>FWWL01002175.1_pt1 | contig 42216 bp, 55 predicted proteins | sample 2228331 | NCBI WGS metagenome assembly FWWL01 (sample SAMEA103939775, study PRJEB20133) | metagenome | reverse complement strand
CTCAATTTTTTATTACTAAGAATTGTTCCAAATTTTAAAAATTTTCGTAGTGAGATACTGACTATATCCTTTTTCTTTAATCCTTTAACAAGATTTAAAATATAATAAGGCGAAAGACCATCGCAATATAACCCACCTACAATAGCTCCTGCAGATGTCCCAACAACATAATCTATGTCAATTTTTGCATTATCTATTGCAGCAAGGACTCCAAGATGCGCTGCTATGCCTGTAAGAGACCCTCCAGACAAAACCAGTGCTATCTTCCCTTCTTTATTCATTATTCATCCTTTCCTTGGTTGCAAATCCCTTATCTACAAGCAATTGATTTACATATATTTCCTCATCAGCTTCTTTCTTATAAATCTTTGCCAGATATCTGCCATATTTTTCTTTTCTATCCTTAATTGTTTCAACCCTAATCAATGAACCAGCGGGCAATAAATCTTCTAAAAAATATTTCGCTTTTAATCCAGCCTCCCTTTCAGCACCCCTTATCTCAGGTGCATAAACCTCATATAATCGCAATGGCGTCCTGAAAACAATATCAAAACCAAGCATTATATCTACAACAATTGTGTCCCCATCTATAACTGAAACAACCCTTGCATTATATTCATACATAAAATCTTACTCTATTATACTTACCGTCTCCAAAACACAATAAGCAACTGGGTCCGAACCACCTACAAGGCTTGTGTCTTCTATATATGGAGTAAAGGGTCCAGACGGGTGCTGTGCCTCGGTTGTCTTATATATTTTAAGTTCCATATCCAAACTGGATAACAACTCCATCACATTATAATCAGGGTCATCCAGTCGTGGGAATTTAAATTTCATATATAATACACCATCAATTTGCATTGGTGGTTCGTTAGATTGTGCTATTAACTGCCTATAACCATTATAGTATTTCTGATTTACAATTGTTCTATTTGTACTTGAATTTACCGCAATTTCAAATACCCATTTTTTATCATCCGTGGTCCCTGGTTTAAAGGCATATCTTAATTCAATAAGTCTCAATTTTCGCCCTGAACTGGGTTTAACAATTAAATTTGTCGAAACTGTAAAATCACACTCAAAATTCTTTCTATCTCCTTTAACAAGTCCTACTCCTGCTGATTCTATTGTCATAAAATCCTCCTGACATTTATTATTATTGAATTTAAATCAGTTGTATTCGCTGGTAGCATAAACCAGCATAGTTTTTCAACTATTTCATAACCATCTGGCACCAACGCACAGGGTCTATCGACCTTTCTTAAATCCCTCCAGATCTCACCTGTTCCATCTGATAATTTTTTCAAAAAATAAATCTCACAATATCTATTATAATTTACCACATCAAAATTTAAAACTGCATCATTATTGATTGCTATACCATTAATATTCCCTGCAGAAATGGTGATCTGTAAAGGACCACTAACAGATACATTTAATCCCTGCTGTGTTTTTACAATACTCATCTGCGAACCTATTATATCATGATTAATAATTGTCATTCTATTACCCTATTGCAAGATAAAAAAAAGTGCTTCCATCTCTATTTATACTTGGTCTGCTACCAACGACAAACCCGGTTGATGTAATGGTTATACCATTACTTGTCTCATATATCATTGTAGTATTTGCTGAATCACCCTGTACCCTTGACCGCATAAAATTTTCTCCAGGTAAAACATCAATTTTAATGCTTCTATGCCAAGGGCTCGTTACATCAATTATTTCAATATATTTTGGTTGAAATGGTTTCCCTAAATATTCTGTAGTCACACTTTTAATTCCTCCATTACCGATATAACTCCCCGTTATAATTTTGAATTGTCCGTCCTCAAAACTTTTAATTTTACCATCTGCAAAATATGTTCCTATTCGTAAAGCCAAGTCATTCCTCTGTTATATTTACATCAATTGCACTTGTATTTTCATTTTTTAATATAATAGATTTTGCCCCCAATCTTGCAACCTTTATATTTTTGCACTTTATAATTACACCATTCACCACAACACTTACTACATCACTTGCAGTAATAGAAATCAATCTCTTATTCAAATCCTGAACATTATAAATTTCACTCTGACCTGGATTTATCATCATAATTTTACCCCATATTTTTGCAATATAAGGTATAATTTTTTAATAGTTTCAAAAATTTCTTCATTTCTAACCCTAATTCTACGTTCATAAAAACTATACCCTTTTTCATTCAATATATCCGATGCTAAATCGTATAATTCATCATATTCTTCCTCATCAATTTCCTCATCTAATTTATATTCAATCCCATATCTATCATACATCTCCCATTCAATATCCTTTATTATCCCTTCATAATCAAATTCAAAGGAATCAATAATATCTTCAAAGGTTGTTACATTAACCTTTAAATGGTTCTTGTCCTTCCATTTAACGGACAAATTTACCAATTCTTCAATATCATATATTAAAAAATCTAAAAGTTGCTTATCCTTTACAATTCTATCAGGAATATATAAAATTAAACTTAATAATAAATAAGGTCCTTCTGGCTTATATTCAAATTTATCATAAGAAATACCATATTTCGCAACCCTTTTATTAAAAGCATCTATTATAACATTTTCTGGAATATCTCCCTCATCAAAGGACCTTACAGCATCCTCAATAATTTCCTTAAATTTTGTCATACCATACTCCTTATCTTATATATATCTAGTGTAAACAAATTGCCAAGGTTCTATTCCATATTTTTCCAATATAGAAAATAATCTCTGAACATCCCTAAAAATTTTTCTATCCCTAACTTTAATATTACGTAAAAAAATTTTTTCTCCCGCCCTTCCTGTCAATATTTCCTCTACACTTTTTTCTATATAATAACGATCCTCACGCATAACCTCATCATCCAGCTCATACTCAGTAATTTCATATTTATCACGGAGTATAGGTTTAATATCTTTAATCATTTTTTCATAATCAATATAGAAAGAATCATCAATTCCTTCAAAATCCGTTACAAAAATTGTAAGACGATTCTCATCCTCATCCCATTCGGTTTCCATGCCCACCAATCTTTCAATATCATCTATCAAGGAATTTATTAATTTTTCATCCTCTGCAATTTCCTCAAGAGATATAACAAAACTCCAAATTGTTTCGCTATTGGTACCGTAATAATGCCACATATCAGGATAAACCTCATATTTTTCCATTTCCCTATTAAAAGCTTCTACAATCATTTGTTCATAAAAATCTCTACCCCACCTTTTAACCTCCTCTTTGATAGCCTCCTTAATAATCTCCCTCAATGTCGCCATTTTTACACCTCCTAACATCTAATTAAAGAAACCATAGAAGAATCATTACCGGGAACCTCTCTTTTAGCATACAATCTTATAGTTCCCCATTTCTCATCTATAATATGCACTACGGCTTGTTCCTGTGGCGCCAAAACCTTCTCTGATGTAATATCTACCTCTGGATTGCCCTCGCCTGATGCAACACTACTACGCAATTTAAAAACAAGACCATTAGTACTATGTGTATTAATTACTTGAATAGAAAGGCTATTTACCACTAATTCCTCAAAAATCACCGACCATGCTGGTTCAAAATTATCAGATATAACCATATTCAAAAACTGAGTATAAACAACCACCCCACTTCTTACTACAGCATTCACATCATTATAGGCGGTATTTGCAAGGACATCAATAGGAGTTTGTATAACCAGCGGGTTTCCTATAACAGGGACAACGCCTTGTATACCACCAACAACTAACCCATAGGTCCCAGACGGTATAGATGGGAATAATGTACTTAAATCTATTACATTTGCCCTATTATCGGTATCCTTATCCTTAAGTTCAACTGCACCTATAGAACCACCTGAACCACCACCAATAACATTAACAGAACCGTCTGGATTAACCTTTAATACATTACCAGAATCCTTATCTGCAATTGCAACACCTTTAAGGCTATCAGGTTGTATTTTTGCCATTGACCCTCCTTACTTTAACCATTTCCTTTTATCCACCTTAAGAATAAGCCATTGGTTACTCCTTTTAAATGCTGGAACAAGGCTAAAAATATCATCTATTTTACTTCCCTTAAGATGGACAACAAGAACATCTGCATCCTTATCATATTTTAGAACTTTTGCATTACCTGAGTCATAAATTTTAACCTCCCCTGCACCATATTTCCCTTCCTCAATTTTTCCTTCAAATTCTCCATATTCAATAGGGTGCAATTCTGTTTCTGAAATCATTAGCCGTTCCCCAACCTTAATAGGTAATCTATGTTTAGGTATTGCCCAGCTTCTATAAACAAATTTTTTATTTTTCGTAATAATATCCTCCCTATTAATCTTTTTACCTTCCCAATCCTTAATCAGCTCTTTATTAATATCAACACCTTTTTTAACAGGCCATTCTATCCTCAAATCCCAATGATGCCTTGTAGCTTTATGATCATGGATTACAAATGAAACAATATCACCTTCCTTTAGTGGTGCTAAAACCTTCTTCCTATTAACCTTCAAGGCATTTATCAAAAATCCTATCTGCTCTTTAAGCCATGCAACCAAATAATATAAACTACCTCTTTTAATATCCTCTGGCGTTACCCAATTATAAAATCTTCGTGATAATTCCGATAACATAAATTTTGTATATGGTGCAAACCCCAATTCATCGTATAAAAAATCTAATATATTTCTTCTAATCTGTGGTGTTATCAACCAAGTTTCTACCATAATACCTCTGCCACCACCAACATCTCGCACCCTGACCCACCCATCCTTCATCACATCCAAAAGTATTCTATCACGATCACGAACAGTAAATTTCTCAGCTTCTTCCTTTGTAAACCCAAATAATTCTGGGTTCTTTTTAATAAATTCCAGATGCTCATCTACCCGATGAATATAACCCTTAGGGTCTATCCACCAACCTTCACCGATAGGCATAGCCTAACCTCAAAGTCCCATTTTCTTTGTAATATCCTGTATATCCCATTCACCCTTCATTATTTTATCACGAATAATCTTTCTTATATCATCCTCAACGAATTCCGATGTTAATATGTCAGTAAAAATTGCTTCTGGTCCTTCACTTTTATAAACTATTAGATATACTCTTCGCAAATGCAATAAATCATCTATTAAATCATATATTCTATAGTTGGTCCCTGGGATTTTTATTTGTAAAATCTCCTCTGGCTTATCCTTCAATAATCTCATTTTAATTCTTATTTCTTTCATCATTTCCGAAATTACATTAGAAGGTAAAACCTTTATCTTCTTGGCATAGGGCAATCTAGAAATTAAATTGCCAAATACATCATATTTAATCCATTCCTTCGTAGGAAACAAAAATTCTTCATCAGTTTCAGTATGACCTAAAAACATTTCACCACCCCTTCTAAATACATAAAAAGGTAATCGTAAAGTTAAAAACAATGTATTAAAAATTTTAGCAGTAGTGCTGGTGCTATATCCTTGATTATTAATCGCAAATGTATTAGGTCCTGTCCGCTTAACAACATGAGAATCATAATAATATATATTTTCACCATCCGTCCTATACTGTGCAGATTTTCCTGGTTTTCGATCCAACCATTTATTAACAACATACTCAAATGCTTTTTGCGATTCTTTATGCCATTCAGCAGTTAAATCAAAATGATATAAAAAATTTTTAAGATCTGATATCATTAAACCAATTCTATCCATCTTACCTTTAGCGCCTTCAATCACTCGGTTACCAGTTTTCCTAACAATATCACCTTGTATACCAGTTTTTAACATAGCACACCTCCTTATTTATAATTTTTAATCATTCTTTATTGTTCATCTTTACACATACAATTTCCTATAATGCCTTTAATTTTTTAATAATATTTTCAATTGTGTTATTCTTTTTCTCAAAAATTTGAATACGATTTAAAGGCACCCACCAAGCAACCAAACCAGTTTCAAATCTTATCGAAAGTGGGCAGATATGTAATCCTGCCTCCTTATTTATAGAAATATCTAATCTTATCTGAGAAGGTTTTGGTTTCTTAGTAATTGTAACATTTTTATCAATACCGAACCTTGCAATAAGCATTCTTTCTAATGTTTCCCTGACATCGTTTATATTTCTTTTTCTTTTTAACCATCCCCAAACATGAAATCCTCTTTTACCCGTATAAAGACAATCTATCTCTCGCACAAAATTAATATCCCTTAACAATTCTATTGATAAAAGCGTATATTTTTTAATCATATCGAAATTTACATCTGCACCTGGATCAGTATCAATAATTGCTATATCTGTCTCCCTTCTTTCACCAATATACCAAGAGACATTACGACCATTATTAATTTCATCAAATTCAGAAATATTATTAACAGACAAATATTGCTTTTCTTTAGGTGATTTATGCCGTTTCAAAATTGTTTTATTATCCACCACTACTTGAACTGCCAAATCCTTATTCCTTAAAAAAGGAATCATGTGTCTTTTTACTCTATCATAGTATTCCCAGATATCTGCTTCCGTTAAATTTTTCTTTAAAAACTCTTTTTTACGAATCATAACTCTATCAGGATGGTCTGGGTAACCTGCACTGATCGGGAATCCAATTAATCTATCTCCATATAATTTCCAAACATTTCTAAATAAAAACCCATTGCAAGGCGCTTTCCCTAAAATTTTAACAGGACCGATTTTAAATGCTGTACATACAAATACATTATCTAAAAAATCACTATATTCACAATTAAAACATCTCATATTCATTTCCCTCTTATTCTATCAAAAAAATTAATAATTTGCAATTGAATTAACTATCCCTAATAGTTTTGCCCTTATAATAGCTGCTAGGGTAGGCACCTTTCTCAATCTTTTTATGCTCCTTATAATTAATCCGAGGTCATCCTTTGCCATTGCTTTTAACCGCTCTGGAGTATAACTAAATTCAATAGGCATTTTATATTCCCTTTCAAATTTTAATAAAAATTCATCTAATGTTAAATCTTTACTCTCCTTAACAAACTTTGTAATTTCATCCCCAAAATATTGATCTGTTAGATATTCCCAACCAATAATACGACCTGATAATCTCGCATTTTTAGGGTTTAATTCTGCAAAATGTGCAGATAAATCATCTAAAACAAACTGTATCCGCCCACCTAAAATAGTTAAAAGCTCAGTCTTATCCCTTGGCCATTCTAACCCTGTTTTATACCTTGCAAGCATCTCATTTACAAATGATATTGCTTGCTTCCACGCATAAGGATAGATTACTCCAACCTCAAATGAAGCAAGCTTTGGGATAACTATACCTACCGGAAATTCATAAGGTAATCTTTGAATCTGCCCTATAATCTTTTTTAGATAGTGTATCAATGTTCTCATATAAAACCTCCCTTTGAATTATTTTAATAATACCGTCCAAATTTATCTTATTAGCTAATCCAAATTCTAATGTTGTTATAATTTGATTGAGTTTCCTCAATACTCTTAGTGTAGGCTCTTTCATTAAAAATTGCAACAAAATTAAAAATTTTTTAACAAGAACAGGGTCTATTTTTGTAGAATCCTTTTCGTAAGAAATTAAATTACATGCTGCTTCTTTAATTTTATCCCCTTTTATTTCCTCCCGCTTTTCCTTTTCCAACCTTCTAACTATTTTCGCCCAATCTGGTATCTGTTCTAATCGTAAATCAGAAGGATTAACCGTTTTATCATCCCTGAATCGCACAAATCTGGGCTCTCTCATTATAACAGAAGGAACCTCCTTTGTAAATGACCATACACCTCTACTATAACTATACCCCGGCACCCAGTGTTCCAATATATCCTTCCATTTAACCTCTATTACAATTTCAGGTTTAACCCAGATTATATCCTTTGAGGTTGTTCTGGGCGGATTTCTCCAACCCTCCTCCCTGACCTCTGCCTTATTTTTCTGTGCAAATTCCCAAACTTCATCACGGAATTCATCTGTCCAGCCTGTTCCAACAAGCCCAATATAATGAAAAATTTTATCTTCATCCATTAATGCAACCCCTGCTGCTCCCATCGTATTACTTAACCGTTTTGTCCCTCTTGTTACAAAAATAATTGCTGCATCGAAATTAAAAGATGTTTTAACCTTATATATCCGTCCGCCCTCCAATCTTATAATAAGCCCTTCCTGTTTTTCCTTTTCTGCCCATTTAGACCACATCTGATTAAAAGTTTTAATCAATCCTCTTTTTCTATATACTGGACGAACTAAATCAATATCCTCAAAAATTTCATCTATTCTATCCATCCATTTCTCATATTCATCCAGTTTAGTATTATCTATTTTTTCGCCCTCTACGGAATATACTTCAAAGGGATAAAAGGCAATACGCTTTTCTTCATCCTCAGTAGGATCCCTTATTATAGAAATAGTTTCATTAAATCTTAAAGGCTCGCCATTTTCATCCAGTCCTATAAGCTCACCAATAATCTGAATTTTATCTATTTTATGTTTATCTAATGCATTATACATTGCTTCTAAGACTGGTAACTCCTCTCTTATTCTGCCTTGTAATGAAGCAAACCTTACTGTTTCACCAGATTTATGGAAAAATGCCAGCTCCCCATCCATTTTATATTCTATAATAGCCGTCTGCTCCTCCTCCAATAATTCCCTCATTTCATCTGGGGTCAAGGACTTAATTTTTTGTTCTTTTTTCCATTCACGTAATTTTTTAGTTAAATTATTCTTTTTATCAATCCATTGCCTCATCAAACAATCCGCTCCTTAACCATATCCTTAGCCTTCTCTATATCCAAAAATCCTTCCTTAATTAAGGCTTGCATCTTCCTCAGGAGGTCAATATAATTATATCGTTCTAAAAATTTATAAATAATATTAGGCGGTAACCAATTCCGACTAAATTTATAAGCAAAAAACCCAGAATCATCAAATTTGTCCAATCTAAATGCTTTATCACGTGCTTCAATAAGTTCTGTATGTAATGAGGTCAGAGCAAAAATTTCTTCTTCTATTTTAATTATCTTTTTTCTTATTTCATTTAAAATTCTTTCCTGTCCTTCCCTATCAAATTCTCTTAAAAGATCCTGTAAATTCTGAATATCAACCAGCTCCCTGCGTATATTCATAAAACTCACATCAATCCATTGCATAATCTCCTCTGCCTTTTGTTTCAAATCCCTAAAAGCTTCATCCGGATTAAAATCTTCAGATAATTGTGGATAAAACTTAATCCATCTATCTGCCACTATATCATATATAGCATCTGCATCTATTCTTGCAGGTGCTTCTACCAAAAAATAATTAATAACATGCAGGGTTTTATTATAAAATTCGCCTGATACATCATGCAGGGCTTCCTTTAATAAATCAAAAATATTTTCTTCTTTATGCAATTTTTGTAGTTCAGACCTTGAAACAATAACCGTTATATCCAAATCTGAATTTTCCTTATATTGTAAGGTAACCATTGAACCAATCAAAAAAATATTTTTAATCCATAAATCAAAACGATAAAACCCTCTTTTTCGTAAAAATTCAAATAATCTACCTAAAATTTCTTCTTTAACCTCATCTTTTAAAACAGGAGGATCCTGTTCCAAATCCCATATTTCAGGGTCAAGCGATTTATGCACTCTATCTAAAATCGCACCATTTATCTTCATTCTAATTCCTATACTGTATTAAGTCCTTTAAGGATACAGATGGAACATCTGGAACCAAAACCTCCTGTTCTATGCCTGCTTCAGGCAATTGTACAAAAATTTTTGCCCCTCTTGCAGCGTCAAAAAATACATATCCATTATTATCCGTAACAAAGGTTTTTGCAATCCAATCTAATAAATACCCATTAAGTTGTTGTGGAAGTGAAATAATTTTAACATAAACCTTAAGTCCAGGTGTAGGAACTAATCCAAAATCTACCACAAAAACATGAATTCTGCATAATTCAGGTAAAACTGGTGTAGATAACACAATAGGTTCTCCATAAAAAACCGTTGTGCCCCAATCATCAAAAACATTAATTAATCCTAATGGGAAATTATAAACCCCTAATTTGGCCATTCTAACTGCATATTGCCCCGGCAAAAGCCCTGCAAAAAATACCTTTCCCTCTACATCCGTTGTCCCTGAACGCAATCTTATTAGATTATTTTTATCAAAAAGTTCTACACGAGCTTGAACAATAGGATTTTGTGTATCTTTTTCATATAATTGTATAGTATGAACTAATAACCCCTCCTCTAAAAAAGAAAAAATACCATAATGACCTTCACTTGCAATAGCAAGAGAAGTTAAAAAACCTGGTATAGAACCATAATGACCAAAAGAAGCAATGCTTAATGGATTTGACTGCATTCAATTAAACCTCTTAAACTCTATATTAATTACATTAAACCCTAACTAAATAATTTTAATTATGATTTAACCTCAGTTTTAATTACATCTCTTACTGAATCATAAGTATATTCCTCTATCTGTTCTATATTTTCTATCCTTCTCCTGATTTTTTCCAACATTCCAGCCCTCACATTTCTTGAAGGAATATCAGTAATTGCCTTAACAAATTCACGATTATTCATCAAAAATAACTGATTTAGAACCATATTATTTAAATCCAGATTTCCAATCCCGCCTAATACTGACACTCTCGTCAATGGTCTAGGATCAATCTGCGAACTCCTACCAATGCCTATACCCCGTTCAGGCATCTGGATTAATTTATCCAGAACGCCATCACTATTTGAATCACCGTAGGGATGGGCAGATGCATTTTCTAATTTATCCCAGAAATTTTCATAAAAGAAAACATCATGTTCCCTATGCAAAATATAAAATTCACCATCCGCAGGTGTTACATCCTTCGGACTACCATCAAAATTAACCCCAACCACATTCAATTCTTTTTCTGTATTCCCAGTAATTTTATATACATTATTCATTGAATCAATAAGCAAAAATCCTGTATATTCACCAGGAGTAAAAACAGAAGATGGTGAAGTTAGCTTATTTAAACCCCCTATACCATCATTATTAGTATAGTAGTATTCTTCATCTTTAACATCTATGATATTTTGCATAAATAAATTCCGTGTTACAAAAGCTTGCCCATCTCCACCAACAGCATTTATAGCAATATTATTTCCTAAAAAAATATTATTAAAAACAAAAATAAATTGCCTTTCCATAATATCCAGTCCAATTTCATTAAAGGAAATGCCACAATTAGCAATTATATTAACTGCACCTGAGCCTCCACCTGTAATACCTAGAGTTTTTGCCCCTATAATATTGCTTAATATAACAAAATTAAAAAAATCACCATTCATTCTTATTCCATATCCTGCATTTGGTTGCTGTGACAAATCTATATTAGCATTTATTACGCCACAATAATTATGTGCTATTGTAACTGCAGTCAACCCATCAATCGTAAGGTTAAATGGTATAAAACCAAAATCAACCATCGTCCAAGGAACATTTATTTCCACAGGTTCATCTATAACATCTCCTTTCTTAGTAGGAGTTCCACGAATAATATAAACAATTTTGGGTATATTATAATAATTTAAGGCAACATTCATTGCGGTCGCCACCGTATCAACAGGAGTTGCAGGCGTTAATCCATCATTGGTCGGCAAACCATTTTGATAATCTACGTATATTTTAAGTCCTGTATAAAATTTATTTAGAACAGCTTGAAGTCCTATATCTACAAACCCTTGCATTATTTACCTCCATAATCTTCTTGTAAGATTATCCTTCTGAATCCTTGTATAATATGCCTGTCTCAATTCTATATCACTACTATTCTTATACTGTTCCACTAACTTTTTATTTATCATCCCAGCAATTATATCCTTTAACAACTCCTTATCAGGGTTCTGGCTTAATAAGGCTTGCCTTATATTATCTGAATCAGCATATCTAGCCAAAAATCTTTTAAGTTTACTATCTGCAGAACTTAAAATCCTTTCAAGCACAAAACTATCCTCTTTTTCAGCGAAGATTATAATAATTTTTTTGATTAAATCATTATCGAAAGCCAGCAATCTGTTAAAAATATCTTGTTTTTCTTCTAAAGAAAAATTCTGCTGATTATAAAATTCTTGTGCCAAATCAGCCCAACATTTATCCCCTACATTATTGGCGAAATCTATAACCTTCTGATAAGGTGATTGCCTCAAACTATTGATAATATCTTGTTTCAATTGCTCTGGTGTCATTTAAACCTCCATTTATTAAACCCTTCTATGTCTAATCCTTTCTAAAATTGCAACACGGACCTCAGGTGGAACTTCTAAAAGATTTATTCTTTTACCTGATGGCCTTATACCAAACCGTTTGCCAATATACTGATTAATACCAGCAGGACTTAATGGATGCAGGCTCATTGTAAAAACATCATCATTAATAACCACCATATATCTATCAATAAATCTAGGATCCTCCCATATTTCAACATTTGCCCCCATAAACCGTTCTGAATTCCGTCTAATCCTATCTGAATTAAATTGTTCAATTAAATCCTTAAGTATATTTATAGCATTCCCAATCATATCCACCTTTACCCCTGTTCGTCTAACTGTTTAGCGACCAGCGCACAATAAAAATTCCTTCTTGCGCCTGATAAATTCTTAACACGAACCCTGAGTTGTAATGGAAAATTCCATTTTTCATACGTAGATTTATTTGCAGGGATTAATTGGAAAAAAAATGAATCATTATGAATTACAGTTTTATTTCTTAATTCTTGGCTTTCCTCAGAATAGAAAAATTCTAATTCATAATTCATAGAGGTCCCAGGTGCCTCCGCTGGTCGCACCCAAATTGCACCATCACGAATAGGGTATTGTAAATCAAAAACAAACCAAATTTCAGCACCATTTTCTACTGACCGTTTTTGTACATCATACATAAGTTTACTTTCTCCTTATAGATATTATTTTATAATCCCTAACTAAAAATTGCAATATAAAATCCATTATTGCACGCATGCTTAACCAATTAATAAAAACATTTCGCCATCTGGTGTCCTTTTTAAGGAACCACAATAAACCAGATAAATAATTAACTATACTTTTTGGACCGCTGATTAAAAGTCGCCTACCGGTAAATTCACCCATAAATCTAGCCCAGCCCTCAGTTAGCCTTAATGAAAAAAGCCGGTTATCCTTAATCAAGTCTATTTCCCAACCCTTTCTTGTATCAATTAATTCCCATTGTCCTAATTTAACCAATCGCTTATACAATTAAACCACCACTCCTATCAGGTTTAATAATTCTTTCATTAATGATCCCTTAATTTTCTGTTCTAGAAACCATTTGATTTCATCCTTCTCCCAGTCAAATCTTTTTGCCATTCTACTGGTTGCTAAAAGATCAGATATCTTGTCCAAAAAAACAGAATCAGAAGGGAAAACAGACTTCTTAGTTATAAATTCTATTTCCTCAGGTTTTTCTCTTTTAACCACATTCCAAATAGATAAAAATTCTTTAGGATTTTCTTTTATTATTTTAAATATTATTGGGACATTCAAAAACTCTTGTTCTATTTCCTTTTCTGCTCCAAAAAAATCACGTAATTCCTCAAAAAAATCACTGAAATTAATTTTTTTAATTTCTCTAGGTATTCTCTTTTCTATATCTAATAAAAAATCCTCCTCTTTAAATAACATCTCTGCCTTTTCTCTTGCCCTATTAAATATTTTATCATATTTATCTAAGGCCATTTCATTACCAACCTGAACAGCTGGAACCAAACGATAAAGTTCTGAAAAATCCTTTCTTAATTTATTTATAATATCTAAAATTTTATTTAAAAAATCTGCCCCAATCTTTTCAATAACTTCCTTAATTTTTCGTCTTCTTAAGGCTTTAAATGTTTCATGGAATGCAATTATAAGCGTCAAAATCCCACTATGAACCTGAATAATATCTTCCCTTTGTGCAATAGTGCGTAATATCCTCTGAAGTCGTAGTTGTGTTAATGCAACGATTAATTTAAGCTCTTTTTGTATGCTTGGCATAATCCCTAAGATAAACCTCCCATGCTTTCTCGATTACCTTAACAGGATAACCAATTTCTCTAAATTCCTTATAAACCCTTGCCTGATCCCAACCATATATCTTAACCAGCCGTGCAATCTGCTTGGCAAGCAATTCAACCTCCTCCTTTAAAGATAATTGACCCTTTCTAATTAAAATCGCAATCTTTTCCAAAAAACATGCTATTATCGGTATTGAAGGGTTTAAATTTTGGTCCCATAAATTGTATTGGTTCCTTATCTCCATAATAACCTCCTTTAAGTCATTATTCCTGACAAAAATTGTGGTGAACTGGTATCCTTCTCTATGGTTTCCAATATTTTATCCTGGGTAGCAATAAACCCTTCTTTCTCTAATAACAGTGTCAAATTATTAAGCTCATGTGGGCTCCATTTCTGTTCATCTTTTAGATATTGATACAAATCCTTTAATGACATTCTATCAATATTTTTAAATTCAGGAACATCTACACCTCTTAAAAATGCTATAACGGGTTCAAATTTAGAAAAATGTATCCCATTTAAATAACCTTTTTTATCAAAAATGTTAGAATGGATATATTTAGAACTAACATGATAACCGCCTTCGCTTCCCTCTACGATTTTCATTTCTTCTTCCTTCATTTTTTTCTCAAGCTCTTTTTTATACCTCATTTCCTCCAATTGATTCTGTCTTTCTATATCCAGATTAATCCCTGCACCCGCACTATAGGTCCTATCTGAAATAATACCCTTATCATGCAATTCTCTCCAAACAGAAAGGAGCGCTGTATCCTGTGTAGGTTCCAATGATCTGCGCCATTTAATTTGCGGGATTATCAAATCACCTTCATCCTTTTGAACACGAATACGATGCTTTAATTCTGCCTCATCTCTCTTATAAAACTGATTAATCTTCGCAATTATTTTAAATACCTTCGGAATAATCCATTCCTGTTCAAATTTAAGCCTTAGCCCTGCAACTTTTTGCACAAATGTCTGTAATCCAGCAACAGCACTGGCAAAACTTGCTTCGCCAACCAAAAAAGATTTGCTTACGCCTAACCCTACCAATTTAATATTTTCAATAAAATCCCACTCTCTAGATACATTCCAGAATCTATCAGATACACCAACATATTCAACCTCTATCCCTGAATGCATCAATAATGCTGCCATTGGGTCTGCCTCCGCAATTGCAAGCAATTCTGCTAGTGCCTGTTCATCCTCCTTTGTAGGAAACCATCCAACAGTATGGTCCCCAAGTTTAAACAACCGTAAAGGAACGGCATTTCGCTGTGCAACCGCCAATGCAGCATTCATTAAAAAATCTTCAAACATAAGCATTCTATATAACCGCTCTAATATAGATGTTCCCTTCCAATCAGATGCAAGCGTTCGTCTTGGTATAAAACTTACATTAATATTATCCAGCGGTATAAATGCATTGGATAATAAAGCCAAGCGTAAATTTTCAGGTAACCTATTTACAATTTCCTGAATACGTGGGTCTGGTGAAGTAAGAAGTTCTCTTACCTCTGGCGGGGTTCTCATATCTAAGATTGGTTCTGAACCAACAAATGGTATTGGTGTAACCCTTATAAAATCAGGATTGTGTAAAAAGAAATATTTCCAGTATCCATCTTCCTCACTGAAAATCAAATGCGGTATAACCTTACCTGTAATTAAAAATTCTCTGCTCATATCAGGCAACTTTGCTAAAAGGTTCAAGGATGAACACATTGCCTCATAAACACTCTTAATATAGGTATCCTCTATCCCAAGTAAATCAAACTCAGACCAAGCAAATTCAGCGTATAAATCAATTGCTGCACCAACAATGGGGTCTTTTTTATATATAAGGCGCCAAACATCATTTTGTTCAATTTCCGAACGCGGAAAATAAAACTTATCAGGAGTAAAATACCGAATATCATAAAAGATTGGTGCAGTTGTAACAACTGAACCTAATGACCCTTGTGGAGATGAAAGCGGAATTCCTCCACCCAAAAAGGGTTGGGCACGTCGTTTAAAATCGGCATTATGTAAAAACCCTAATCTAGCCTTAACACCAAAACTTGTCTCATTCGGCATATTAATATTTTTTGAATCTTCTTTTCCCTTTTTCGCCATTAATTCTATCTCCTGATTCTTTTAATAGCATTATTTAAAGCCAGCAAAAGTTCCTTCCACCCATTAAGATTGTCCACAAGAGAAGGGACATCCTCGTCTGTTAATCGTGGCAAATCAGACTCTATCGCTCTACGAATTTCCCTCCATGCAGATTCAAAACCACCTATAGCACTATCAATATCTCTCATAATTGTTTTAATCATATCCTTAGTTTTTTCCTCAGGTCTTAATGGAGGGACCTTACGGATTAACCCTTCAATTTCAGATTCTGAAACAGCAAGTTTAACAAAAGCGCCCTTAATAAACCTTTGAACATCAATCCAGACCCCTTGGTTCATCCTAGCATATAAAATTATTTTCCTTGAAATTGAAAGTGGGATACCTTCCAGTTCAAATATTTTAATTGCAGCTGAATCTGCACCAGCCCATTTTATATTTCCATTTTGTTCAATAAAATATGAATTAAGATCAGGTTCCCATACAATTGAATTAATCATGCCTTTCTCCTTAAATACTTATAGTTTCATAAATATTATTAAATCTATTCAAATTTTTAATAATATCCAAAATGTCATTAATCGGTATTTCGTATAATTCCTCTTGGGTTATAATATTAAGATGTTCCTTATCTATAAATAAAATACATGGTTGTCGTTCCTTATATGAAAAAAGACCGGGTGCCTTCTTTCGGGATTTAAATAAGCAGGAATGGGAAGCATTGACACCCGGTCTCATACCCTGTAATTTATCTATATCTACAGGTGATTTTAAAACAAATCGCAATTATAAACCTCTCAAAATTTCCTGTGTTTCATCAATTAATGCACTAATATCCTTAATTGAATCATTGATAGCATTGAGCCAGCCAACCACCTTTCGCCATACTGTTTTAAGCCATTGTCCAAATCTATATAAAAGCTCCCTAATTTTTTCTATTACCTGTGCTTCCTTTAAATCTGCCTTAATTGACCCTATTGGCGCTTCTGCAAAATATGTATAAACTTCCGTAAGTGTTTCAGAAGCCTCCTCTTTAATTTTATCCAACCGTTTTGAAATAATCTCATATTTTTCTGGGACTTCCTCCTTAATAATCTCTAATAATCGTCCAAGAAGTTCCTCTGGTGGTGGTTCTACTGTAGTTTTCTTCAAAAACCTAACTATATAAAGTAACGTATCCCTCCATTTGCCAAAAAAGTATCCCAGCTCCTTTGTCCCTTCAAAGCTTTTCTGCAAATGTGTTGCAATTTCACTTGCCCTTGCCTTCTGTTCATCTGTAAGTTCCTTGAGTATATTCCTGAGTTCTTTTTGTTTAGCATTAAGGGCGTCTAATTTTTCTTGAACCTCTGCCCTTTTAATTGTTAATCTTTCTAACGCCTGTAATGCCTTAGTTGTAAATGAATCAAGTTCCTTAAGCATTTCAACAGTTGGTCTTGGAGGAGGTTCTACTTCTGGTGGAAATTTAGGGGGCTTTGGCGGGAGCTTTTCTACTCGTGGGGCAGTAGGGGTAGTTGGAAATTCAATTTCCTCTGGTGTAATTGGTCCTCCCTGTGCAAAAATGCGTTCAAGCTTATCCAGAATGGTCATCGCTCTGATTATTGCTGTTTTAGTTTCGTGTATATCATCATAAGAAATCCATCTCGCATCCTCACCAAAATCCACATAAATTTTTTTATTTTTATCATCAATTTCCAAAACCGTTCCTAACAATACATCCTTAGTTATTACTGGATAACCTTTTTCTATCAGCCCCATTGCTAACCTCCTTATAGTTTATTCATTATCGGGACTAATGTCCTTTCCAAAAATTTTCTACCTTCCTCTGGACTAATACCTGCCTGTTCAAATTTTTTATCAATAAATTTACTAAATTGTTCCAATTCTTCCCTTTGTGTATATAATTCTGCTATATTTCTGAGTACACCGTTAACATTAATTTTTAATTCACATATCGTCCCAACCTGTATTTGGTTTTTGTTAAAAAATCCTTCCTCTGCTTCAATTACCATTTCAACATTATCCACAGAAATCATATCATCAGTATATAAAGAACTTACAATTTTAAAAATCCTAAAACAATTCCCCTGTCGTTTACCAAAAGCGATATCTATTGGCCTATCCTTACATCCCCTAAACACAACATAAGAAGGACAGCAATATAAAAAAATCATAACACCATCTATTTTTTGCCCGTCAAGCCCCTTTTTTCTTTCCTCAATGGTTTCTGGATAAACCGCATTAAAATTACAGCCATTTATTTCTAATACACCGTATAACATCAAAAAACCTCCATCCCTGTAATTCTTTTAACCTTGCGTTTAACGCGTTTTTGATATTCTGTTTCCTTCATCCCTTTAGGCTCTTTAACCTGTTTAACCTGCACCAACGGTGTTTCTGTAAGCCATTCCATTATTTTTGATTTTACCAAATCATCTGTAACTTTTTCAAGTATTTTTTCTAATTTAACAACGCTAATTTCACCCTTTTCATTGGTAGCATTAATTATTTCCTCCTTAATTTGTTCAATGTCCATTTCTGCCTCTGCCTTTTTTACCAATGAGGTTATTGGCATAACCTTAATCCCTTTTCCTGTTAACATAGATATAAAAAGCTGCTTTTCTTCATCTGTTAATTTACCTGATATAAGATTAAAAATATCCTCCGGTAATTCGTTATTTTCTGTAATATTAGCAAGTGCAACCTTAATCGCAGTATCTAGGTCTATATGTAATTTATCCCTGATAGATTCTAATGTAATATCTTCTTCCTCAGCATTTAATTTAAGAATTTCTGAACCGTTAATTTTAATCCTCATATAAACCTGCCCAATCGTATAACCCTGCCTCTCATTATATTATATCTATTTTTATTAAGAAAATCCATTTTTTGTTCACCAGATTTATTACCAAACATTTTTTTAGTAATAAGCCGATGAACCCCAACTGCACATACCGCTAAATCACTTGAACCTGCAGGTGGATGGTCTATCTTCCTGCCAAAATCACGAAGCATCTGTAATTCTCGCAATAATTTAGCATTAGAGGGTAAATTTTCAGGGTAAAAATGGAACCAATCCTCACGTTCAGGCATAGGAAATAATATTCGCTGATTAAACAAATCCTGTCTGAAAGATAAATAATCCTCATATTTAAGGGATGCTTCATCTACATCTAGCCCGAAATCTCTCAATGCTTGTATATGAGGTACACTATTCCATCTATCATAAGAAACCCCAGCAATAAGAATATAATTTGCAAGGTTCAAAATAAAATCCTTTACGCTTTCAAAATCAATTTCATAAAAAATATTTCCAGATGATTTAGGGATAGAGATATCAATTACATTCACTATTTTTATTTTATAATTTTTTTCATCTCCTTCCAATTTTCCTATTACTATTCCAAAACTACAATTAACCCTTCCTGGGTCGGCATGTATAAAATATGCTGACATTCTATCCCTTATGGCATTTTTTATCTCAATCTTAATACGAACATTCTGTTTATTCCCGATTAGACCAACAAATTTTCTTTCTAAACCCCAATCCACAACAGGGCTTATTGGTTCACACAACCGTTTAATTATTTCAATATTCCCTATAAATTCAACCCCTGCAGAAGCGGGCGCAGCGTCAAAATCACGTAAAAATCTATCTGGGTCTTCCTCCTCATCTGAAGCCATTCTATTTCTTCTAATATTTGGATTAATATCAAAAGAAGACCTATGGAAAACAAACCTTCTTTGATCTTTTTTTGCACTTTCAATAAGACGCATCAATTTATCATCCTCGGTTAATGGTGCAGAAACTACCGCAAGAATCCCATCTATAATATCTCCGTTATTAATAAAATTTCCTGTTTCTATAGCATTCATAACACCCTCACGAACAGGAACAAGATTATTCTTAGCCACACGATAAATTTCATCTGCGGAGCGTTTTGAACTTCCTCGTTCAAATCTTGCTATCTCATCAATAAGACAAAAAACAAAAGTACCGCCTGCAATAGAAAAGGCGTTAGAATGCAAGCATAAAACCTCTAGATTTAGCCATTTTATATTAATAGATGTATTAGAAATCGTATATATCTCATCCTTATTAATTTTATTATTTTTACAATATTCATCCAGACATTTAAAATATGCAGAAAACCATGGGCTATTTTTTACAACAGAAATAAAATAATCCCAGGCAGTCCTTTTAACCTGCTCCCTTGATGTTGCAATAAACACCATTAACAATTTAACCCATGGGATAAGTCCAATCCATTCTCTATAAAAAGGGATAAAAAGCAATTGGTGAAAAATATATGGAGCCAACATTGCGCCAACAAGGGTCGTTTTACCCGCTTTTGTCCCAGCCGCACCTATAAGTTCATTATAAAATTTAATCTTGCCTTCCTTATACAAATCTAATTTAGTCCTTTGGCATTTCGGGCATATACCGTTTTCTAATAATGTTAATGAAAACAACCGATCCCTATCCATAATGCCAACAGTACCGTTTTCTCCAAGGTTATTACAGTATGGACAAACAATTTCAAGAAAATCCACTAATACACTAAACTGAAACGGATATATGGTCTTTATCCCTAAAAATTGTTCTGATACAACAAAATCTATAATATTTTTTGCCTTAGATAACCCAAAAAATGCAGGGGAAAATTTAGTTTCTGCCTCCAACTGCCAGCCAAAAATTTTCTTTTTAAATGTTTCATTTAGATTAATATTTCCCATTTTACACTATCAATTCTAAAACAGACACAAGATGTTTACAAACAGAACCACGAAGCGCCCTATTTCTTTCTACTGGCGCTCTGAATTCCTTTCTAATCCCAAATCCCAATTTAGTGGCAATATAAGCAAATCCACCATAAGTAAAATCTGGGCAACTACAATCTACCAAAATATCTAATTTATCCGAATCCTCCTGCAATTTTTCAAATGCTTCGTGCATTGATAACCCACTATATTCCTTCTTCACCAATCGCCATTTAACAGGGGTAATCTGGACCAATTGGGTATATAATTCTTCTCCACTTGTAGAAAACTCAAAAAGTCCCTTTCTTGCATCAAATTTAATAAGTGTAGAAGAATAACCTCTCCCTTTAACCCTTCTTTTCTGGTCAGCCTTTCTTAAAATCTGTCGTGCAGTCATTTAAATTCTAATTTATCTATTATTCGCTCCAATTTCTGTTGCACCAAATCATTAATCAAATTGCTCTTAGTCTTAATAAATTTAGAAACCCTATCCCGTTCTATACTAAACTGATTAATTAAATCACCTTCAAGACCCCTTAAAAAAATGGATAAAATATCCTTAACTGCTGCAATAAACTCATCCAATAATTTTTCATATTGCTCTAATAAAATTTTCCTATTATTTTCAACAGAATCCTTAGCCTTTCGTATAGACCAATAACTGGAGAATAAATTTTCAAGGCGTTTCACTGTGGTTAAAGAAACATGTCCATTCAATGTTTCTAGTTCCTTTAAAATAGTATCCTCAAAAAATTTAAGTAAATTTTCTATTATATCCCCATGACTTCCATGAACCTGTTCTTTCATAATTATCCTCCATATTCAAATATTTGATAAAATAAAGGTGCTAATGGAGAAAATAAATTTATTGTAGGTGGAGTTCTGTAATTAACAAAAAGCGAATTAATAGTATTTTTACCTAAAATATACATTTCTCGCCCGAGATAAAAAACAGATGGTTTTATAAATCCTTTCCGTTTTTTGTTATATACAAGTGGAATAATAATCTCTGGTCTTTGATTATGATAAAAATCTTGAAACGAAACAGCAACAATAAACAATATCTGGTCCTCACTTTCCTTTGCAGAAACAATATCAACAGTTCTAACTGGGGCTACCCCCATTTCTGCCAATGTTTTAATTATAAAAATTCGGGCATTTCGTTTAATTTCAGAACGTTCAAGGTGCAATCGATGAAATTCTAACTGCGGATCCTTATCTATGGCTGAATTATCAAATGATATATTATAATCAAACACCTATCACCTCAAAAGAGCATCTACAAAATCAGGTGGATATAGATTACTATAATATTGTCGCAATATATCTTTTTCTCTTAAGGGGTCAAACTCTGCCACATCTGTAACCTCAATAACCTTTGTTTGTCCTAATAATTTAACCATATATCCTCTAAGTGTTTTACCTTGAACAATACCAATCCCTTCTTTTGTTTTAACAAGGGATCCTACTTGGATGCCCTTCCTCTCCTTAATTTCAACTGGTGGAACCACAGATGGTGGTTTAGTCCCATCCTTTCTTACAAGATAATATCTATCACCCTCCTTGATAAATTGCCAGTAACTTTCTGTCCCATCTGGCTCCTTAAAACTGTAAATACCTGTTCCTTTTGGAACAAATCCCGATGGTATCTCGGTTATATCTCGTACTGGTATCCGTTCCACAAACGGCTTAAGAGCAATATAAAGAGAACCAGTCCTAATACCATAGGACCGTTTCCAGTCAATCTCAAAATCTGGATAAAAACGATATACCAATCCCAGTACATCCTTCACATCTGGGGAACCTATATTAGGAGAAAAAGATAAAATCAGCCAGAATCGTGCATTTTCCTCATCTATATAACCCCCAACCACATGAATATCAGGTCTAAATCCCCTTTCTGCCTTATCCCTTGCAAGTGCATCTACAAATTGTTTCATTCTTTCCTCTTGAATTTTTGGATTAATCTGTAAAGGTATCATTTTAACCTCCTTTTATTTTTTTTGTTTTTTCTCATATTCCCTAATTCTTTTATCCAATTCCATTTTCAATCCTCTAATCCAAAATAATAACCCTAAATCAAAACTTATGGATGCCAGAACTGTTAATCCTTTAATAACAGTCTCTATAACAGCACGGACATAAGGATTAGCATATACCGCCTCAAATCCAGCATTCTTTTCAAATCTATCCTGGAACATCCTTTATCTGTTTTTTAAGTTTAGCAATTTTTTGTTCCATTGTCAAGTGGTTAAATATTTTTTGTAAAGCCATAGCAGTAATCTTTTTAATCTCCTCAATACTCATACCGGTAGATTCAGCAATTTCCTCAAATGACATTGCTCTATCTACCCGAAAAACACAGTTCCCGAATTTTATATTTTTAATATAATAATCGCAATATGTTTCACAACACAATTTACCGCCGACAGGACATTCCCACATAATTTTAATTTTACCACTGATTTAAAAATTAAATCAAATTATTTTTTAATAAATTGTTGGGATACTCAAATTATAGATTTATAGATTATCTAGAGCAAAACTCAACAAATCCCTTATCCCAAATAAAATTCATTTCAATTTTTTGGTCTGGGATAAAAAATTTATTTTTTCTAATATAAAAAATAGATTGCATTCCTGTTTCATTAATGGCTTTACATACAATTTCTATCCTTATATCAGCAATAGGACTCAAACCAACAGGTGTAAAATCAATTTTAATCTCATCTAAAACAACAGTCCTTAACTGATTTATACAAATCAAAATAACTTCAGGAAATTGACTTCTTATTTTCCTGATAAATTTAATCAATTCAAAACAGGTTATTTTATCTAAGGAGGACCCAATAGCAAAACCTTGCTCTCTCTCAGTTATTAAATTAACCACTGAATCAATTACTATACAGGATATTTCATTAATATCTGTAAAATTACCCAAAATTTTAATTGCCTCCTTAATTGTATTTGGTGAAAGATATAAAAATTCTGTATGACCGATAATTTTTTGTACAAATGGAAAACTTAAATTATGGTCAAAATCCAGCCATAGGGTTAAACCCTGTTTTTGCTTAGAAATATTATCTGCAAACTGAAGACCCAGTGTAGTTTTCCCTACAGATTCCCAGCCAAAAATTTCCAATATTGCAGATTGCGGGATACCACCACCTAAAACTCTGTCCAGCCCCTCAAACCCTGTCTTGACCTTAACTAAATCCTTGGGCTTATCACGGGATAAAAAAGAAAAATTTCCAAACCTTTCTGTTATTTTCATTCCAATTAAGAGGTTATTTTATCAATATTTAATATTTAAAATTTAATCCGTCTCTCCAATTTTCGCTCTGACGATGTAACTGTCCCTGCAGGCTTATGTAATGATTCATTTTCCTTGGGTGTTAAAATTTCAGATCTATCCTTTGGTGTTTCAGGCAATTTGGGCAATGGCTTTCCAAGTATTGGTTTTTTCTCTACACTATCAGAATCTTGAACTGTTTTCTCAGCGCTTACACCTTCCTGTTTAATTTTTTCCTCTTTAAATCCAATCCCCATATCGGTTTCAACAATCTCTGTTCCGTCATCCCAGAGTTCTATAAATTCAGAAAAATCAATAAAGGGTTCACTTTTAAGATATTCTAATAGATTTGGGTCTGGTTTATAAACATTAGGCTCTACTGCAACAGAATACTTGGACCTCAAAATCCCATCAGGTGCATATCCTTCCCTTGTATCCTTATAAATCCTGACTATATGCAATCCCGCATCAATATCCCAAAAAACATGTCCTGCATCAATCTGTGCGGCTATACCATCCTTAATTTGCTTCCCTGCAATCAAAAATTGAACCTGACAAACTTCATCCTCCGCCATTGGTTTAATACCTTCATATTTATCTAGGTCAAAAACCAGATATAAATATCTTGTAATAGGTCTAAATTTAGCCTGTCTTTGGTATAACGAATTAAGCGTTGCATCTGCACGGATTCTTTTAATGTATTCATCCCTTTCCAGTTTTGCCTTATATAATCCTAACTGTTTCCTTCTATCATCATAGTTAGAACGAATAATCTCGGCCTGTTCACACAAACCACATTTGGACCCAAAATACTCACCTGCACCAAATGATTTCACGAATATTTGGGTCATTTCCTTCCGACAGAGAAACATTGTTCTCTGTATTTCTCCATTTTCTTCATTCTCATTTAGCAAATAATGAACCTTTAAGGGTATTTTAATGGTATAAATATCTGCAGGTATAAACCGTTCAAAAATACGCAATTTACTAGGGGCAAAGGGCAAAAACAGGAGACGATTAATAAATTCAGCACCTGGATTCAACGGATAAAGTTCACAAAAAGCACCTCTTTTTATTGTCACCTTTTTCCCTTCTATCTCAGGAGATTCCATAAATCTTACATCAATTTTTTTCATAATTGTACCTCCTTTTTAATTTTCATCTTCCAGAGGACACCACTCTGGAAAATCTATATTAATAATACCAGAAATATCAGAAATTTGTTTTGGTAATCCTGTCTCAGAATCAAGAACCTGCATACAATAAAATCCATCTACCAAAATTGTTTTAATAAACTTACAATAAGGACATCGTAAACATTTCTCAAGGATAATTAAAACCCTTTTTCTTTTTCTCTTAATCATAAATTATCCTCCATAAATTCATCCTTTTTAATTATTTCCTCTAAAACTTTTTCTTTTTCATAGATTTTACTCTTTTTACCTGAAAGCATTGTTGCAATCAAAACACCCTTCTGCTTAAACCCTTCTGCAATTGCAGAAACAGTCTCTGAGGCTTCCTTCAATTCATTAAGGGAACGAATAAGATCATCATAAAAAATCCCAGATAACCGTGCCTTATACATTTTATCATAAAATTCCCTAAAATCCCGAACCTCTGCAAATTGCATCCCTTCTACAAATTGCAAAAGATTAAGCCATTCTTCATGGCTTAATGGTTGCCGCTTTTCCTCACAAAATCCTCTAAACGCAAAAACCGCTGCCAATTTCATGTCCTTTTCCTCTACATCTCGTCCATATACCGTAAAAAACGCTTCATTTCTTCCCTCAATAGTATCTTTCTCCCCTTTCCCCTTTAAATACCATTTAATATATTTCTTAGAGTAAGCGGAAAATTCCTCAATTTTTAATTCTAAATCTGATAACATCCATTTAATATATGACGCGATATTTTCCCATAATACCTCCAGTTCTGGATTCCTCTTGGCATCCTCCTCTATATTATCACTAAAAACTAAATCCCTTGCCTCCACCCGAACAGGTGTGCCAGATATATCCACCTCCACAATAATATTGCCTATTTCCTTAACCAGTTCATTAATTTTATAATGATGAATTACCTTCATCTATAAAATTTATATAATAGTTCTTGTTAAATTCGTATCGTATCCTGATAATTTATAATACCAAAATAATAAATTAAAAATCCTTATAAAGGTAGCCTTATCATTAAAAAACTCATTTTTACCATATAAATCTAATAAAATTTGAATAAAATTATTATCAATCTTTAGCGGGTATAATTTAAGTTTATCCAAAAAATGGTCTATAAAATTAACAAAAAATGTTCTTGGATGAATGCCCGTATCTAATATAAACTGAACTTCTTGATTAAATTGTTCCAAATTTCCATCAATAAAATATTGTAAAATCCTATTCAAATTATAATTTTTAATAACTTCTCCGGTACCTGAACCTTCCAAAGACTTCAAAAAATCCCTGAAGGAAGGAAAGGTTATATCCTCAGGAACCGGGATTCCCTCCTGTTCGCATACATAATTAACAAAATCGCGTATAACCTTTGATGTAGGAAACTGGAGTTCTATAATATACAATCTACTCAACAAAGTAGGTTTAATTTTATTTTTTTCAGTTGTCACAAAAATAAAATAAGTAAACGATGGAGGTTCCTCAACAATTTTTAATAATGCAGAAATTGCCTCCTCTGTTAACTGATGTGCCTCATCAAAAATAATAACCTTATTAGAAATCTCCAAAGGACGAATATTGGCAAATTCCTTAATCCTTCTTATCTCATTAATTCCACGATAAGTAGCAGCATCTATTTCAATAATATCATAATTATTATCAATAGCATGACAGCCTTTACATTCACCGCAAATATCATTTCCATCAAAATTAACACAATTCAGGGCTTTTGCAATTAAACGCGCAAGCGAAGTCTTTCCTATTCCAAAACCACCTGAAATAAGATACGAATGATACCTGTCCTTCTTCATCAACATAGATTTAAGATTAGAAATTAGGGTATCATTTCCTCTAAATTCACAAAATTTTTGCGGTCTATATTTTTCTATTAATCCCATTTTTCCAGAATTTTATATTCAGCCAAAATTGGAACGCGTAAATGCCAGCCAGCAAAAACATCCTTCATTATTTTTATTAATTTTTCTATATCGGAAATAGCCGTTTCAAAAACAACCCCATCATGGAGATGTAAAACAACCAAAGCATCAATTTTTTGTTCTTGAATATAATTATAGATCGTTCTTAAGGATTTATGACATAAAATCGCAGCTGAAGATTGAATAACCCAGTTTTTAGCTTCTCTTATAATTGAATTTAAATTAGATGTATCCTTAATATTAAAAATCCTTGTAATTCCAAAAAGATTAACAATAGTTCCATTATATAACAATTGTGAAATAATCCTTTTTTCATAATCCTTAACCTTTTTAAACTTATTAAACCAATTTTCTATATATTGTTGTGCTTCTATTTCAGAAATATTAAGTTCTTGTGCAAGGCTTTTTGGCCCACGCCCATAAATAATACCAAAATTGATACCCTTAGCCTTTTTACGAAATTCAGGATATTTTTCTTTAATTTCCCTGGGGGAACAACTAAGCCCAAAAATTTCCTTTGCAACCTCTGAATGTAAATCTCGGCCAGTTTTAAAAATATCAATTAAACAAGGGTCTTCGCTTAAATGTGCAAGTATCCGCATCTCAATCTGGTCCAGATCACATTGCACAAATCTATATCCTTTTTCTGGAATAAAAAGATTCTTAATTTTAATTTTTCCCCCATCAATTTCTATCTCCTTTGCAGGCACACCCTGAAGATTGGGTTCACTTGAGGATATTCTAAAACTCTCTGTATTAAATCCCCACCTAGAATGTACCCGTCCATTATGTATAGATTTAATTAAATTTTCTATATATGTTTTATAAAAAAGATGTAGCTCCCGATATCTAAGAATTGCACTTGCAAGGGTATCCTGGCTGGATAAATCTTTAAGGATATATTCATCAACAATGGGTAAACCTGTTTTCTCGCTGAGCCTTACAGGTTTATTTCCTCTTTGTTTAAATAAAATCTCTGCAAGTTGCTGGTTAGAATTAATATTAAATCTAGTTCCAGCAATTTGATAAATCCTTTCCATTTCCATTTCTATTTCTGATTTAAAAATATTGGCAAGTTCATAAATTTTTGGATCTACCTTAATACCATTAATACTTATTAAAAACAGGATTTCTTGAATATCGGTTAATTCATCAAATAGTGTAATCAAAGACGCATCCGAAATCAACGATTCCAATTTAGAATATAACTGCCAGATAACCCAGCTTTTATACGCACCATGCAATAAAAAATCCTCACGATTAAATAATTTTCTTGAACTATATAAAAAATCAGTATCAATACCAAGCAATTGTTTACTTAAATCCTTTAACTCCAAACTACCATTAATGCCATCTGGATAAAGGATCCTTCCTAACAAGTAAACATCCTTAATATTTCGGCTAAAAATACCATATTTAAAATAAAGCAAAACAGCATCAAATTGTGAAAAATTATATCCAATTTTAATAACCTTTTCGTCCTGTAATATTGGTTTCAACATTTCCAGCTGTTTAGGTGAATTATAAACAAAAAAGGAATCCTTATCGCCAAAATAAAGACCATAGCCTATAATTTCCGTATCTGAATTAGAATATATATTGGAATTTAATGCACCATAAGGTACCACTGAAATAGCAAGTTTTGAATCCTTAGATAAGCGTAAAAATAATTGGTCTAAATCCTTTATTTCTGGTATTATCAGGGACAAATTATTAAAGGTTAACTGCATTTATGCTTGTGCCATTAAAATTAACTGTTCTTCACCCTGTAAAAATCCTATTATTTTACCATCATAGCCTCTAATTTCTACAGGTCCATCGGACAAAAAAGAAATAATGTCCCTAGGGTTAACCTTAAATTTTTCCTTTATCTTAATCGCCTTTGCATCTATAGTAATTTTTGTATTCACCCCTGTAATCTGAATTTTATTCCCGAGAAAAAATATCTCACAAAATGGTTCAGATTCTATTACATTAATAAGTTTAAGCGCATCCCTCAAGGTTTTACCATCTACATCGGCATAAAATTTTAAAAAACCCATGCTTTTTATAAATATATTAAGAAATTTTTCCTGTTCTTTTACATCAAATCCTTTAGCAACCTCTAAAACAGCCTTATTATCAATCTCAAAAAGACAGCTATTTTTGGCATCCCGCCAAAATACCTCCTCAAATTCAGTCAAGGCAAGTATGTCCAAAACACGAAAGGGCAAAAAAACAGGTCGGTTTAATAATGATTTTCCATGTATATATACACGGGTAGGGTCAAAAACACCCAATCCTGAGTATGAAAGGACAAATGGAACAAAAATGCCGCCCTGTGCTCTATAATTAGCAAAAAGCGTAGTAGCCTTTTTAGAAAATCCCTGTGGCAATATCGCTTTTTCTTTATTATAGCCTATTTCCAAATCCTTAAATGTAAGTTCAAGTGGTAAAAATGGTATAGCAAGTTCTGTAGTAAAAGCATTTTGAGATTTAAGCAAGATTTTATTTTTTTCAACCTTGCCCTCTATATCTGACATTGAATTAAAAAGATATAAAAAAGGATATGCATTAATTGTTCCTTCAAAGGATTCAGAATAAAAATCCTTTATCAGGCATCTTGAACTTTCTGCACTTACAAAACAATTACCCTTATAAAGGTGTAATTTTTTGTTTTCTTCCATTATCCTCTCATTTAATACCCCTTCAATCAGTCCAATAAAATCCGACCCCTTAAACTTCATAAAACCTCCATTTATTAATATCTTGTCGCTATAGTTATTATTTGAAAACCCTGTCCACAACCATATCTTAGACTACAAAGAACACCGTTTCTGTCTCTTATATAAATAATAAAATCTATGACTTTTTCCTTATTTCCCTCATCCTTATAAATCCGCTTTTTTAATACAAAAATCACAGGGGAAGTAACCCCCATATTCTTCCAGGTATAATACATTTTATTAACATAAGCCTCACAATAATAAGGGTCTTCATCCTCCAATTCTGCAGGCATCATTTTAATTAACATCTCGACATCCGATTCACCTAAGGCATTTATAAAATAAAAAATCAAATCTTTTCCAATAAGATCATATTGTTTATTTTTAAACAAACAAATTCTAACCTTACGATTAAATCCTGGTAAAAATTCAAATTTATCTTCGAGGACATTTCCTGAATAAAACAAACAGGGCGATTGAAACAAAAAACGCTTGCAGCTTAAAATCCAATCTTGATTAAAATAAATCTCCCCTGCACTTGGATAATCATAAGAAATAACAGGACCTAGTTTCTTCTCATATTTCTCCTCCCATGTTTCTTGGGTTGATTTTCCAACCTCAGGGGCAGGAATATCAGAGCCATCCGACTTATTTAAATTTGATTTTTTACAATTTAAATCCAGTCCAATAATTAAAATCAAGATTAAAAATTTAAATCCTTTAAGCCTCATTTTTATCCTCCGGGAATATTATTTCTATCTTATCGGTGGCCTTATCGTGATGCACCTTGAACCCTCTTTTTCTAAGATAAAAGAAGGTCTGCCGCTTAAGATAAACCATCGCATCCTCCAAGGTTATACCAAATTCTTTGGCAAGTACATCTGCGGCTTCTTTAAATGTTGGTTTTTCTAATAATAAAACAGCGCCACGCCCCAATTTTAACGCGGTATTAAATCCATATTTTTTAAGCCCATAATCATTCTTATCTATAGATTTTTGTTTAGGGACATTTATGTTAATCATATTCCCAAAAGCATCAATTATTTCAGGAAGTAAAAGTCGCTTTTCTTCCTGATTAAGATATTCCTTTATATAATCCAAAACATAAGGAATCCATACCTCCTTAACACTTAATGCACACAATCGCCTAAAAACACATTTCTGGCATTCCTTATCGTTCCAGTAAAAAAATCCAAAACACGGGTATAAATCGTCAGGTTCAAATATATCCTTTTTGACATATTCCTTAAACTTATTTTTTTCATCCGCCGTCCAATTGTTTACAATAAAATCAAATAAAAGATCCCTCATAGAATCTCTCATGCTAATTACCTCCTTTACCTTAAATTCTATAATTTTTTTACTTTCAAATAATTCTAAGGGATTATTGTTTTCCCTGAGTTGTTTTTCTACTGCCGATAAATTAGCAAATTCCCTCATCCCTTCAATAAATTTCTGCCTTTTATATTTTTTCATAGAAAAAAAATTCCGTAATAACAGCATACAGAAGGTCTTGAGATTCCCCCTCGTTGGTTTATATTTTTCGATATGCTCAAGAATATATAAAAATGCGTCCTGCTTTAAATCCTCAAAGTCTTCATCAATTGCTGTAAATTGCGAACAAGATATATAATAATCTAAAATTCCTTTTTGATAAAATTGTAAAACCTGTTCTTTAATTTCTTGAATTCTTTCTGGTTCCAATTTTCTTTCTCCTAATAATCTTACTAATTTCTTCTAATGTTATTTCATCTATAAAAAAATGCCCGTCTATATTATAAACAGGGATTTTATTCTCCTTGATATAATAATACAATAGCGTCCGATGGACACCAATCCTAGACGCAGCGTTTCTGAGACCAATAAGGTCTATTTCTATAACATTAGACATTATCCTTAATTTTAGGTTAGCATTTTTTATAATCTTGTCAAGTCTTTTTTTAAACCATTTTCGTAAATTTCTCTTAAATTATTAATCTGGTCAGGTTTTAATTCATCAGGGTCTGAATTTGCTTTTATAATAGAACTTTTTATACCTAACAGATTCAGCCTATTAGACATAACCTTTGCCTTAATTTCCGCATCAGGATCTAAAAAGATAAAAATATTTTTAATACCTCTTTCCATTAGCCTGTTAATTTTTGTATCATTCAAATTGGTCCCTGAAAGGGCAAGGGATGGTATTTTATTTTTATGCAAAAAAATGGCATCAAAAATCCCTTCCACAAGAACAACCTTATCCTTATCCTCTAATAGCCATTCACCCCATAAAAATTTCCTTGCTATGATGGAGGGTTGCCAGAAAATCTTATTTTTTGATGATACATACCTTGCAGAAAAACCTACAAATTTATTTTGCCAATCATAAAATCCAAAAAGAACCCATCCAAACAGATTAATATATCTTTTATTTTCAAGAAAAATCTTAGCAGAATCCAGCATAACCCGAATATTAAACCTTTCCATATCATCTTCCGTAATACCTTTATCAACCAAAAATTTAGGGACAAACCTTCTTTCTCCTTTTTGAAAAATCTCATACATTAAATTTACCGATAAATCCTGCCTTGAACCCTTTAAACATCCGGTATTTATAGGAAATCCCAGTTTTTCCTTTGCTAATTTAAGTGGTATATTATCCAATCTTGCAATAAAACTGCTTAAATGCCCGCCTTCACCACAACCAAAACAATACCACAATAATTTACTTGTATTAATACTTAAGGATGGGTTCTTATCATCATGAAATGGACAACACGCCTGTATTTTATCCACATTTACACGAATTTTTTTAATATTATGAGATTGCAAATATTGAACTACATCAAACATTCCTGTCCTCTAAAAATTCCTGGATTAAATCCCTTTTATTTATAATAAAATTTCTAAATCTATTTACAAAACCTTCATCAATTACAACTGAATTGTCCTCCTCTACAAATTTAACAAAAAACAATATAATAATCCAGAATATAATCCATGCTTCAAATTCAGATACGCTTTTTTTGGATTTTATTTCATTTAAACATTCATCATATATCTCAAATATCTTATCCTGTACTGCTTCAAAAATTTCTACCAACGGTAATTTAGTGTCAAATTTCATCTTTAACCTCTTCCCATAATGCATCTGCTTCCTTTGCAATTTTAATTTTCCACATTTCACTTTCCACCTTACAATGCTCCTTTTTAATTTCACCATCCCTTATAAATAAAGGACTATATCTTATTATGCCTTCCCTATATTCATCCTCAGTTTGATTTATGGCAATAAGGTTATCAATTGCCTGCTGATAGATAATTGACCTGCCAGAGTGCTCACTGCGAAGGGTTTTTGCAGAAATTCCACTAATACGAGATTGTAATGCACCCACAACAATTTTCCCTGTATCATCACAATTAGCCAGTCTAACAAGGTCCCAGGCAATATTACCCTGAATGAGCCAATCATCCTCGCCTTTAAACATACGAACTGATGAAGGACCCATAATTTGAAAATAATCTATAATCACCACATCAATTTTTATACCGTGCTCCAGATAAATATTTTCTATCTGTATCATAATGTCGTCTACATTAGTCTGATGTGCAATACCTTTTGCCAAAAACAATCTCTGTTTCCAAGAATTGACCCGTGACATTATTCTCTGAACTCGTTCTTCCTCCTCCTCTGTTCTTATCATATTAACAATTTTTGTATAATCCAGATTTGTAAATCTTGCATCATATCTTGCCTCCCACATCTCCTTTCTTCCTTCATAATGAATATGAAGAACATTAAATCCTTGCAACAATGCAGCCCAACCTATATGGGTAAGAGTAATACTCTTATATCTTTTATATGGTGCTAAAAATGCAGTTATAGTGCGTGGAACCATCATAATTTGAGCGTCCAGTTCCTTAATGCCTGTTCGTAAAATTTTTATATATGCTGGATTATTTTTCCGCATATTCCTTTCTGCTTCACGCTCTGCAAATGTTGCAGCATAATCCCAAATTTCTTCAGTATGATAAAATTTTTCTGCCTCCCTAATTGTTCGCATTAAATCAGTAACCAAACCCTGTATATCCTGTGCTTGCTCTATTTTCTCATTAATCCCATTAAAATAACTTTTTAAAAACATTTTAACCATCTCATCTCTAAAGGCATCCACAAAAAATACATTTCGCTGTAAATCAAAATTAAAAATTTCATCAATTATTTTAAAAAGGATTTTTTTTGTATCCTCATCAAATAAAGATTTATCTATTTCAAAATCATAAAATCCCCGTGGGGCAAGCATTTTATATTGACAATAATGCGCTTTTGCCTTCTCAATTATAAAATTCAGCCCTTGCTGGATAGAATCAAAATCAAACAAATCAATTTTATTAACAAATTTTTTAAAAATTTGCTCATTTCTTAAAAATCCAGCAAGAAATCCAATTGCAATATCTATTATTTTAAATTTCATTTTTCTCATCGCGATTTAATCCATCCCCTTCGCAAATCGGTCCCTTCCAGTTTAATTGCCCTATAAGCAAGCCCTGACATCTCATTTCCCACTACGCCAAGAAGCGAGGATATACCTTCACCATATAATTCATATAATCTTTCAGGGGTTATGTTAGAACAAATAATAGTTGGCAATCCATTAGCAATCCTATACCGTAAGAACCTTTCTATACCACGTATAATCCAGTCTCTGCTCTTATCAATCATAGCATCCCTGCCAAATTCATCTAAAACAAAAAATTTTGCGGTCCACTTCTCGGATTCTATAAAATCCTCCTTCTTAAGAAAATCAGAAAAGGTCTGTATATCCATATAATAAGCATTAAAATCCCAGATATAATTATCATCTGATAAACACCATAAGGCATATTCTTTGGCAATCAATATAGCAAGCGATGTTTTACCAATACCTAATGTTCCATAAATATATAAACTTAATCCTTGCTGATAAATTTTTTCAAAATTCGCAAGATACCAGTCTAGGATTAATTTACTTTCTTTATCCATTTTAATATTCTGAAAAATCTCATCCTTATCAAGTAATAAATATTCCTCCGGAAATCCCCTCGGATATAATCTATTAATAACCTTAAACAGCAATCTGCAATAGCATGAGGTTCCATCCTCCTTATATCCTGAACCATCACATTGCTTGCAAGAGGAAAATAACCGCTGTCTAATTATTTCTATTTTATCCTCTATCATAATTTATCCTTATTTTTAAGCATATTATAATCAAATTCGACCCGTTTATCCTCCATCTGTAAATCCTTTGTCCTCCACTGATTAAGGTAAAAATCATTTATTTCATCCATTTTAAGCCATAATATATTTTTATTAGCAACCTTAATACTATTTGTAATTACATCGTATTGATAACCAAAATGACAATAGGCGTAACATTCCCTTTTAATCCCATTCTGATCCACTATAATTAACCTTCTATCATCTATTAAAATAATATCCCTTAATTGAAATCCTTCTTTTTTAATATCATCTGGGAGGTCCAATCCAAACGGTATTTTATTTTTTATCTCCACAAGTGGTTGTAATCCTAAAAAATCATAAAAAGATTGATATTTAAAATACTGGTTAATCTGTGGCAAGAACTTCCTTTCAAGGACGGCAATTCTATTCCAATTTTTAAGCAGTCCAGGAATCTTGGGAACCAGTTGCCTTTCCCTATACCATCGTTCAAATCTATATTCATAAAAAAATACTAGAACCTTGCGGGAAAATTCGTCAATATCATATTGCTCCAGCAATTTTTTAAGTAATCTTATATCTATAGAATCAATTTTAATCTTTGTTAGCCCGAAAAAGGATTTATATGCCTCCCGCCATATTATAAGACCCCTTGCAATATTCCTCCTATCTTCCCTTTTATCCTGCAAAAAATCCACTATCAGACGGGTGTTTCCCCCTGACCCTTGCCTTACCCCTTTTCTCCTATATTTTTTTTCTGTAGCTATGGTTTTTTCACTACCACGGGGCAAATCTGGGGGTATTTCAAACGCCCTTCTTTCAAATTCCTTGTATAACTTCATCTACAGAAACCTCACTATCCTCCCTTAAGGCCTCTATCTGGTCTCTATCTGGCTCAATCATATTCTTAAAAATCTGTTCCTTTCTTGCAAGGATAGACCTTATTACCTCATCAATAGTGTTATTTATAATAAGACGGATTAATAATGCAGGAGAAGCTATACCGCGTCTTATAAGCCTGTCCTGGGATTGTACATATTCTACAAATGAGAATGGCAAATCAAGATAGATGGCTGTTCGTGCTTTTTTAAGAAAATCTACACCTGTTCCCATTTTTTTAATAGAAGCAATTATAACATTAACCTTCCCCGCCTCAAAATCCTTTTGTATCCTATCCATTTCCTTAATATCAACACCACCATATAAAAGTTCTGCTTTAATATCATTTTTGCGTAGAGTTTCTAACAGCAATTCTGCACCCCTTCTAAAAATACACCAAATAATAACTTGCCCATTACTGGATAAAATTTCATCCAGTAAAAATAAAATTTCTTCATGTTTAACAGAAGGTCCGTCCAGACCGAGTATTTTAGGATGGTTAACAACCTGATGTAATCTTAAAAGTATATTTTCCAATCTAGATATATTTATTTTACGCCCAAATCTCTTAAGTTCCTCTATAACCCCAGAACGAATAGATTGATATATATCAAACTGACGGTCTGAGAGGGTTAAAATCCTGTCCGAAATAATCTTCTCGGGCATACCTTGCAGTTCTTCCCTTCTTCGCCTGATAGAAAACAATTCAAAAAAACTTCCTAAATGCTCCACATTTTTAAATCCCACCAGTTTCCTTATTTTATAACCTTTAACAGGGATTTTAATATAAATATTAAAAAATTGTTCAAACTGCCAGTGTGAAATTTTAAGGTCAGGGTCTAAAATTTTTAATAATGTAAAGGCATTATCAGGTCTTTCTGAAACAGGCGTGCCAGTTAAACACCAAACAAAAACCTTCTCTTTATTATTAACATTAATTTTAGCCCTTTCAATTATAGAAGATGATAAGGGTGTAAATCTTTTTAATCCCTCAATTAAGGAGATTGTTTTTTTGGTTCGTTTTGCAGAAATATTTTTAATATAATGTGCTTCATCTAAAATAACAAGGTCAAACTTCATTTTAACCAATTCATTAAAAATCTCCTGATTTAATAAACAATCATAATGTATTACAAGAATATCCTGATTTATAAAAGTTCCTAAATCAAATAAAACATCCTTTGTGCCATTTCCAATAATCTTAAAATCAAAGGTGGTATGTTTAATAATTTCATCACGCCATACAAGTTTAACATGATTAGGACAAATAATTAAAATTTTTTCTACAATACCGTGCTCCTTTAAAAATCCTGCTGCACATAAAGCCATAAAACTCTTACCGCATCCCATTATATCCCAATTCCCAACAAATTGTCGTGAAAGAAATAAATAAATACCGCCCCATTGATCCAAATATGGGGTAGTTTTAATACATCTTGGCAACGGCATTGGAGTCCGATTTTTTTTAACCATTTGCATTTTTAAAATTTCATCATTGTATTGTGTAATTTTATTCCATGCTTCTTCCGTCGCTTCCCTGTCCATAATACCCCTTTTATCAAGTTCCCTTTTAAGATTAGGAAAATCTCTTATATCAAAAAGAACACCATCTCGTTGTAATTGTGCGGTCAATAATGGAATATCATAAAGGTTATTAATCTTTAATTTAGTTCCAGGCGCTGTTTCAATTATTATTTCAGACATAAAAATCCCAGAATTTATTTTTTAATTATCGCCCTAACCTCATTTCTATATCTGGTATTTAAATTATAATATTTACTCCAAAACAAGGTATTAATTCCATGTGATTTAAATTCCTCAATTTTATTAAAATTAACAGAATTTAAATAAATGCTTTCCAGAATATATTGAACCTCCTCAGGAGAAAAGGAAACATCTATCCTTCCCCTTATTTCCTCAGGTGTAAGGTTAAATTTTTGAAACACATCTGAAGGATTATATTCTCTGCCCTTATAATATAACAAAACATTACTTGTAACATACCCCATCATTTCATCATTATCAGATACAATCAAAAAATCTGACACAGTATTGGTCCAAAATTCACCTGTAAGTAATCCCCAGATAACCTCTGGAACAGTTCTATTTGGTAATTTAATCTGCGGAAATCCAACTGTTTCAAAAAATTCTGCTATATAGTTTAACCCTGTTTTTAACCCTGCGACCTTAGCACTATCACCCTTTAAAAAACGAACAATAGCATTCAAAACTCCTGTCCTGCGAATATCTAAATCTTCCCACACCATAATACCATATCCAGTATATTTCTCCAGAATGGACTGTATAAAATTCAAAAAGTCCATTATTGAAATAAATTTCTGGTCATCGTAAAATAATGTGCCATCAAAAATAACTATGCGCATCAAAATCCCACCCTCTAATTTTTTTAATATATGCTAGTGCGACAACCGCTGCATCAAATATATGTTCTCTATCTTTTTTATTATATACATTAAAAAAAGGCCTGCTATAAGGTGTAAGCCATTTTTGGAATTTCTTAATGACCATTTGTTTCTGTTTTTCTGATTTATCTGTTAACTTTGCCTTTCCGAATAATTGCTTTCTTGCCTCCATTGGCGTAATTTTTAAAATCTTAACTGAGGGGATAAATTTTTTAAAGGTATATTCAAAAATTCCTTTGAGTGCGAATTGCTCCTCTAATCCTTTCCTCACAAACCCATAAGCACTACCTTCAAAAACTAAATACTCAGGAATACCAAGATTTATCATAATAGAGGTCATAATATCATAAACCAACTCACCATAAGAAACAAAATCTGCCTTTTTATAGGTCACCTGTCTAATAAATGGATTTTCATTTTTTCTAATAATTTCCGCTTTTTTAGCGGCCTGGATAAGAACTGAACCTACTATTTTGTCTTTTATTATAACAAGCCCTGTATTCCAGATAGAAAAATCAATACCAATTATCATAAATTCTTATCCTGTCCTTTCTATATAAAAAGATGAACTCCCGTTCTTTCGTTCAATAATATAATAAAAATCCCAATCAATTGCGGATTTAATCTCCTCTAAATGTGTCACCACAATAACAAGTTTCTCATTACGTAAGGACTCTAAAAGTTTTAATACGCGTTCACGATTAACCATATCTAAACTGCCAAAAACCTCATCCAATAATATAAATTTCATACCAAAGAAATCATTAAGCGCTAATAACATGGCTAATCCCATTAATTGCCTTTCGCCTCCAGAAAACCCCTCTATAGGAATCTCCCCATTATTAACAGACACATTGATTTCATTTTTAAAATCAAATTCAGTCTTTTTTGTCTTTTTGAATTTAAAAACATCTATGGTAATAAAAAGTCTATTTTCAAACAGAAGTTCAATATATTTATTCAATAAGGATTGTAAAATCTCAATAGCATGATAAATCTCTAAAATTTTAAATTTTTTAAAACCATCTATCCACCATTTATAGTATTCCATTTGTTCATTTAATAAATTAATCTGGGTTTCTAATTCTATATATCTTTTATTTAATTCCTCACGCTTAGAGGTCAAAATCCTGACAAGTTCAGCGCGTTTTTCCCCCTCTGCCTTCTTCTGTATCAATTCCATTAGAATTTTATTTTTCTCTGCTAATTTATAATCATTTTCCTTAATCTGTGCTTCAAGCATTTTTAACTGTTCTGCCTTAATTTTATATTCATCCTCTATTGCCAAGAGTTGCTTTTCATATCCATCAATCTGCGATTTATATTCATTAATTTCCTGTTCTACATCCCTTCTTAATCGTTCTTCATAAACAGCCTTTTCAGTTTTAATCCTTTCCATTTCTTCTATTGCCAATTCCAATTTTTTTCTTTCGCGTTTTAAATTATCTAATTGTTCAACCCCATCCTGATATTGAAGTTTTAAATTCTTAATTTTATTTTTATTAAGTTTAACCTTATCCTCAATCTCCTCCTTTCTTGATTTAAATAATACAGGGTCAATCTCTCTACCACACACCGGACAAACATCACCAATAGAAAGACTCCCTATCCTTTCCAATTCATCTATTTCATGCAATAATATAGAAATTTCTGTATTAAAATTATTTAGTTGTTCTTTAAGTTTATCTTCCCTTTCTGTAATTTCTTTAATTTTAGCCTTTATCTTATCATATTCCTTTATCCTAGCATCAAATTCTTGAAGTTTATTTCTAATTACAACAAATTCATTGGCAACCTTCTGGACATCTAAAAGTTTTGCTTCCAAAACCCGCACTTCTCTCTCTATCCTTGCTTTTTCTCTGGTAATTCCATCAAGTATTAATTTAGCATTAACAAAATCATTATATAAAACCTTATGTATATCCTTAAGTTCTGCAATTTCTCTTTCCGATTTAACAAGTTCTTGCTCAATTTGATTTAAATCCATTATTGATTTTTGTTCCAATTGCTGAACCTCAAGGTCCAGCTGTTCCCTTTGCAGTTTAATCTCATATAATAACTGTTCAAACTTTTCCTTTTCTATTTTCAAACTATCAAATTTATTCTTAGAAATTTGAGAAGCAATATCATATTTATCTAACCTTAACATTTTAGTTAGCAAATTGAGTTTTTCGCTCCCTGAAAGCATAAAAAATCCAAGCGTGGAATTCTGACATAAATGGATAGCACTTGTATATTGAATATAATCAATATCAATTAATTCTAAAATAATATCCTTGGTCTCCCTTAAGGTCTCCCTCTTTAAAACCTGTCCATTTTTATAAACTTCCCAGGTAGAGGATTGTACTCCTTTGCCTCGTTCATATAAAACCCTTATACCATTATCAAGGGTTAATTCAATAAAAGCGCTTTTGTGCATTTTATGAATTAATTTATCCTTAATTAATCCAGAGGCATTTTCTTCAAAAAGCGCAGTTGGTATTAAATTTAAAAAGGATGTTTTCCCCGCTCCATTACTGCCACCCGCATCAAGATTTTTACCCTCCAAAAGAATCAATCCATGAGGAGGAAATTCTAAGCTATATTCCCCTGAAAAAATAAAAGCATTATTCCATCTAATTTTCTTCAGCCCGAATCCCATGTAAAACCTCAAATCCTATCCTAATTAATTTACCACTATCTAATCCCTTTAATTCAGATTTTAATACAAAATCCCTTAATCGCTCCTCCACACTGGAACCTACAGTAGCAACAATATCCTTTTGTTCATCCTTTTTATCAATATACTGAGGAATTATAATAAGATTTTCAAATTTTATTTCCTTCTCGATCCTTGTCTTCTTTTTAAGAATCTCTATTAAAAATTCTCGTTCACCCTTAACATATAAAACAAGATTATTCCCTTCATATTTTTGTATCAATTCCAATAAATCTTGGTAGGAATTTGTCTCAATTTCACATTTTGCCAATTTTGGCACAGGCGGTTCAAATTGAACTAATTCACCGTTCTCTGTATTGTATATATAAATACCACGCTCTATCCCATCACATTCACTGAGATCCGTTGGAACAACAGAACCAAGACAAATCACATTTTTACTTAAAAACTGAGGGATATGTATATGTCCGCAAAAAACCCTTTTCCCCAATTGAGATAATTCTTCTATTTTCTCTCCCTTTTCTAATTTAACAGGTCCCACTGAAGCACCTATTATATCCCTATGCACAAATAAAATATCCACCTGCTCATCAATTAAACCATTAGAATAGGGTAAAAATCCAATTTTAAAATCCTGCAACCATAAAATCCTTGGCTCTCTTATAGTTTGTTCAAATGGATTAAATACATCTCCATAAATTTCAAATCCTTTAAAATACCGATCATGATTCCCACGCATAAAAAAATGCGGACATTTTTTCAATCTTTCTCCAATTCTTTTTCTTACCATATCGTTAATATGACTATAAATGCTCCGTTCTACCAAATCACCCAAGAAAAAAACTACATCAATCTTTTCTTCATCTATAATTTTTGATATAAAATCCTCAATTTCTAATGTGGCAGAAAGACGAGAATTCATACCATTCTCATCAATTCTGCCATATCTTAACCCGCTACCATGGTGAATATCAGTATAAATAAGAAGCTTCATCACATTATATATATTGTTCTTTTAAAAAATTCGTATAGA
>FWWL01002174.1_pt1 | contig 42241 bp, 37 predicted proteins | sample 2228331 | NCBI WGS metagenome assembly FWWL01 (sample SAMEA103939775, study PRJEB20133) | metagenome | reverse complement strand
CGTAAGCGATGCTCCGAGGCCCCTACTCAACAACACTTATAGCCCCCTGATGAACCCATGTATCAGTGGGAGTGCATGGGATGAAGACATTTTGAGGGAAATTGCCCTTAACTTTGGCGTAGAGGTAGTGTTCTGTATAGCCATAGGCATAGTCATTGGTGGTTTCCTCGACGAGGACGGTGCATGGTTTTCCCAGAATCGTTTCCCGTACCCATGATTCTGCTGTGGACAACGCAACTTTTTCAAGTTCATGAAGACGATGTTTCTTCAGATCCTCAGGGAGCTGGTCTTGAGCTGCCGCCCATGTTCCAGCCCGGGGAGAATACGAGAACAGATGAACCCGGCTGAAACGCACTTGCTTGACGAGGTTTACCGTTTCCCGAAACTCTTCGTCGGTCTCACCAGGAAACCCTACAATGATATCCGTGGTCAGGGCAGTATCCTGCCGTGCCAGACGGATTTTCTCACAGAGCCTGAGAAAAAACTCAGTAGTGTAATGCCGCCGCATACGTTTCAGGACGGTTGAACTCCCTGATTGAAGCGAGAGATGAAAGTGTGGGGTAAGCTTTGGGTGATGGAGAATATCGAGAAAAGCCTCCTCAAACTGATCAGGCTGAAGTGACGAAAGACGAATACGGAAGTTTCCCTCCTCTTCAAGCATGCGGGAAACAACGGTAAAAAGAGACGCTTCTTCGTCTTGATAGTCACTGATGTTTACCCCTGTGAGAACGATCTCCTTAAACCCATGGCCAACCAATTCCCGAAACCGTTTCAGTACCTCGGTTGATGCAAGCGATCGGCTTCTTCCCCGACCATAGGGGATCTTGCAGTAGCTACAGAAACGGTTACAGCCGTCCTGAATCTTGAGATAGGCCCGGGTTCTCTCGTATTCCATTACGAGGGGAAAATCCTCTTTTTCCTCGGGGGTGGACTCAAGGAGGAGAGAGGGTAGGGTGAATTTGGTCTCATTGGGGAGGATGATATCGGCAAGTCCGCGCCTCAGAATCTCCTCTCCGTCTGTTGTGGCATAGCACCCGGTTACGACAACCTTTTTTCCCTTTCGTTTTGCCTGTTTCATGGGTTGACGGGATTTGCTATCAGCGGCATTTGTGACAGTGCAGGTGTTGATAACGACGACATCTGCCTCATCGATCGACTCAACAATTTCAAAACCGTTTTCTCTCAGCTTTTGAGCGAGGGCATCTGATTCAAACTGGTTGAGTTTACAGCCAACGGTAACAAGCGTAACCTTCACGTTTTCCTCCTTACTTACTATTAGTATACGAAAAAAGGCGAGAAATTGCCATCATTTTCTCTGACTGTAGCACGCAACTTGAGACCTTTGCACGAATCAGAGACAGGAGAAATCTCTTCAAAACTCTAAGCAAGAAAGGGCTATTGCTTTTTTGCAGTTTTTTGGAAGCGGAAGGGAGACTGTGAAAAGAAAATAGCCAGTTTATGCCCATCAGCTCTTTCCTTGTTTCAGCGAAATACCATCACTTCGTAACAAAAAAGCGCCAACAGCTATGACCTTCTTTCAGCCGAACGAGACAAAAAGGCTTTTCGCCTGTCATAAAGCTGTAAAAGGGTGATAGCCACTCTGTGGAAAACTCGCGAGTGTCCAGGTTTTCGTCATCCTGGATATCCTGTTGTTTGTTCTGGTGAGGTCTTTTGATAATGAACGGGATGGGTATACGTAGGATAGGAAGGATTGAGGGAGATAGCTGTGAAAAGTCAATAGCTGCTTCGAGCAAAGATCTCTTTTTTGAAAAAATCTGGAGAAGCCTTTATAATCATACAAAAGGGAGGAGGAGAGAGGAGATGAGAGACGGCGTTCTTATTGTCCAAAATATCAGTCGAGAAGGTCCCGGTCTTTTTGAAACTACACTCAAAGAGAGGAGAATTCCCTCTACCGTGATAGATCTGGAAAAGGATGGGATTTCTTTTCCTTCGCCAGAGAATTTTCGAGCAGTGGTGGTTCTGGGCGGCCCCGACAGTGCCAATGATAAAACTGAGAAGATAACCCGAGAATTAGCGTGGATCCAGGATATTTTGGAGGTAGGCGTTCCCTACCTCGGGATCTGTCTAGGGCTTCAGATGCTTGTGAAAGCAGCCGGCGGGAGTGTTGTTAGAACTCCGGTGAAGGAAGTTGGTTTTTTTGATCCTGAAGGCAGGCCTTTTTCTCTCGAACTTACCCTTGAGGGGAAAAGAGATCCACTCTTTCAGGGGATACCCCAAACACCCCATGTTTTTCAGCTTCACGGAGAAACGGTGGAATTAAAAGAGGATATGAGTCTTCTGGCAACAGGAAGATTCTGCATCAATCAAGCTGTAAGGGTTGGGAAAAACGCTTATGGTCTTCAATGCCATTTTGAACTGACCTTTGAAATGTTGCAGGTGTGGCTGGATGAGGATCCAGATTTAAAGCCTTTAGATAATTCTGAAGTTCTCCAGTATTTTAGAAGCATTCAACAGGAATACACGGCTATTGGCCAGAGAATAGCCAACAATTTTCTGGATATTGCGGGTTTTTGACAAGAGGCTGTTTGAGATTTTTGTACGAATGACAAAATGAGACATTTGCATGGATTGTAAAAAAAAAGAAAAAATCTCTCTTGAGCCTTTGTGGAAAAGAATGCCATGGTGTTTTTGCAGTTTCCTGGAGCGGAAGGGAGACGGGGGGAAGGAAATAGCATAACTTGCTGGAAAAACCAACGTTATCCAGGGACAAATCAGTGGGAAGTTCTGGAAATGGACTATTCCTCTCTTTCAGTTTTTTGTTGTACCTTTGGCTTGTTTTTGTGTTTTTTGAGACTGAAAAAGGGAAACAGCTTTTCGTGCAAAGGTCTTAAAATATGAAAAATTTTCTCCTCGATCTTCGTCAAGAAGATGCGAGTGATGCCTTGTTTTTTTAAATTGCAAAAATAAACAGCCAGGTGAGCTTTTAAAGTCATACTTCCTCAGCAATACTTTTTGCTGTTCTTCTCCGCAAGGAAACACCTTTTTTCTTTACAGAAAGGCGTTTTTCCTGTATAATAAATGACCAAATAAGGAGACAGAGGCAGATTATGGAGAAGGAAAAGGGCATAATGCACGCCTATTTTGAAGACGAGATCAAAACCTCGTACCTCAACTATGCCTATAGTGTTATCACAGGACGAGCTATTCCTGATGTGCGAGATGGGATGAAGCCAGTGCAGCGACGTATCCTCTATGTGATGTCTGAACTTGCTCTGTGGCATGACAAACCCACACGAAAAAGTGCTCGTATCGTGGGAGATGTGCTCGGTAAATACCACCCTCACGGGGATTCTTCTGTTTATATGGCCATGGTCAAGATGGCCCAAGAGTTTCATATGCGCTATCCCCTCGTCATCGGACAGGGAAACTTTGGTTCTATCGATGATGATCCCCCGGCGGCCATGCGATACACCGAGGCGAAACTCTCCAGGGTTGCCGAATTTATGCTCGAGGACCTCGACAAGGATACTGTCGACTTCAAACCAAATTTTGACGATACCCTGAAAGAACCCAAGGTTCTTCCGGGGCGTTTTCCCAACCTGCTCTGTAATGGTACTACCGGTATAGCTGTAGGATTGGCCACGGATATACCACCCCACAACTTTCGGGAGGTAGCGGCGGCTATCAAGGCGACCCTTGCCAATCCCAAGATTACCATCCAGGAGCTGGTCAAACTCGTTCCTGGTCCTGATTTTCCCACAGGGGGAGTGATCCTCAACAAAGAAGATATGTTACATCTCTACCAGCACGGTCATGGTTCGGTAGAGCTTGCTGGAACGATGATCTACGAGGAGAAAGGGGGGCGAGGGGCTCTGGTAATTACCGAGATCCCCTATCGTGTGGTGAAGTCTTCTCTTATCGAAGAGATGACCAACCTCTATCTCAACAACACCAAATACGCCAACATTCTCCGGGGGATCAAAGAGATCAGAGATGAGTCTTCCAAAGAAGGCCTTCGTATTGTGATCGAGCTTCACAAGGATGCCAATGTAGAAAGCATCAAGACGGTACTTTTCCAGCAGACCTCCCTACGAACACGAATCAAGGTCAACATGGTTGCTCTGGTGGACAACCAGCCCAAGGTGCTGGGGCTCAAGGAGCTTGTACAACAGTATATCGACTATCGGCGGATCGTAATCACTCGCAGAACCCAGTTTGAACTGGACAAGGCAGAGAAGCGTCTCCATATCGTTGAGGGACTGCTGATAGCCCTCGATGCGATCGATGAGGTGATTCACACCATCCGCTCATCCAAGGATACGCCAGCCGCCAAAGAAGCCCTCATGAAACGCTTCAAGCTGACGGAGGTGCAGGCTGAGGCTATTCTTGATATGAAACTCCAGAAACTCACCAACCTTGAGGTGCACAAATTACAGGAAGAAAGAGACAATCTCAAGGCTCTGATTAAGGAACTCAAGGAGATCCTTGAAAAACCTGCCAAACGAGATGCCCTTATCGGCAAAGAGCTTGATGAAATGCTTGAGGTCATTGGTGATGAGAGGCGGACGAGATTTGAGGTTATCAGTACGGCCAGGATCGATGTGGAAGAACTTATCGAGGATGAGCCGATGATCCTCATGCTCACCCACAAGGGCTTCCTCGTACGGGAGACAGGCCGAAACTTCAAAGTAGGTAACCGTGGAGCAAGGGGCAAGAAGGGTGATATCACAGACATGAATCGACTTGAGGCTGATGATTATATTGTTGCTACCGTTAGCGGAAACCTCAAAGACTCCTACCTCTTTGTAACGGATAGTGGACGTGTCTACTCAGTGAAGGGATATGAGATTACCGGAGCGACAGAGGGGCGTATCACCCGCACCTATATCAAAAACATCGCTCGTCTCGAAGAGATAGAGAAAAAGAACGAACGTGTGACGGCTGTTCTCGCCGTGAAGGAGTTTAGTGAGCAGAATTTCATCCTCTTCCTCACTAAAAAGGGTCGCATGGCTCGTATTATGCTTTCCGATTTTGCTAATATCACCCGAGCGGGCATTATTGGTATCAAGCTCCGTGCTGATGACCATGTGGTTGATGCCATGGTGACCGATGGAAACGCAAAAATCTTCATCGTTAAAAACAACGCCAAAGGCTTTCGATGTAGGGAGAGTCTCTTCCCTGTGCATAACCGGGGTGTTGGGGGAGAAAAGGCGACAAGTGTTACCTCCTCTGAAGACGAGGTGATGGGTATGGCTATAGCCGACGAGAATCTGGATGTTATTTTTGTAGCCAGGGATGGGCGTGGTCGCCGTGTGAATCCGAAGGAGTTCTCCGAGCTGGTCAACCGTGGTGGCAAGGGATTCAAGCTGGTAGACCTTGGGAAGAATCGAACACTTGCAGGCTTTACCCTGGTTGAACCTCAGGATAGGGTGATGATTATCACCCGCCAGGGGAGTCGTATCATATTCCCTCAGAGCGAGGTGTCAACGAACTTGTTGAAACTCATCGATCTCCGAGCTGGTGATGAGGTACTCAGTGTGACCACTATTCCTGGAGGAGAGGAATGAAGATAAAAGCCGTGGTTTTTGACCTCTATCGTACCCTTATTGATGATTCCGGGGTTGAGGGAGAACGTGAACGCTATGTCCAGGAAAGTCTCTACTCCCTCCTGGAAAAAAACCTCTATCCAGTAAAGCACAAAGAGGTTGTTGCAGCCTACCAGGAAATGAAGGTGGTGATGGAGGATTCTCATCAAAGGCAGGTGGCTTTTGGACCGTTTTTGCAGGTGAAGTATCTTGCTAACAAGCTCCATGTTAACGATCATGTTCTTTTGCACAAGATGTTTGATCTCTACTCGACAGCGGTGCTTCATCTTTCACCACGGTTTATGCCTCATGCCCTTGATACCCTCGAACTCCTGAAAGACAATGAGATCAAGATAGGGCTCATCTCCAATACAGGTGTGACACCAGGGTTTGCTCTGCGTCTCTGGCTCGAAGAAAAGAAAATAGCCACTCTTTTTCATACTATGCTATTCTCAGATGAGGTAGGGGTTCTCAAACCGAATCCACTGATTTTTGAGATTATGGCGTTTTGTCTTGGGCTGGCACCACAGGATATTCTCTTCATTGGGGATACGCCTACGATTGATTACCAGGGTGCATTGACAGCACATTTTCAGGCACATCTTTTCAAGCCCGAAGAGGAAAACCTCTATGAAGTTGTTGCAAGGTATATTGACAAAGTATAAAGGAGCAGGGGGAAACCCATGAAAGAAAAACTCCAACAGATTCTCCAGGAAGCAAAAGAAGCCCTGGCCAAGGTTAGCGATGAACGAACGCTTGAGGAGCTTCGTGTCAGGTTTCTCGGCAAAAAGGGTGAGCTAAAAGAGTTTCTGAGTCAGCTGGGCTCGCTTGATGTCGAGATGCGAAAGGAGCTCGGAAAGGTTGCCAACGAAGTGAAGGATGAGGTGGAGAAACTCATCGCTGAAGCTGAGGCTCGTATTGCTACCATAAAACGTGAGGCGAAACTTAAGGAGGGCGTGGTAGACATCTCTCTCCCGATGAAGAGCTTGCCCGTTGGTTATCCCCATCCGCTTACCCTTGTGACTCAGAAGATGGTCTCTATCTTTCAGAGCATGGGGTATACTGTGGTGGATGGACCAGAACTCGAAAAAGAGGAATACAACTTTGATATGCTCAATATCCCCAAGCACCATCCAGCCCGGGATGACCATGATTCGTTCTATGTTCGGGATGGCTGGCTCATGCGTACTCATACCTCTCCCGTGCAGATCCGCACCATGTTGAACAAGAAGCCACCTATAGCGGTAGTGGTGCCGGGGCGTTGTTATCGACGGGATGCTGTGGATGCCACACACTCTCACACCTTCCACCAGATGGAAGGGTTGGTGGTAGGAGAGGGTATTTCCTTTGCTGACCTCAAGGGGACACTTCTTCTCTGGGCAAAACTCATGTTTGGTGAACAGACCCAGATCCGCTTGAGACCGGACTATTTCCCCTTTACTGAACCATCAGCTGAGCTGGCGGTAACCTGTCCAGTCTGTCATGGGCCAGGATGTCCCGTGTGTAAACACACAGGATGGGTGGAACTCATGGGATGTGGTATGGTTGAACCGACCGTCTTGAAAAACTGTGGTATCGATCCCTCAAAGTATTCGGGTTTTGCGTTTGGATTGGGTATAGAGCGTGTGGCTATGACGGTGTACGGTATCAAGGATATCCGTCATTTCTACGAAAACGACATCCGTCTTTTGGAACAGTTCAGGGCGTAAGGAGGAGACTATGATAGTAACCTATAACTGGCTCAAGGAATATGTGGATTTTTCTCTGTCTCCTCAGGATCTCAGGGTGAGACTCACCCAGATGGGACCGGAGGTTGTCGCAGTCACCCCTGTTGGTATTCACCAGGAAAATAAAGACAAGGTCATCCTCTCCCAGGTGGTTGAGGTAACCCCTCATCCCAAACTCGCACATCTCAAGGTAGTTAAGCTCGACACGCTCAAAGATGGTGTGCTTGTCACCAATAGCCCAGCGGTAGAAAAGGGTGATTTTGTTGTCTGGGCAAAGCCAGGGGCTGTTTTGAACGGGGTAACCGTGGGGGAAAAGAGTTTTTCCGGCACGGTTTCAACAGGAATGCTTCTCGCCAAGGAGCTTCTCGGGCTTGAGCAGAAGAGCTCTGATATTTGGATTCTGGGCAAGGATGCCAAAACAGCGAAAGAACTTTTTGATGTGTATGCTGAGCCTGACTACAAGATAGAGGTCGAGCTGACTGCCAACCGATCAGATTGTCTCTCGGTTATCGGGATTGCTCGGGAGATTGCTGCCATGCTGGACCTTCCTCTGAAGCTTCCTGAGATATCAGAGAATTACCCTCTCCTCAAAGAGGAGCCGGATATTACCATTGAGGAGAGAAAACTCTGTCCCCGTTACAGTGGTCGAATCCTTCGTGGGGTAAAGATTCTTCCTTCACCGGCATGGATAGCTCGTCGTCTTGAGATCTGTGGGATTCGTTCTATCAACAATGTGGTGGATGCCACAAACTACGTGCTTCTCGAGTTTGGTCATCCTACGCATGCCTTTGATCTTGAGCGTCTGGAGGGGAAAAAGATCATCGTTCGTCGGGCTCAGGATGGCGAAACGCTTACCACCCTCGATGGTGAAACACACACCCTCAATGAGGATGTGTTGGTGATTGCCGATGAGAAGCGTGCTGTGGCTCTGGCTGGTATCATGGGGGGTGAGAATACGGAAATTCTCGACCAGACAACGAATGTCCTGCTGGAATCGGCTTTCTTTGATCCGATTTCTGTGAGGCAGACAGCCAAGCGTTATGGTATCAGAACGGAGTCTTCGTATCGGTTTGAAAGGACAGCGGACTATGGTATCACGGTTACCGTTTTACAGCGTCTCACCCAGCTTATTGGGCTGTCTGTAGGGGGAATCCAGGTTTCTCCTATACGAGATGAGTATCCCGTGCCGTTTAAGGAAAAGGTCATCTCTCTTTCTACTGAGTTTGTTAACTCGTATCTAGGGCTGGATCTGGAAACAGATGATGTTGAAAAGTACCTCAGCCGTCTGGGGATGACTATCATGAAAAGTTTAAACAATGGCTGTGAGGTACGTGTTCCTTCGTTTCGTTCGGATATCTCTCGACCGGTTGATCTGGTGGAGGAGATTGCTCGTGTGTATGGGTACAACAATATCCCTACCAATCTCTTCAAACCTCCGGTGGATGTTGAGGCTATGCAAAAGCCACAAAAATTTGAGTATCTCATTCGTCCTCTGGTGAGAACCCTCGGGTATACGGAGGTGTTTAACTTTAGCTTTACCAATGAGGAGTTGCTGGGGCGTTTTGGACTCAAGGGAGAGCATCTCATTGCCTTGCGAAATCCGCTGAGTAGTGATGCGGCTATCCTTCGCCCTTATCTTACCCCGCAGCTTATAGAGACCCTTGATCGCAATATTCGCCGAACCTATCGGGATAGTTTCCTCTTTTATGAGCTCGGGAAAACCTTCATAAAGCGAAGTGACAAACCAGAAGAATGGGAAAAGTCCTGTCTGGGTTTGCTTCGTTATGGTCCCGGAGGGGATGTGTATGACATCACGGCCGAGGTGGAACGTTTGGTGAATATTCAGGGAAACTGGGTGATTGATGTTTTGCCTGGGGATATTTCCTTTCTCCATCCGATCAACTCGGCACGTTTTGAGGTGGACGGTAAACTTCTAGGCTTTGCTGGGGAAATTCATCCAGATGTGGTGGATTCGTTTGAGTTGCGTCATCCTGCCTATGTGGCAGAAATTGATCTGTCGGTTCTTGAGAGTTTGCGCAAACCCATGACTCGTCTGGAGGATATTCCTGTGATGCCTCCTATTCCAAGGGATATCTCGGTGGTCATTGACCGAGCAGTTCCCGGGAGGAAGTTGATGAACGCTATTATAGAGGCGCATCCGCTGATTCGTCAGGTGGAATTTACGGATATCTATGTGGGACCACAGCTTCCCGCGGGTAAAAAGAGTGTTACCTTCTCTTTTCTCGTTCAGGAAAAGGACAAAACCCTCACTGATGAACAGGCTAATGCTATTCGAGATGAGGTGGTCCAGCTTTTGAAAAAAGAGTTTGGGGCAGAGTTGAGGTAGTTTTGCGCTCGCCGCGCGGGCTGCCACTCCCGAGTGGTTTCTACCCATTTCCTTTGTTTGTTTCATGTGGGCTGGAGAACTTTCTGTAGCTATTCTTGTTTCTGTAGCCGCGCAAGTACGACCTCCTTGTCCCGCATTGCGCCCATCCAACCTCCTGTTGCTCGCATCTGAGTGGACTTTGGTTCTTGTGTCAGCCAGCCCACGAGGGTGGTGTTCCGTAGGGTGCCTTGTACCCGTGAGCACCGCAGAGGGAGTGGCGAGGGCGAAGGTACGGGAGAGCTACTAGCATAGGGCTCGTGTGTGGCGAAAGGGTATTGGCTGGCGAGGTGCTGGCGAACGGCTGTAAAATGGAAACAGCAGGCATTGATGGGCGAAGGGCAGGAGATGGCTATTCCTTTTTGCACTGCTTCTCGTGGCCATGTTTTCCTCCTTTTCGACCATCATATTTTAGCTTAAATTTTGCTTGCTTTCAACTGGTGTTAGTATAGGGTTATTACTCTCTTTCAGTTTTTTGTTGTACCTTTGGCTCGTTTTTGTGTTTTTTTGAGACTGAAAAAGGGAAACAGCTTTTCGTGCAAAGCTCTCTATTTGCTGATTTTTGGGTTGAAAAAGAGAAATAGCTTTCATGCTAAGGTCTCAAATTTTCTTGAATTACCACAATATTTGTCTCGAAATCAAAAGAGGATCGTAGCACACATGAATAGGAGAAGACTTCTCAAAAGTTATTTTACAAATATAATCAATAAGAATTTCCACACTTCGTTTCCCCATTTCAAATGCCGGTTGACGTATCGTAGAAAGCCCAACCCATGAAGACATTGGTAAATCATCATACCCTACAATCGCTTTTTTGATACCAAGTTCACGAAGCGCTTTCAATCCCCCATAAGCCATCGTGTCACAAAAATAAAATATACCATCAACTTCTTTTTCTCTTAGTAACTTCTTTGTCATTTCATATCCCCCTTTTTCACTCACTTCAGTCATCACTGTATACACAAGCTCTACTCCCTCTTCTTCCACACCTCGTTTAAATCCATTCATTCTCTCAATCTGATGAATCGTTGCATCAATATTTCCTATCATGGCAAGTTTTTTGGCTCCTTGAGAAACAAGATACTGGGAAGCCAATTTTCCCCCTAACATATTATTTACATAAACACAATTTGATTCTTCATCATAAATATCTAAAAGCAAATATGGTAATGTATGCTGATGAAATCGCTTTTTGGCTTGCTGGGAAGGAATATCACCAAGAATAATTAGTCCATCCAAAATTTCTTCTGAAATAAATTGATACACCTTTTCTTTTTCTTCTTCTAGTTGAAAAACCACCATATGTTTCCCGTATTTATGAAGAAACTCTTGAATCCCTTTGAGTAATTCAAAAAAAAAGGGTTGCACAATCTGAGGCATTGCCACTCCCACCAATGAAAGCGTCTTTTCTTTTTTAACGAGTTTTCGGGCGAGTTTTGAAGGAGTATATTTTAATTTTTCGGCGACCTCCAGTATTTTCTCTCGTGTCTCTGGTTTCACCTTTTCAGGACAGGTAAAAGCACGCGATACCGTAGAAGGACTCACATGCAACTCTTTTGCAATATCCACAATTGAAGGTTGAGCTTTTTTCATAGGGTTATTTTTCTCCTTCTTTTAACCATAGCAAATCATAAGGTCCCAAGAGAAATTCTCCTATCTCTCTATAGCTATTACCAGATATTATATCATAAAGAGGCATATTTAGTCCAATTTTTTGAAAAAAAGAAAGAGGGATTTTTACCTCATCCATAGAAACATTTCCCAAAACAAGTATCATATCATCATTTTTTCTTCTTCTATAAGCCAACAAAGCTATTTCATCACAAGGTAACCACTCTTGCTCCACAAAAGAGGAAAAAAGAGGAATTTGTTTACGCAACTGTATCAAACGCTGATAATAATGAAACAGCTCATGCTCAATAGCACCTTCTTCTTTTCTTTTTTCGGCTTTTTTCCAATCAAAAAGAGGTCGATGAATCCAACGATTATCGCCATCTAACACTACACCTTCATACTGATTACAATATCCCAACTCATCACCATAGTATATGAGAGGGAGCCCTCGAGAAGAAAGAATAACTCCAATGAGCATCTTTATTCTTTTAATGGCCAATAAAACATCCCTTTCTTTTTTAGCACTTTCTAACCCACACAAAGAAGCACATGTCCCCGAAATACGAGCATCCTGTGTTTTGGGATTAAACATAAACCTTAAGCCCTTAGCCCAAGAGTTTGGAAATTCTCCTGTATAGAAAGAAATTAAAAATTGTCGATGATAAAAAGGGTTATATCCCACAGAACTTGCTGCCTGATCAGAAAAACTCCAACCAATATCATCATGAGAACGAATATAATTTAGCCACACCCCACCTTGAGAAAAATCCGGATATAGCTCTATACTCTTTTGAAGAAGCTTTGTATTTTGTGTGGCAAGAGAATCCCACAACAATACCATAAAATTCGCATTATATGCCAGATCACACTCTCTACCTACCATATGACCTTCACCAAAATACTTCACGATCTCCTGGGGTTGCATAATAGCCTCTGCAATATACACAGTGGAAGGTGCGACAATTCGTGCCGCACTCTTCCACAACTGAAGGAGAAGATGGGTCTCAGGCTCGTTCTGGCTATTTCTCCACGGTTTTTTCCAAAGATACGGAACAGCATCCAGTCTCAGGAAATCTACCCCCCAATTACATAATTCTAAAAGAATTTTCGTCATTTCAAGAAATACTCGCGGATTTCTATAATTCAAATCCCACTGATATGAATGAAAGAGCGTCATCACATACTTTTGGATAGAATCGACATAAGTAAAATTGCCTGGTGCGGTTTCTGGAAAAATCTCTACCAGATAATCATCATATTCCTTTGGAATCTCATCAAACATATAATAGAATTGTTGATAATAAACATTCCCTTCCCGAGCTTTGCTTGCCCACTCATGCTCTGAAGAAGTATGATTCAAAACAAAATCAAGTACAATTGCCATTCCTTCTTGATGAAGAAGGGAAATAAATTCCAAAAGATCTTCATTTTTTCCATATTTCGGATCCACCTGTGTATAGTCACTTACCGCATATCCACCATCATTTTCCCCATTTGGACTCTTCATAAGAGGCATCAAGTGAATAACATTTACCCCCAACTCTTTCCAGTAAGGAATCTTTTCTGTCAATTGGGAGAGATTTTGGGCATAACGATCCACATATAACACATATCCAATCCATTTCTGGTCAAAAAACCATTGCACATTCTTTTCTCTCTCTTTATCCAACTCCTTGAGTTCTTCTTTACGAGAGAGAAAAAAATCCCGAAGCACTCCTAAAAGCTTAAAAAAAATTTCTTGAGCACCCTCCTGGTCCCCATAAAGTCTTATAAAATTCTCATATAAAACATCAAATTCTCTTCCTAATCTCCCAAAAAACAAAACACTCTGCTCAATATTTTCAAAAAAACCAAGCTCTTCACGAATCAACGCAAATATTTTTTGCTTTTCCCGATACATACCTCTCCTCTCTCTACTTTGAAATCTTTTTGTCTACTCACTATAAAGGTTATACAAAAGCGACAAGATTGCACAACTCCACAATTGAACAGGATTAGACTCTGTCTCTGTTTTTGATGAAGCGCCATAAGCAACAGGGAAAAGTCTTTTGTCCTTAATTTGATAAGAATAAAGTTCTTCAAATTCAAAATCACTGGCTTGTTCTCTATTCTGCAGAGAGGCACAAAGAATCTGGTCACCTAAAACCGTTGTTAACCCTTCTTTCTGTTTAGAAAGCAAGGCCAACCGAAGCATATGTTCTTGCCATCCCCAAACAACGGTCCCATGATAAAATCTTTTATCCATCTGAGAATACAATTTATCATTTTCGGTATAAGCAGGATTAGCAACAAAAACACCTATGGGAGACATAAGTCCAAGCGGATAAGGTAATTCAAAAATCTGCAAAAGTTCCTGAAATTCTTTTTCTCCAAAAGAATTCCCATAAAAGAGAGCAAAAACTGCATCACTATTCATAACCTCAATACGCTCGCCATTTTCATCCAGAGACAATGCATAAAAAACTAATCGATTTTCTCGAAAAGGTAGCTCTTTATTCTCATACAAAAACGATCTGAGAGATACCCCTTGATATGTCACATCCAAAAAATATTCCTTCTCCTCAAGAGAAAAAGATCCATTTCTTTCCACATAGTTTCGCAGGCGTTTTCTTACTTCCTCTGAAGAAAGTTCTACTCTAAAATGATATTTTGCTTTTTGCCACTTCTCTATAAAGTTCCTCCGCCTGCTGTCATTTTTAAACCACTCTTGAGCATGCAATAATTTCATTTCAGCACACAGTTCTAAAACATTCCATCCCATCATTTCAAGGAGAGGTAAAATAGCCTCAAGAGCTTGCAAAGCCATCGGAACTAAGAAGCCATTAACACTCAAGGAATATTTTCCTCCTGCAAGACCACCAATAGAATCCCTCCAATCCCCCACATAAATATCATCAAGAGAAATAAGATGGGAAGGAATTGAATTATCAACATAAGGAGTGGCTTTCTTTAGACAATATTCTGCGTTTAACAAAAAGAAAAAAATGTGTTGAGATAAAAAACTCTTTTTTTCTTCGAAAGAAAATTTCTCCTCTTTCATATACCGATGCCACAGAAGGGGTAAAAGAAAATCATCATCCACCATCTTATAGTCATATACAGCAGTCCGCCTACTCTCCCAAAGCATATAAGCCAGATCTTCTTCACCTAATAGAAAAAGTTTTCTCCACACTTCTGCATAACGAAAAAGACCCTGATCCCCGATATCCTCTTCATGAGCAACACTCCCATGTGAAGAGAGACGTTTCAACACCGAAACTATACCATTTTCAATGGCTTCCTTAGACAGTACATCCCACAAAAGAGAAAGAGAAATAAGTGTATCTCTGCCAAAATAAGTAAGAAATCGGTATGAACCCGCAAGAAATTTCTCCTTGTAGGATAAAAATTGCAGAGAACATACTCCCCTCTCCCAGATAGCTTTTTCCCTTTCCGGTAACGTCTTTAAAAACTCTTTTTCCTTTATCGACAAAAGGGTTTGTCGTGAATAGGCATTCAAAGGAGGAAGCGTATGCCAAATTTTCAGCTCACAAGAAATAGGTTTTTCTCCGCTATGAAAAAGAGAAAGCTTTTGATTTTTGTTATCAAGAGTAATCTCTACTTCCTCATTAAAAAGAAGCAAAGCCTCATAGTAATTTTTGGTTAACTCGTCGTGACGAAAAATTCTTACACTTTTTTTGTTCATCGCTTTCCCTATCTCTATACAAGTTTGAAGACTCCTTTCTATTTTTTCCCCCTCTTTATGATGGCGAAAAAAGAAATCCCATATCTCTTTTCTCTCCCTGTAAGGATCACGATACTTGACCTCCCGAATAGTACGAATGTTTTCCCATAAAATATCAGAGAAAACCACCTTTGAGTTCAAAAACTCTATGCTACACTTTAATACCTCTCTTTTCTCTTCCTCCTCAACACATGGAACATCTACGAATCGCATTTCAAATTTCTCACCCACATCATACTTGGAAACATGAAGTGCTAAACCCTGATTAAATTCGGGAAAGGAAGCAAATATCCTGTAAACATGCATTCTTTCAGAAAGCATAAGGTGACAATGAACTTTTCCACTTTGAACAAAATAATGTTTTCCTTTACCCTCTTCGATATAAAAAATGTTTTTGTTGCTATCTCCATAAATTCGCATATATCTTTTACTCCTTTCTCTTAATCTTTCAAACCAGTAAAACTAATACCTTGCACAAAATATTTCTGGAAAACAAAAAACACCACCAAGACAGGAATAGCAGAAAGAAATGCTCCCGCAAGAATAGGACCCCAATCTACCGCTCCAGAGGTATAGGTGTTCTGAAAACTTTTCAAGCCAATAGTTAATGGATATTTGTCAATCGGCGAAGTCAAAATCACTAAAGGCCAAAAGAAATCATTCCAGGCCCCTTGAAATGTCAGTATTGTTACAGCTCCCATAGCAGGTTTTGCTAAGGGAAACATTATTCTAAAGAAAATTTGATACGTCGTGGCTCCATCAATGCGAGCACATTCCTCTAGTTCTTTTGGTAAGCTATCAAAAAACTGTTTCATAATAAACACTGATGCTGCTCCACAAAGCCCTGAAAGAACAAGCCCGGTATAGGTATTTAAAAGACTCTGAAAACCAAAGAGACGAGCAAACCCCCAGATTCCATCCCGTAAAACGAGATAATTGGAAATAAAAGTAACCTGAGACGGCACCATCATAGAAAAAAGCATGACTGCAAAAATCAATTTTCTCCCTACAAATTCAAGTTTTGAAAGAGCATATCCTGCCATCGCTGCAAAAAGGACTGTTGTGACCACACGAACAAAAGCATACAAAAAGCTGTTACCAATCCAGATCAAAAAAAGCTTTCTTCCCGTTGTAGGACTATATTGTTCTGTAAAAACCCTATGGTACTGAGCAAAGATATAAGGAATAGTACCACTCACAATATTATTCCACCCTTTAAGTCTCCCTCGTCGTTCTGAGCGATTAAAATCTCTCGTGCCCCCTACATATTCGATCTTGGAAGAAGCTACTTCAATCTCAACAGGAAGAATAGAGACTTTCACCTGTCCCTCATTTGTAAACCGAATTCTATAATAAACCTCCGTACCATTTTCTCTTTCTTTTCTTGCCACCTCTTCCACTGAGACTATTTTTACCACATCTTCTGCGTACACAAAATCCTCTCGACTACCCCTTGGTTTATATCGTGGAATCTTTACAATTGGCAAAGTAATCTCTTCTTCACCTGGATAGAAGTACACCACCTCCATGGTCACCACATGCCCTGGTAATAACTCCCCAAACAATCCATTTCCACAGCCTTCTTTGGCCATTTTATAAGCCCCCACCCAGTTTCTCCATTTCAATTGAGAACTCGAAAGCCTTGGGGGCCATTCGTTTGCATTATCTTTAAAACTCGACATCAAACCAAAAATAAACGGTCCCATAAAAAGTAAACTTAGAACAAGTAAAAAACTGTACATTCCTATCAAAATTAACCATTTATCTATAGCTTTTTGGAGTTTTTGGGGTTGTTTCATAGATTTCCTCCTTTACATATCTTTTTGAACACGTTTCTGTACCCATACAACTAACAACGTAAGAAGTGCAAGAATATTAGCAGCCGCACTTGCCATACCTACGTTAGAAACCCCCGAGGAAGGGAAAGCACTATTGTAAACATAATAAGCAAGAGTAATAGTGGATTCTAAGGGAGCAGCACTACCTACAATTGCAACCTGATCAAACATCTGGAGTGTTCCTATCAATCCAAGCGTAACAACCAAAAATGTTATATGGCTTACCTGTGGTACTGTTATATACCAAAATTTTTGAAAAGCATCGGCTCCATCAACGTCGGCTGCTTCATAGAGTGACGGAGGAATATCTTGGAGTCCCGCAAGATACAACAGACTCATTGTGGGAATGGTTGTCCAGATATTCAACATCATAATGGAAAACAATGGTCTGGAAAGTCCCCATTGTCCCAAAAATTGAGGAATATTAATTCGTGTGTTTAACCATATAATATCTACTGGTGGATTCTCTGCAGGTAAAAAAACCTTTAATTTTACCATCGCATAACACACCAAGAAACTCAACAAAAGAGAAAATGGAAAATATTGAAGATTAAGCATTCGAAATGGTCTATTCTCTGTCGCAAAAATAAAACCTAACACAAGCTGAAACAGCATAAAAAGCATGAAAAAGATCACAATAATTAAGCTATAATCCCGTAAAAAAGTTAAGAAATAATTAAATACTCCTTGTTGTTGAAACATCCACATAAAAATAAGTGTCACTACAATACTCGACATCACACTTGGCATATAATAAAGGGTGCGAAAAATACGTATTCCCTTGATCGCCTGATTCATCACCATTGCCAAAAGCAATGCTCCAGCTGTTTGAACAAATGTCACTACAAACGCAAATAAGAAAGAATTTTTCAAAGCCAGCAAAAAAAGTTCTTCTCTAAAAAGCTGAATATAGTTTCTCAGACCCACAAAATCGGGGCTACGAAACATATCATAGTTTGTGAAACTAAAAATAAATGATCTCAAAAAAGCATACGCGAAAAATACTATCAGGGTAAAGAGAAAAGGAGATAACAATACATAGGGGGCCAAGATCTCCTTGAAAAAACTTTTCCAATCCTCCCATTTCCAACCTTTATATTTTCCCATACCATCCTCTCCTTATGAAAAATTATAAAATTGAAGAGAAAGGCACAAAAGCCTTTCTCTTCAAAGGAAAAACTTATTTCATCTTGGCATCGATTTCCTTCTGGGCCTTTTCAAGAGCTCTCTTCACATCTGTCTGACCTGTCATAACTTCGTTGAGAGCAGAATTAATAGGAGCCATCCAGTCTCCACCCCATTTGAAAGAAGAAAGGACGCACATAGCCATCAGAAGCTCCCATAAACACAACCTTATTAGCCTGAGCATCTTTTGTCTGTTTTTTGAAATACGGATTGTCTACCAGAGCCTTACGACTTGGTATAGCCAACCCTCTCTCAAGCACATACTGTTGTGCATCAGGACTTGTCAAAAGTTCTAATACCTGAAAAGCAGCATCTTTCACTTTTGACTTAGCATTAATACCCCAGGCAACGGTAAAGATAAAGTTTCCTCGCTTTTTAGTTTGAGGATCAAGAGGAATAAACGTAGCCCCATAATTCATGTTAGGAGCTTTATCTTTCAGAAAGTTTAAGATCCAAGCACCTTCAATACATGCCGCAGACTTTTCCTGAGCAAAAACTCCACCACTCCATCCTTCACCTACATCAGCAGGTAAAATAGCAATACCTTTTTTCTTCAAACCAGTATACCATTCAAAAGCACGAACAAAACGCGAATCAGTAAGCATGGTTTTGCCTTTGACAATAGGTTCCCATCCTGTAGCATAAGCAAAGGCCCCAAAACGTGCAAATTCAGGAGCTAGAGCAATACCCGCTACCTTTGTCTTTTTAGTAACTTCGGCAAGTTTTTTCTCGAGAGTTTCCCAGGTATCCTTTTCATCTGGATAAGCTACTTTGGCTTCATCAAAAATATCCTTGTTGTAGAAGATAGCGAGAGTATTAAAATCCTTTGCAATACCATAAAGTTTTCCTTGATAGGTAAAAGCAGCATTCAAGCTATCAATAAACATTTCTTTTTTGAGAATCTTGGATTTTGCAATATACCCATCAAGAGGCTCTACAGCACCACTAGCTATCACATTTTGAGCAAAAAAGATATCCATATAAAAGAGATCCGCAGCTGTTCCAGCAGACAAAGAATTTAACAATACCTTGAGATAATCCCCTTCCACCGGCTCATAGACCACTTTTACACCAGGAAGTTTTGGTGATACATATTCTTTGATCAGGTTTTCAACAATATCCTTATCGATACCACCAAAACCCGCAATTCGCACTGTCTGGGAATATCCCACTGACACCAACAACACCAACAACAACACCAACAACACTAACCACCGAGAAACCTTTCTCTTCATACTTTTCCTCCTCTTTTTGGATTTTATGAGAACGTTTGCATTATATCATAAAATAGTACCATCCGGTATTTTTACACCTTTATGAATCACAACTATTCCATCTACTACGGAATACACATCTGAATGATAATTATCTTTTGCTGAAACGTTTATAATTCTGACGTTATCCCCAATAGAGACATTTTTGTCTATAATGGCATTTTTAATCACACAATTTTTCCCTATCTCTAAACCATCTTCATACATGTCATGTCCCATAATAATGGAATTTTGAATTACAGTATTTTCATGAATAATACTCCTCACACCAACTACTGATTTTTCTACCCGGGCTGTATACAATCTCGAACCAGGAGCCAGCAAACTTTCTGAAATTTCAGCAGAGAAAACTTGCGAAGGGGGAAGAAAACGAGGATTAGTAAAAAAAACATGTTCAGGATCGTAGAGTTGAAAAGGAGCATTCTGAGAAGTTAAAGAAAGATTTGCCTCATAGTAAGAACGAATACTACCTATATCTTCCCAATAGTTTTTATGAACCACATAGGTTACAGGATATTTCTTTAGAAAGTAGGGAATAAATTCCTTTCCAAAGTCCAACATATCAGAATTCATGAGAAGCTCTTTAAAAAGAAGCTCTTTTTCAAAAAGATAGATACCCATCGAGGCAAGATAACGATCTTCGTATTGAACAAAATCTTTCGAAGATAAAATTTCAAGAGATTCAGGTTTCTCATAGAAATCAACAATATATCCATCCTTAGCAGAAACAATCCCAAAACGGGAAATATCCTCATTATCAATGGGAATAACTCCTATGGCCAAAGATGCCTTCTTCTCAAGAAGTTCTTCGAAAAGTTTTCCAAAATCCATTCTATATAATTGATCTCCTGAAAGGATTAAAATATAGCGAGAATCTATCCTTTTAAGATGTTTAATAGCCTTTCGAATAGCATCCGCTGTCCCCTGAGAAAAACCTCCTTGTTTCTCATCTAATGTCAATTCAGAAGCCAAAATATTAACAAAACCTTCATGAAAAACATCAAAACGATAGGTTTGAGCGATATGATTATTTAAAGAAGCTGAATGAAATTGTGTCATAACAAAAATTTTATTTATTCCAGAATTAATGCAATTGCTAATAGGAATATCAATAATTCTATAATTTCCTCCAAAAGGAACAGCGGGTTTTGAGCGTTCTTTTGTAAGAGGATAAAGTCTTGTTCCCTTTCCTCCTCCAAGGATAACCCCAAGAATTTTTTCCTCTTTCATTTTACCCTCCATAATGCAAACGTTTGCATTTAGTTTATCTATATTATAGCAACAAAAAATTTTTTGTCAAGTATTTTTCGGTATTTTTTTAAAAAAAATTTCCGATGAGGTAAAAAATAAACGACTATACCTTTGCGCAAATCGAGAAAAAGGGGAGAAATCTCTTCGAAAACGTTGGGGAAAAACGTGCTATGGTGTTTTTACAGTTTTTGGATAAAAGGGTGGCTGTGTGGGAAGGAAACAGCATAAGTTGCTGGAAATACCACCGTTATCCGGGGATACATCACTGGGAAATTGGGCTATTACTCTCTTTCAGTTTTTTGTTATATCTTTGGCTTGTTTTTGTGTTTTTTGAGACTGAAAAAGAAAAACAGCTTTTCGGGCAAAGCTCTCTATTAGTCTGTCCCCCCAGGCCGTTTTCGACCAGCTGGACTACGAACGGAGCTCCCCGAAGAGACGGCACAGGCTTGTGCCAGCCGACAGGAGGTCGGCGGTTGAGGGGACTTGTTGCTGTGCTCTCAAGGGACGGCGCAGCGGCGCCCGGGAACCATGCCGAAGGCATGGTCGGGCAGAGCAAGCCGTCCCGCTACGCTCCCGATGCAGGAGGCAAGGTGACCCGATTGCACTTAGCCGTCTCTTCGGGGAGCGGAGTGCTTGCTACGGTCGAAAACGGCCCGTGCCCCCGGCACTCGGAGCGTCGCGCAAGCGATGCTCCGAGGCCACCCCAAAAAATTATGACAAATGCCCATTGACAAAAATTATTATAGTGGATATTATATAGAGTCGACAAAAACACTCTTGAAATGGAGGACAACATGAAAGGCAAGAGTTTATGGTATCTGATCGTGGTGTTTGGGTTAGTCGTATCGTCCACGGTATGGGCGGGGACAAACTTTTCGCATCTTCTGGGTTTGCACTATGGGGGGACAACAGCGGGAGGGCTTTTTTACAGACACTATGTGAGTTCGAATTTTTCGTGGCAGGTGAGTTTTTACCCCATGTACTATGAAGAGGCAAGCAGCTATTATGGTCCGAATGCTCCGTGGGCGTATCTGTTGTTTGGAAACATGGAGCAGTTCTTCCTCCATTTTACCAGGCTCAATACAGGCTTTATGAGTGGGCGACTGTTTCTTTGGGCTGGGGGGAGTGTGTACTATAAGGAAGGTGAAGAGTATGTTTATGAAAATGATGTCGCGCAATGGCAACGGGCGAGCTTTTTGGGTTTGAATCTTGGTGGAGGGCCGGGTATTGAGACGGTATGGTATGAGCACTTTGTTTTTACTCTTTCGGGAGGGTATGCTGTCTTTACCCGCTGGAAAAGTTCTCGATTTGATAAACTTGATGTGAACTTCACTGCTGAAGTTTCTGCTGGCTATCTTTTTTAACCAAAGGAGGAAGATATGAAACGATATATTCTCTTTATCCTGGGATGTTTTTTGATGAGTGTGGGTTGGGCTGAGAGGCTGATAACCTCGTTCGAGGACACGAACACCGTTGTTTTGCCTGCAAGTGAAGAGATTTCTATCTCTGAGGAAAGTATCACCAATACGAACACCATGCCCTTTACGAAGGCACTTCCAACGGAGAGTAAACCCCAATCAGAGGATAACACCCTTCGTCATATGCTGGGTATTCATGGAGGAATGTCATCGGGGGCTGGGCTTTGTTATCGGCAGTATGTGGGTGGTGATTTTTCCTGGCAGGTTTCGTTTTTGCCGTTTTATACCAGTCAAGACTTTGAGGGGCAAGCCTCGGGTTTCGTGATAACGGGTTTTTTTGGCCAATGGTTTTTGAGTGATTTTCGGCATCCAGCCATATCTCTTGAGGCACGGTTTTTTGTGTATCTTGGAGCTATAGCTGGTTATTATGTGAGGGCTAACAGTCCTTATGATTTTGCACTGGGAGGTGGTGGCGGTATTGGGCTTGAGACCTACTTTATTAAAAATATTGTGTTAACCATTGCGACTGGATATTATGGCAATATTACTAAGAACACAAAAACAATTAATTCAGTTTATTTTAATATGGGCTTGTTGTCGTTTGAGGGGACGATAGGCTACAGGTTTTAGAACAAAAAGGGGCTGTCGAATGACAGCCCCTTTTTCTTGTTATTCTTTGGCGAGAAGTTCCTTAAAGGGCTTGCCATAGACAAATGCTCGATAACTCTTGGGCAGGTCTACGAACGAGAAGTCCCGACGCAAAAGCCTATCTTTGTACCTGGAGACGGGGATATCCTCGTAAATCAGTCCCTTCACAATCCCAGCGCGGGTAATATCGTTGACAAAAACCGCTCCCATGAGACGGTTGTCCTTAATTACAAACTTACGGTAGGTGATGCCATCATCATAGAGTTTCTCGAGAATCTCATAATCAGCCGGGTTTTGAGGGTTGGTTTCTCCATAAGAGATGGTGTAGAGATCCTCAAAGTAGAGGGAGTTCATCGGGATGGAACCATCATACTCGAGGGGTTTGTCTACCATCGACAGTCCGGCAAAATACCCCATCTTTCGAGCAACAGGCCAGATAGCGATGACCATGTTTTCCTTGGTGAGGAAGTTGTAGCCCTTGGCCACATCCCCTGCAGCATAGATATCAGGGAGGTTGGTCTGCATGAAGCGGTTTACCTCGATCCCTCGATTGACGGTTATCCCCGCTTCTTCAGCGAGTTTGCTCTCTGGTGTGACGCCGATGGAGATGTACACGAGATCTGTATCTATCACATCACCTGTGGATAGCTTGACCTGACGGACGCGGTTGTCGCCGAGGATTTCGGTCACGCTGGCATTGGTGTAGATCTTTACCCCGTGCTTCTGCATCTTCTCAGCCATGAGGCGCGAACTCACGGGATCAAGGGCACGTCCCAGGATAATAGGGGCAAGCTCCACCATGGTGACCTCTACCCCGAGATGAACGAGGGCTTCGGTAGCCTTGAGTCCAATGAGCCCTCCACCGATGACCACAGCCTTCTTTGCCCCGCGCTTCAACACCTGTTCTCGCATGGTTTTTGCCTCATCGAGGGTGAAGAAGTGCATCACCCCATCAAGCTCCTTGCCTGGCATGGGAGGACTGATGGGTTTTCCACCGGTGTTGATGAGGAGGTGTTCATAGCCTATCTCCTCACCAGAGGCGAGCTTGGCGGTTTTGGACTTTGGTTGGATGGCTACTACCTCAGCGTTGGTGAGAACCTTGACATTGCGCATCTCGCTGTACGACTTACCTCGGTAGAAGATCCCATCATCGTCTATTTTGCCCATGGCGTAGTCTACGATGGCCGGTCTCCCATAGGCAACATAGGGCTCCTTGGTGAGGGCCATGATGGTGCCATCTTTATCATATTGGCGGATAGCCTCGATCATACCAATGGCTCCCGCTGAGTATCCGATCGTGAGATATTTTGCCTTGGTCATACGCTTTTCTCCTTAATCGATAAGGTTGAGGTCTTCGCCGGCGACATACTCATGGTATGACCCTCGCAGCGGCGTTTCCTTGGGTAGCTTGTCATCCCTGTCCTCAAACACGAGGGCATCGTTTGGACAAGCCTGAACACAGGCAGGGCCCTCTGCTCGTCCTTCACAGAGGTCACACTTGTCAGAGACTCGGAGTCCGAGGTCCTTGTCTACACGGGTTGTGATTGAACCTTGGGGACAGGCCATGATACACATCCAGCACCCGATACAACGGTCCTGGTCAACCTTGACGAGTCCTGTGTCATCATAGCGCCACATAGCCCCAACAGGACAAGCCTCCACACATTCAGCGTGTTCACAGATACGACAGTTCGCAGAAAAAGAGAGGGGACCACGCATCTGGACTTCTATTTTGGAATTTACCTTTGGCTTCTCTGAAAAGGCAACAAAGATATTTTTGGATTTTGAGTGTTCGAGAATACAGGCAACCTCACAGAGATGACATGCAACACAGTATTCTTCTCTTGGATAGACTCTTTTCACGGCTTCCTCCTCGATTACATACCGATACCGGCCATTTTGAGACCCAGGACTTCCATTTCTTCTCTGGTCATGCCAACAGCCCTGAGTCTTTCTCTGTTACCACGCAAGCTCTCGATGGCGTTGAGTCCCATACTTCCGAGAACCTCTTTCATCTCGATCTGCCAGGCGCGAAGCATATTGGAAACACGCTCGGTGGCGATTTCAGGGTTCTGGCGTTTGGCCAGGAAGGGATCGTTGGTGGTGATACCCCATGCACAGCGCCCTGTATGACACTGCTGACACATCGTACAACCCACCGCAATCAGAGCAGCACTGGCCACATAGACGGCATCAGCTCCGAGGGCAATGGCTTTGAGGGCGTCAGAGGCACTACGGATACCGCCGGCTGCTACGAGACCAACGTTTTCACGGATGCCCTCCTGTCGGAGACGATCGTCCACCACAGCGATGGCGATCTCGATGGGTATACCCGTATGTTCGCGTACGATGGTTGGTGTTGCCCCGGTTCCGCCACGGTAACCATCGACTACGATCACATCAGCCCCAGCTCGAGCGATACCCGAAGCAATGGCGGCGATGTTATGTACGGCTGCTACTTTGACGCTGACTGGTTTCTCGTAGCGGGTTGCTTCCTTGAGAGCGTAGATGAGCTGACGGAGATCCTCGATCGAGTAAATATCATGATGGGGAGCAGGGGAGATAGCATCACTTCCTACAGGAATCATACGAGTCTTGGAGATCTCTTCGAGTACCTTTTCCCCGGGGAGGTGCCCACCGATACCGGGCTTGGCTCCCTGTCCGATCTTGATCTCGATGGCTCCACCTGCCTTGAGGTACTCCTCATGCACACCAAAACGTCCCGAAGCTACCTGAACGATGGTGTTGGGGCCGTATTTGTAGAGACTACGATGGAGGCCACCCTCTCCGGTGCTCCAGTAGGTCCCATAGGCCTGGGCTGTGGCAGCCAGGGCTTTTTGCACATTGAGGTTAATCGAACCAAATGACATCGGTCCAAAAATGATGGGGATATCCAGTTTCATGAGGGGGGAGAGTTTGGTTGTGAGTTCTACTTTGGTGGCGTCGCTGGATACGTTGACCTCTCTCCCGCGGTTGCCCATATAAGTGCGGAGTTCCATCGGTTCACGGAGGGGATCGATGGAGGGGTTGGTCACCTGGCAGGCATCAAAAAGCATCCTGTCAAAATACACCGGTTGGGTTTGCATATCGTTTCCCATACCGGTGAGACCGATAGCTCCACTTTCTGCGTTGAGGTAGATATTGCGGATCTCTCGTTTAGACCAGTAGCCATGGGGACGGAAGGCACTGGGGTTAGGCTGAATGGAGATCGCATCGGTGGGACAATATGCCTCACAACGATGGCATCCTACACACTTGCTATGGATAGAATCTATCTTTTCCCTATCAGGATCCCAGAAGTTTGCCTCGAAAGAACACTGTGTCACACATCCCTGGCATTTGATACAGCGATCCTGATCTCGAACCACACGAAAGTCATAGAAATTCGTGACGATTGGCTGATAAAGCATGCTTTTCCTCCTTTGCCTTAGCGGTCACGGACAGATCGGGTATAGGGATACCCGTTGTCCTCGTACGATGAAGGCACCAGCTGTTTTCGGTTGGTGAGGGTATGCCAGCCCGGGACATAGTGTTTACCGTAGGGGCGTTTACTCACCGGAATGAGTTTGGTGAACGGTACCTTGAGAATCTCTTTCATATCGTAGCCAAACTCCTTACAGAAGTTCTCCAGGAGGGGCTTCAGGATCTTCTCATCCTCACTGTCGATATCGAAGGGCTTGGCTTCCTTTCCGAGGGTTGAGGGGTCTACCTTGCCACGGATGTAGATGCGGCCACCATGCATACCTGTTGAGAGATAATCCCCTGTGATAGCCTCGCCCCTGGGAGCATTCAAACCGAGGAGAACCAATATTCCACCGGCCATATACTCACCAAAGAAATCGCCAGCACATCCACCGATCACGGCCTTGGGGATGAAGTCCATGTATTCTTTCATGTGAATGCCGACACGATAGCCCACATCACCCTTGATGTATACCTCGCCACCGCGCATTCCGTAAAACAACACATCTCCCGCATCACCATGGATGAAGATCTTTCCGGCGTTCATCGTATTGCCTACACCATCCTGGGCGTTTCCATGGACACGGATGGTTGGTCCATTCATAAAGGCTGCGAGATCGTTACCAGGGGTGCCGTGTACCTCGATCAGTACATCCTCACCTCGCAGACCATCACCGATGAAACGCTGTCCCAGGACATTGTCGATGCGGATATGCTTTTCACCTTTTTGGACGGCCTCATAGACGAGGCTGTTAAGTTCTCTGTAGTGCAGATTCTTTGCATCTATTACTTTCATGGTCTTCTCCTTATTCTTCGTAACCTTTGAGGAAGGCAAACACAGGTTCACCAGCCCGTGGGTGCCACACACGATCGAGATCAGGTTGAATCAATCGGATAGAGGACTCCTCACTCGACACATAGACGGAGTCTCCCTTGTAACCAACTACCATCGGTCTCAGCTTGCCCCTGTCAGCGATGGCCATAAACCCACCCTCAAAGCCAATAATAAAGGCAAACGGACCGTTAAAGAGCAGTCCTCCATACGAGGAGCGCAATCGGATATGGAGATCACGTTCCTCTGGAGGGAGTTTGTCAATATCCTTCCAGAACCTAGAGGCAAACACGGCAGCTACAGCCTTCCAGGGGAGTTTGTGTCGTCGGCGCAGGAGATCAACGCCATACGCCACCACCTCGGTATCGGTTCTCATCGAACACTCATACCCAAAGCTCTCCAGGTAGCGACGGTTGATGCCATACGAGGAGATCTCTCCGTTGTGAACCACCGAGTAGTTCAACATCGTAAAGGGGTGAGCTCCTCCCCACCAACCCGGGGTGTTTGTCGGGAAGCGACTATGGGCTATCCAGGTGTGTGCCTTGTATTCGTCGAGGCGGAAGAAGTCGCCGATATCGTGGGCTTCTCCCACACCCTTAAAGGCACCCATATTTTTCCCACTGGAGAGGACAAAAGCTCCGTTGATATACTTGTTGATAGCGATAACTTTTTCACGCACATAGTCATCAGGTTCTTTGAACTGAAGATAGGTTTCGGGAATCTTACAGAAATAGCGGTAGAAGAGAGGGGGATTAGAGATGTTCTTGTTGGGTCTGGTAGGGATCTGTTCCTCCAGATCAACGGCAAACGAGGACTTGATAAAGGCCTCTGTCTCTTTGCGGGCTTCATTGTTGTCGTACATCATGTGCAGGGCGTAGTGATCCTTGTAGGATTCATAGAGCCCATACACGGCAAAACCGCCGCCAAGACCATTTCCGCGTTCCCTCATGTGCTCAATAGCGCGGATAATGTTGTTCCCATCCTCTTTGCGTCCATCGCGGTGGATAAATCCGATGAGTCCGCAACCGGATGTGTCTTTTTCCCCATAGGGGATAACGTCCTCATAGGTATAGGGCATATTTTTTCTCCTTACCTTCTGGAAATGAAAGGATATACAGGATAAAGAAAAAAAGAAAATATCGCAAATTTTTATCCATGTTTCTGTAAAAAAGAACGCAAGAAAAGGGAAAATGTGAGGGAGAAAACAGGGGATAAATTTTGATGGGGGGTAAAAAAATATTTAAAAAAACGTAAAAATGGGGGAGATTTTTTATATAACAAAATGAAAAAGGAAATATGAGAGAATTTTTCGGATGGATTTACTGAAATTATTTGGGAATGGATACTAGGATTTCCTGGTTTAAATGCTGGTAAAAGCATATGGTTAAGATGGCTTGCTGTTTACAATGAGTTGAATTTTTGTTATATGAAGTAGAGTTGAGTTATATATATACATAAGGAGGTAAAGTTGTGGAAAATTTCAAAAATCCACCAATGATGGTGTCTCTTTGGTTGTTTAAGAAACTCAGTGGTTCTCAAACGTTGGAGCAGGAATTTGGGAAAGGTTTCCCTACTTTCAAATTGTACAAAGAAACGTTAAGATGGACTAGGAAAAACTTAATTTAACAAGCAATGAAGAGGAGAAATTGTTGCTCTGTGCTTTTGGGGCTAAGTTTTATCCTTATGAAAAACTTGTCTCGGAAAAGTTTTGTTCTTCCATGTTGAAAAACAAACAAAAAGCCAAACAGTTTAAGAGAAACATTCTGTCAGGTACATCTTCTTTGGCAGGATGGGTAAGAGTAGATGATAGTAATTCTGGTAAAGGCAATACTCGTATTCTCGAAATGTTTGATCAAAAATTTTCTGAGATTTTACTCAATTTTGTCAATCAAATAAGTCCAAGAACGATGCCTATCTTTCAACCTCAAATTGAAGATGATGCAAAACCGCTCTATGATATCATTGTTCCTCGCAAGAAAATTGACAAACTTATTATGGCAGAGGATACAAAAAGAGAGCTTCTCGGTATAGTGAAGCTTCCAACTCTTGGGGAAAAATGCTCAAAATGGGGAGTAACTGATTTTGCTCTACAAATTACATTGCTCTTCTATGGTCTCCCGGGAACTGGAAAGACACTTGCTGCTGAGGCCCTGGCTGGTGAGATTGGAGGAATTATTTTTAAATTAAAATAGATGCTACTCATTTTTTTCATCGAAATCTTGGTGGAACATCAGCACGTATTAGGAAGATTTTTGAGGAATATTATCGACTTCTTGATAATATTGATAGGCCAGTAATCTTGCTCATGAATGAAGCAGACCAACTCTTGAGTCGGAGATCAACTGAATCTTCTCAAGCGATAGAGAAAGAAGGAAACCGGGCAAAAAATGTATTGTTGGATTTTGTAGAGAATTTTAGAGGCGTTTTGATAGCGACGACAAACCTACGAGGTTTATTGGATCCTGCTTGGGATCGACGATTTCTTATCAAAATTTTCTTTGGCATGCCTCCTTGTGAGGAACGAGTAAAGTTATGGAGAATTCATCTTCGATCGACTCTGCCACTGGCCGAAGATGTTAATATCGAGGATTTGTCAGAATATGAGTTGACAGGAGGTGAAATTGGAATTGTTGTGAAAAACGCCGTAATTAAAGCTTTCTTGAGAGATGCTCCATGTGTAACACAACAAGATTTTCTAGAAGCTATTGATCGAGAAATAGAGACTATAAGACCAAATAAAAGAAATATAGGTTTTTAACGAATAAGCAACATCCATCCCTCAGAGGAGATGAGCCCAGGGTGTTTCTCTAGGCTCTCCTTTTTTTCTTAAAACAAAGAAGACAAAAGAACTTGACTTTTTGGGGAGATGTGATACACTAGGAGTGTAGGAAAAAGTAAGACAAGGGGGATTATGAACCTTGGCAATCCCTTCCTCTGCTGGACAACTCGTATCCCTGGGATTCTGTTGGACATCTCTTTGAGTTTGTTTGCCCTGGATGTGTTCGAACAGGGCGGTAGTATCGTCCAGAGTCTTATCGCTTTTGCTCTCCATCTCATCCCTGCTCTGACGGTGGTGATCGTCCTCATCATCGCCTGGCGATGGGAATGGCTGGGGGCTCTTCTCTCTCTTTTCCTGGCTGTTCTCTATGTGGTATGGGGATGGGGACGTTTCCACGTGAGCGTGTATCTCGTGATTGTGGTGCCGCTTGTTGTGATAGGGGAGATTTTTCTTGTGAATGGAATAGATGGAGCTAGGCACCAACGAGAGGAAACGTCCTCGAGGCTTTTCACCTGCCAGGACACGTCTACTCCTTCCTCCATCCTCGTTCGGATGCAGGGCGCTATCTTCTCCCTCTCTAGACCTGTTTCGCTCACCTCACAAACGAGGCGCTTCTTCTACATTACTTATCCAGAAGTTTCTCGTCCCAGAGTTCGTTGAGATTGTCAGGATAGAGCTCCAGGACCTTTTTGTAGAGCTTTTCCATACGGTTGACATGGTTCTCGGCGCTAAACTTCTGGGAGATACGGAGTGCCTCTTCAGAGAAGAGCTTTAGCTTCTTGTCGTCGGTGATTAGCTTTTCAACAATCTCTGTCATGGCTTCATCGGTGTCAGCCATGTAGCCGTTTTTGCCCTCTTCGATGAGGTCGAGGTAGCTGTCGTCTCGTCGTGCGACGGAGGGAACACCACAGATCGCTGCCTCGATGAGGGTCATCGGGTGAACCTCTGAGAGCGATGCTGTAACGAAGAGGTTGGCGATGGAGTAGAGGCGATACACCTCTTTCCAGTCAACAAACCCTGTGAATACCGTTTGTTCCGAGAGTCCCAGCTCGTTTGCCCGTTTCTGGAGTTCTTCGTGGGCAGGACCATCCCCGACAAACACCATCTTCACGTGTTTATGTTTCTTCATCACGGGTTCCATCGCATGGTACAGCTCAACCACCCGTTTTTCTGGTCCAATACGACCGACAAAGATGAGGATCTTGTCCTCAGGAGAGAGGTGATAACGAGCCCGTAGATCGTGCAACTCTTCCTTGGTCATGGGTTTTTGTTTGAACTTGGCCATATCGATACCATTGGGGACAATCTGGACGGGGATCTGGGGTACCACGAGATTGTCGTATTTTTTGGCCTTGATGGATGGGGCAACGATCACACTTGTCCCCTTCATATAGAAACGAAAATACGTCCTCCAGATGGATTTCATCCCGAGAATGGGGGAGTAGTTGCTGTACATCTCCCACATAGTATGGGTAGTTGAGATACGGGGGATTCCCAGTTTCTTGGCGGCATGTTTGGCGGCAAGCCCTATCATAAACTCGGTATGAGAGTGGATGAGTTCTACCTTATGTTCCTTGAGAAAGTTGATGACCTTTTTGTTGTTGACCAGGGCTGCTCCAAACCCCTGCTTGGAACCAAAATCCAGTTCAATCTGAGGGATGAGGAGTACATCAGGATCCTTGTTCTCATAGCCCTTGACCAACACGGAGACGATACAGACATGATGCCCCTTTTTCTCCAGACCTTCCTTGAGTTGCAGGGCAGAGGTGATAACCCCGTTCTTCATCGGGGTGAAACAGTCAAGAAAAAGCGCGATATTCATACTTGCCTCCTTATCTTTCTTATCATACAGAGAAAAGAAAAAAAAAGCAAGGGGAAAATGCCCAAAATACAGAAACAGTGAGATTTTTGCACAATCATAGACGAAATTTCCCGAAAAATTCGAACTCCCGGAAAAAACATACCTTTTACCCTTTTTTCTTATGAATTTTTCAAAAATTCCGATATTGTTTCCGAGGAACTATGATTACGGTAAACCATGTTTTCCTATCAGAAAAAGAACAATCGGTACAGAGCCGGATTGTTCATGTACAGGTTATAGAACGAAGGGGAGATACCTTGCGAATTCGGGTCAATCAGATGGAGACGCTCGCGCGTACCACCGAGCCGGTTGGAGAGGAGTTTCTTGCCCTGGCTGAGATTGCCGAGGGAGAAAATGGTCCCACCATAAAACTTACCCCTGTTGAATGGCTGGAAAAAAAAGAGCGCCTCTTTCTCCACGAAAAGCGCAATCTTCTTGCCACGGTGAAAGAGCATCTCGTTGTTATGGGTTTTTCGCCCTGGGAGGAATATCTCCCCTGGGCGTATGCCTTGGTAAAACATGGGCTTCCTCTCAAACCATCGCTTTTGCAGCAGCTTGTCAGCCTCTCCAGACGATACGATAACGCCACCATGGGCTGGATACTGGAGGTGATGCGGCGGGGTTTTCATCTCTCGGAGGAGGTTGCAGACTTTTTGAGGCATCTTACCTCCTGGATCTGGGCATCCATTCCCAGCGAAGAATTCCCCGATGATGCCGAAAAAGTTAAACGCCAATTCTCTTCGAAGGAGAATATTCCCCTCTGGCTTGTCGAGATCTTTGGGGAGACACCATGGCTTCGTTCTCTTCTTTGTTGTATTCGTTGGGAGGAGACACTTGTCCTTGTCCGCCATCAAAAAGAAAAAAACACCCTTTCTCTTTTGATTGAAGATCCAGGGCTGGGACGATGGCATATTCTTCTTGAATGGACAGAGAGAGAGCTTGCTGTACGGATTAGTATGGATCCAGGGTTATGGGATGCTTATGCACTTGAAATCCAGCGGTGGGCAGAGGAGAGTCAGAAGCGCTGGAATATGGCGACTCCCAGGCGGGTAACCGTCAACGTTTTTCCCTGGGAAAACCCGTGGGAGTTTTTTCTCTCAGAGGAGGATCAATCCATGCGAGGTATCAACCTGTATGTCTAATATACGCAGATCGAAGGAGGTACACAATGAATAAAGCCGTAGCCCTCAAATACGAACCAGAGATGGATACAGCGCCCAAAATACTCGCCAAGGGAGAAGGTGAGGTAGGTAAATACATCCTCGAACTCGCCCAAAAAAACCAGGTGCCTATCTACAAAAACGATAAGCTCCTCGACTCTCTCTACCGTCTCAAACAAAACGAAGAAATTCCTCCAGAACTCTATCAAATAGTTGCAGAAATTTTTAGTTTCGTGTATGCTTTAAGAAACAAAAAATAAAACATCCGAGGAACGCTGATATGCCTGAGATGAGACGTATCCCCCTCTCTAACTTGCGACCAGGTATGGTCTTTGACAAATCCCTGTTTGACAGTAACTATAATATTGTTCTCCCCGCGAGAAAGCCTCTGGACAAAGCCACCATCGCCATGTTGTACAACCGAGGTATCACTGAGGTGAGCACCGAAGGCGAGATTATAGAGGTTGTTGACGAATCCAAAATCCAGAAACAAACCACTCACCCCACTCAAGAGACAGATCCCCACAAAAAGGTTGTCATAGACAAAGATGCAGCCAAGCACATCGAATTCTACAAAAACGCAGTCACCAAAATCAACAACCTCTACCAACGGTACAAAAGGGGAGAAAGCCTCGATGTCAATCAGTTCCAACAACTCGCCCATGAGTTTGTTAACACCATCATGGCGGAAAAAAAGATAGAAGTCTGGATTAATCTCATCAATGCGGCGGGTCGAGGGGATTATCTTTCTCTACATATTGTCAATACGACGATTCTTGCCCTTCTGTTGGGCAAGAGGCTTGGCTATTCTGCGGTGAAGCTCATCAATCTCGCCATGGCGGCGCTTTTGTTTGATATAGGCATGCTCAAAATCCCAGCCTACATTGTTGAAAAAGAAGACAAACTGGCTCCAGAAGAATTCAACCAGATCAAAACCCATCCCATCCATAGCTATCAGATTATTGCCCGTGAGCTTGGTCTACCTGTGGAGATAGCCCGCGTGGGTCTCGAACATCACGAGCGTTTTGATGGCACCGGGTATCCCCGTCATATCAAGGGGCAGGAAATCTCCGAGATGAGCCGTATTATAGCTATCGTGGATACCTATGAGGCAGTTACCAAGAAACGTGCCTATCGTGAAAAGAAAGAATCTTACGATGCCATGAGGCTTATTCTCGGGGAGGGCTCTCGAAAGTTTGACCCCGAGATCTTAAAGGTCTTTCTCTCCCTGATGTCGGTGTACCCTGTGGGGAGCTATGTCCAGCTCAACAACAAGTGTATAGCCCGTGTCGTTGCTTCAGACAGTGTTTCTCCATTTCGACCCACGGTCAAGATAGTTCGCGACGAGTTTGGGGATACGGTTGAGGATGGAGAGATTGTCCGGCTGGCCAAAGAATCAGATCTCTACATTGTCAAGGTCGTTTATTCCAGCGAGATCCAATCAGAGAACAATGTCCCCAGCAGCTAACCGTTCCACACTGGGTAAGTGGGCTGAAGAAGAGGCTGTTCGCTATCTCAAAAGTCAGGGCATAGAAATCCTGACACAAAATTATCGAACAAAGACGGGCGAGATTGATATTATAGCCCGAGAAAATCAAACTCTTCTCCTGATAGAAGTAAAGAGTCGAAAAGCCTCACAATTATCCTGGTTGGAATGGGCTATTACACCAACAAAAATTAAACGAATTTTAAAAACAGCCGAAAAGTATATAGAAGAAAACACGGTATCATTTCAAGAGATGCGGGTGGATGTAATATGGCTCATACGAAGCAAGAAGGGTGTCCAGCTGAGACACCAAAAGGAGTTCGTGTAGAACCGGCAGAGACGCTGACTGGTTTTGATGATATTATCATCAAAACCCAGAAGCGCAAGAATTTTCACCGATTGATTGTCAAGACCAACTCCAGCTCTCTCTCTGAGGAGCGTATGAACGTTTTGCGACAAAAGATCCACGATCCAAATTACATCCGCTTTGCCATCGATAAGCTGGCAGAAAATATTAGCCAGGCACTTCTTGAAGGATATCTCGAACAAAAGGAAAAATAATCATCTGTTTTCCAACATTTTTCAGGCAAAAGTATTGACTTTTTCATCAAGATAGTCTATACTATGCAGGGGTGAAGATCAATAATCAGGGAGAAATCATATGGGTAGACTCTATGATAGTTTGCCGGATAGTTTTCTCAAAAAGGTACTTGCGGGTGAGGATAGTGAAATTGTCGAGAATCTTCTGTCCCTGAAGAAGCAATACGAAACAGAAACCGATAAAGAACGTAAAACTGTTTTTCGCGATCGTTTCGCCAACGCTATCTGGAATCTCTACTACGCCATCGGGCAAAAAATGAGCCCCAATACACCAAAGGAAAAGCGTCTTTTTATCCGGTATGGAATTCTTGATCTCCGGTATCTCCAGCCCGAAGATCAAAAGCTCATTCTCTCGCAGCCATTTGAGGAACATGATCCGGACAATGCTGTTTTTTATGTTGATGAGTGGCTTATCGAGGTACTCTCAGGAAATATCAAACCAAGTATGACCGATGAGCGACCAAAAACAAGTGCGCAAAAAAAAGACGACGCCATGCAGGCCAAATATGAGCGTATGACAGGCGCCCTCGAAGCCGAACGCAATGTCTATCAAGCGGCCCTTGAGAAACGTCGTATACTCGAAGAAAACCTCCAGTCAATGGTGGCTCAGATTGTTCAACATACGACAGAGCCACTCCTTAACCTCCCGGATACTTACACGGATGCTCAGCTCAAGAACCTCGACGATCTCCTTGAACTCGCTCGCGACCTCAAGAAAGCGGACAAAGAGCTTACCATTACCAAGAATTCCTATGCAAAGCATTATGAGGAGCTTGAGAAGATTCAGCAAGAACTCAACATGGAAACAGACGAAAAAGTCACCTATACCGTAGACAAACACACCGCAGAGAATGAGCTCAATGCCATTCGTCAGATGATCAAAATGACGGTAGGCAGACAGGGCAACCACTTTCCAGCTCTTTCCAGTGCGATGATGCCGAGGGAGACGAGGGATTTTAATTTTAAGCTCAAGATACTGGAAAGACTTCGCCAGGTCGAAGAGCTTGATTATACGATTTTTCAGCGTACCTTTCGTCAACACACCAACCGTGTCCCACCTTATGTGATTCTTGTCCCTGGTTATGGCACCTATGGGATGTGCTGGGAGCCCTATGACCGTTATAACAAAGCAACGAGTAAAGGGCGGGTTGCTATCCCTATTTTCAGCAAAAACCCCATGTTTTCGATTGTTATGGCTATGGGGGATTTCCGTTGGCAGGTGGCCAAAGAGCTTGCTGGCTATCACTGGATGGATGAGGGACTCTCGGGCAAATACTACGAATACATCTCTTCTAACAAGATCAAAGGAGATATCAAACTCCATTTTATCAATGACTATATCCTCTGGATGACCAAAGAGAGTGAAGGGATCCAGAAACTGGCTGACAATGATGTGCGTTTTATTTTCTGGCGATATGTACCATTTCCTGACAAACTCAAAGAAGACCTTAGCAAGCGTGGTTATTATTATGACAAACTCTATAAAAACGAGCTCAGCTATCGGATGTCTCAGGGCAAGTAAATGTATCTCGGGGATCTCCGCTCGTATTCACTAGAGAGTTTCGATGGTATCACCAACCGACAGAAGAAGGCACTCCAGAAATTTGGTTTTGAGAGTGTTTATGATCTGATCACGTATTTTCCCTTCCGTTATGAGGATCGGAAGGAGATAGCCTCTATTGAAACGAGTCTGTTGACGCAAAAACCTGTTACCACGGTCGTACGAGTGATAGAGCATGAACATATTTACTTTCAGAACAAGCGACATCCCAAGATTATCGTCCAGGATGAGAAGATGCGGGCAGCTCTTGTGGGATTTCACAGGCCTTATCTTGTCAGAAATCTTCGTATCGGTGAAAAGTACTGGGTTTATGCCCAGTTTACCATGAAATACAATGAAATCCAGGCATCGAGTTTTGAGTTTGAGCCGTATCAGGAGGGTGTACAACCCAGGAATTTTGGCAAGATTTTTCCCATCTACCGATTGCCTGGAGAGCTCCATCTCAAGGAATTTCACACGCTTATCCAGAGGTTACTCGATGTGTATCTTCCTCAGCTGGAGGATGAGATCCCTCTTTATGCTGTCACCGGGCACAAATTCCTCACCAAAGCCGAGGCGTATCGGGAGGTGCACTTTCCTACCGATTCTTCGCTTTTGCATCGTGCTCGTCTTCGGATTGCCTATGAGGAGATTTTTGGGATCCAGATCGCCGTCCAGCTCAAACGAAGGGCGGTTTCCTCGTATGCCAAGCCGACTCGCTATCCCCAGAGAGACCAAACATCTGCCATAATGCGTGAACTCCCCTTTGCCCTGACAAATGACCAGCAAAAAGCCATGGAGGAGATTGTCGCTGATCTCTGTTCACCACATCCCATGCACCGCCTGTTACAGGGAGATGTAGGAGCGGGGAAAACCGTCGTGGCTTTTTTTGCCATGTTGTTGGCGGCAGAAAACCATCATCAAGCAGCGCTTCTGGTACCCACGGAATCTCTGGCTTTTCAGCACTATGAAAACCTCACCCTTATGGTGAAAGATAGGGTGCGTGTGGCGCTTCTCACGTCGAGTACACCGCCCGCTGAGCGCAAGCATATACTGGAAGGACTTGAGAGGGGGGAGATTTCTCTCATCGTGGGGACGCATGCACTTTTGCAACCGGATGTGGTGTTTAACGATCTGGCTCTGGTGGTTTTTGATGAACAACATAAATTTGGGGTGGAGCAGCGTATTGCCCTGGCGAAAAAAGGTGATCACCCGGATATGCTTGTGATGACGGCTACCCCTATACCTCGCACGATTGCCCTCACTCTCTACGGGGATCTTGATATCTCCATCATCAGACAAAAACCCAAAGACCGTATACCTGTTCGTACGCATTGGATCCGCCCCTCTGAGTACCGCCAGATGCGAGAGTTTATCAAAAAACAGCTTGAACAAGGGAGACAGGCTTTTTTTGTGTATCCAGTTATTGAGGCTTCGGAAAAGCTCGAGTTAAAAAGTCTCGAGCATTATTACCATCACATCAAGGAGTGGTTTTCACCCTTTTCTGTCGTGCTGCTCCACGGGAGAATGCCCTCAGAGGAAAAAATGGCCTCCCTCGAGAGCTTTCGAACCGGAAAGTCTTCTGTGCTTGTCTCAACTCTTGTGATAGAAGTGGGCATAGACGTGCCCAATGCGACGGTTATGGTGATTGAGTCTGCGGATAGGTTTGGACTTTCACAGCTTCACCAGCTTCGTGGACGGGTGGGGAGAGGACAGCACCAGAGCTTTTGTTTTCTGGTTACGGATGAGGATATTACTCCCGAGGGAAAGGAACGAATGGAGATCATGTGTCGTACCGAAGATGGTTTTGAGATTGCGGAGGCAGATTTTAAACAACGGGGACCAGGAGAGATCCTCGGGGTACGGCAGTCAGGACTCCCTGAACTCAAAGTGGCCAATCTGTATGACCATCGTTTCCTCGCTATGTGTACCGAGGACGCCAGACGGATTATCGCCTACGATCCAGAGCTTGCCCTCCCCAAGCACCGGGGTATTGTGGAGGGGATCTTGAGATTTTTGCCCCTGGATTATCTCCGTTCGGGATGACACTGACACCATATGTTGTAGGTTTGTGTCTCCATTTTTTGAAACCGTTTGTTTCGGTTCTCAAGCTCAGCAAAATCTATCCCTTCTGCCAGAAATTCTGGACCATCGACACACACGTGGTAGATTTTTCCATGAATTGACACCCGACACGAGCCACACATCCCTGTACCATCTACCATGATGGAGGTTAAACTCACATATGTTGGGAGGTTATAGTTTGCGGCGAGTTTTGCCACTGCTTCCATCATACGATTTGGACCGATGGCTTTGACAAAGGCTACTTCAGAAGCATGGGTGCGCAAATACTCCTCCAGAGCATCCGTCACAAAGCCTTTGACGCCGCATGAGCCATCGTTGGTTGCGATCAACACCTGATCAGAATGACGTTCAAAATCATCTCGAAAGAGAAGAAGATCCTCTGTCCTGGCACCGATCACGGAGACCACAGGGGTTCCCAGCGCTCGAAAGGCATACATTTCGGGCAAGATAATCGCTGCCCCCAGACCTCCAGACACGAGGATGACGGTTTTGTCGAGCTTTTCAACATGTGAGGGTTTCCCAAGGGGACCGAGAACAGCGTGGAGTTTTTGTCCCGGTTGAAGGGTAGACAAAAGTCCTGTTGTTTTTCCGACCACCTGATACACGAGAGTAATGGTATTGGTTTCTGGATCGGCACGATTGATGGTGAGAGGTATCCTCTCCCCTGTTTCAGAGGGGATGACAACCACAAATTGGCCTGTTTGTGCATGAGTGGCAATCCTCGGTTCATAAAAAGACAGGCGAAATACTCCTGGCGCTACGGAAACATGGGAGACAATCTCATAGAGTACCATACCTTATTGCTCCAGTTTATTCTGCAGGATAGAGCGCATAAAGATGGTGGAATCACTTCTCCCACCCTGAGACCAGGATATGCGCAACGCAAGGAGAATATCGTCTCGTACAAACTTGTCTGATGCCGAGTCCAGCGAGAAACTCAACAGGGCTTCACTGATCTCCCCTGGGGCAAGGGTATTCCAATCGAGACGAGGTGTTCCATTGATGCGGATCATTCTGGTAGGGATATATTCTACCGAGAGCTTTTCCAAGGGAAGGAGCGAGCGATTTTGGAGCCGTAGACGTACGAGAATGGCATTCGTATTGGTGTCGATGATTTTTGGTGCCACAATATCAATATCGACAGGCATACATGCGTAGATCGTTCGTACTCGGCGGAAACTTTCTCCTGCTCCCATGAGCCATTCGATTGGGTTGTATGGTCCACGGTTTCCGTACATGGCTTTGTAGAAATTGACAGCCAATCCGAGGGAGGCCTGGGATGAGACCGTGTTTTTCACCACCTGCTCATTCATGGCAACGAAACCATCTATCGGGAGTGGTTTATCACTTGAGAGATAGAAATTCTGATACTGCACCTGATTCACCCATACGATACGAGAAAGATAGGGTTGAATGGTGTTTTTGTTGAGGAGTTGTCTACCTCTGTCAAGAAAATCCCTGTATGACATTTTGAGTTGGACAACGAAGAAATCACACCCTGCGTGGGCGAGAGCATTGAGCATATCTGGCTGTGCTTCCAGTTCTTCCCAGTTGAGCACATAGAATACGGGTTTGCGAATAGAGGCAAGAATTTCACGAAGCCTGTTGACCAGATAGTAGCGCTTCCACTGGGTAAAGACGAGATAGTTTTGTTGATTTTCGATATAGCTGCGGGCGTATGCGAATTTTTGCTCCCATGTTCTGTTGGTCCAGTTGTCAGGGAGTCTCGAAACCATAGCCTCTACAAAGGGAATAGCGAGCTCCATGGCGTGGTTGTCCGGCAGGAGAAAATCAGAAAGCCCCACATACGAAACGCTATCCTGTTGACTCAAAGAGTTCAAGAGAGAAGCCAGAGAACGATAACGGGATTCGACTTGAAAGGAAATGGTACTCACATCCTGTACCCACTGGTTGTCTTTTTGGTACCAGGAGGGCTCATACCCTGTACCGCTGATCAGGTTGCCATCTCCGCGAAATGCCTTGATCCAGATCCCACAGTTTCTTCCCTGTCCGGATACCCAACGGCTGATGGTCAGAGATTCCTGGAGTTTCTGGTTGTTCCATGGATCCTGGAGAGAGTAATCCTCCATAAAGCGCGTAACTCCACCCATGACAAATACCCCATCAATATTGAGAAGACTCATCCATTGGGGGAGGGTATTCCAGTCTCGTTCTTCATTATCTACACTTAAGAGACTTCGTCTCGAAAGACTCTCCATTTCCTCTATAAAAAAGAAGGTCATGCCCTGTCGGATATTGTGAAGACTGGGGGTTTGCCTGAGAAATATCTCCCGTTCGGCAACAATGGGTTCTAAAGGTTCCTGAAACTGAGCGCTGGCTACAAATCGTACTGTTTGCGGACTTTCTTCGAGAGAGGGATACCAGAGACCTCGCCAATCCCCTGTTTCCGGGTTGTACTGAATCCAGAGCTCATCGTATCCCCGAATATCACGGAGGGTATTGCCTGTCTTGTCAAGCACACGAACACGAATCAGAGCATTGGAAACGATGGTGAGTTTTTTTCTCTCCCTGACCAGGACAGAAAAAGCGATAGGCTCATAACGTGAAAAGCTTCCTTTGTTGAATTGAAGTGCTATCTCGTACTTTTGGGAAGTAGAGAAAGAAAAGGGTTCCTGGGTGGCAACGGTCGTGGAGAAGTACTCCTGAAAGAGAGATTGCCAGAAAGGATAAAAAGCATTGCCTATGCTGAGAACCAGAACCATAATAATGAGAAAAATCCAGGAAATAGTGAGAAGAAATCTTTTCATCGTTCACTCCCTCTTTACTCTTTGATTTTGGAATATAGGTTATAAATAGGAAGAAAAGAAACCCAGCTGAGTATAAGAACCCAAGCGGCTCCAAGAGCCCACATCCACCGGACATAGGGGGCAAACACTCGATACATAAGAAGCACAAAACCCATCCCCATAAAGAAAACTACAAGTTCGATGAATAGGATCAAAATGTATGAGAGAAGTGTTTTTTTCATGTCTTCCTCCTTCTATGTGAGAGTATATTATAAAGCCAAGAGGGGAAAAAATCCAACAATGACCTGGTATCATGAAAACGCTCCCTAACCAGGGACAATATGCCCTATCTTTTTGCATTCTCCCATCTCTTGCTCTATACTGATGCCATCGCCGGGGAGGATATGTGGGCGCGAGGGAAGCTCTCTTTCAGCGTGGATGTTGGTGCAGGGATCGGGTGTAGCGAAATGGTATTGGCTGGTGGGTCGCTGGCGAACTGTAAAATGGAAATAGCGGGCATTGGCTACCGAGAGGGAAACACAGGTTAAGCGTTTAACTTGTTATCGAGACGGCTTGCTATTTCCTTTCTGCAGTTTTTTGGGGAGGGGGGATGTGCCTTTTCCAGTTTTTCGGATGCCATCAGGTGACTGCGGAATAGTAATAGCCACTATCCTGACTGAAAACCTCAGGAGCTATGACGATGTTGCAGTGTTGGCTTGAATATAAGGTGACGGTGGAATGGTAATAGCCGTTTTTTTCTTTTGCAATCGCTAGGTTTCTTTACTTTTGGTTGCCGGGGCTTTATAATGTTTTGAAGACATTGGGTTATCCCGTTTTCGTGGGGGGAACCGGTTAACCATCAACCCTAGCTACACCATTTTTTCTTTTTTTTATTTTTCAGTCTGTCCCCCAGGCCACTTTTGCGCGCTCACCAAACACAAAGGGAGAACCATCTCCATGGTCGAAGCCCTTGCAGGCAAAGTCCACAAGGACGTGGTCGTGACGAAGCCGATTGCACTCCCGAAGCACGGAGGCAAGAAAGCGGAGTCTTGCCTGCAAGAGCTTCGAACAGGGAAAATAA
>FWWL01002169.1_pt1 | contig 42320 bp, 36 predicted proteins | sample 2228331 | NCBI WGS metagenome assembly FWWL01 (sample SAMEA103939775, study PRJEB20133) | metagenome | reverse complement strand
TTGGAAGCCCTGGCAACGGTCCGGGCTCTGGCGCCGGTGTGATGGCGGGCGCAGCGACCCTGCTCACCCACGCGCTCTGGGCGCCAGGGGGATCTTCGGTCTGCTGCGCCCGTTCTCGGTGGAGGTGGGAGCGCTGCTCCCCTCCTCCGGGCCCTACGCTACCGCGGCGGCAAGATACGAGGGGGGCGACCCGCGGCCAACCACCAGCTTCTCTCACCGGCCGGCCAAAGTCGGTCACCTCCCGTCCACCTCATTGCAACTCCGAACTCTAACGGGTTTCTTATCAGGGAACGTATTGCATCCGATCGGGGAAATCCCTTATCGTCGTGGTCACCTGTCAGGCACCGGACCGCCACGAGGGGGATGGCGCGGTGACGGGCCGGTGTCCGCGGGAGCGGAACCGCTGCGGGAACCAGAGGCGGAGCGGAGCAGAGGAGGAGCCACGGACCGAGACGACGACAGGTGCGCGGGGAGGACGCGGCACCGTGACGGGGCCGTCCTGCGCCCCGCCAGACCCCTTCCAGGAGGACGGGAGCGATGACGATTCACGAAGCACTACCATCATCGGGGCGCAGCCGCCTCCTCCTGGCGGCTGCGCTGATCGCCGTTCTGGTGCTCGCCGGGACAGGAGCGGCGCTTTGGCGGCCGCTCACCGCGCTGGCGCACCACAACGAGTACAAGGCCGAAGGCACGTGCGCCGGCTGGACGGCCCACGCTGGGTACGTTGGCGGTAGCGGTGAGCGCCTCGTCGTGATCGAGCAGGTAGTGGTAGGCGGTCAGCCGTATCAGACTAGCTGGTCGACCGGGTTTGCCACGGGTTCCGGTACGTCCAACGGCATCCAGCAGTACACGGGCGGGAACGTGGACGGGAAGCCGTTCAAGTCGGGCGAACAGCCATCGACGACCAACACCTACTACTGGTTCGGCGTGGACAACTCGCTGGACCCGAATCGGCCGTCAGGCACCAGCTACGACTGGACGATCTTCAGCCTGACGGGCACCTGGCCAGCTGGATCGTTCAGCGGGCGAATTTACCTGTACCAGGTCGACGGGTCTGAATGGAAGCGTATCGGGACCGTCGACGTCACCGCTCCAAAAGCCCCCACGGACTGCAAATTCAAGGTCTGCAAGCTGGTCGAATCCAACGGCGACGGGCAGGTAGACGGCGGCCAATTCTCCTTCGAGATCACGATCGGCAACGGGCAGCCGCAGGCGTTTACGCTCACCGATAGCGAGCTTTCCGGGGGCGCGTGCGAGGAGTTCTCGGCGCCGGCGGGATCCTCTGCAACGGTCACGGAGAAGCAAGACCGGCCGGCAGATTGGCTGGCGGACGAGCCCGGCTACCCGAAGTATTCGATCGAAGGCGGCACGCCGGTCAGCGGCTCCACTGCGTCGCTCCAGTTCGCCGGGTCCGGGAAGACGGCCGAGGTGGAATTCCGGAACAAGGAGATCAGGAGCCGCAAGCTCGAGATCTGCAAGAAGGTCGAGAGCGACGGCCAGAATCCCTCGAAAGAGAAATGGAACTTCACGTTCACGGCCCAATGGACCGGCGGAAGCGCCAGCGTCACGGTCGAGAACGTAGAGGAAGGCAAGTCGGAGTGCGAAAAGATCGAGGTCCCGGAGGACGCCGACGTCACCGTCACTGAGTCCGGGCGGCCGGCCGGCTGGACGGGCGATGCACCGGGCTACCCGAAGTGGGAAGTGAAGTCCGGCAGCAGCGGTACGGGTGAAACGGCGATCGTCCCCGAGAACAAGAACAAGGTCACGTTCACCAACAAGGAGCTTCCGCAGGGCAACATCCAGGTCCACAAGTACCTGCCAAAGGACAACCCTCCGCAGAACGCCCCTTGGGAGAACCAGGGCAACGGCCAGGGTCAGTGGCAGTTCACCGTCTACGGCTCTGAGACCGACGCGCAGAACGAGACGAACCCGCTCGCGACCTTCAGCCAGCTCGGCACGAACAGCCCTGACCTTCCCCAGACGGACCTCTGGATCAAAGAGACGGGCATGCCGTCCGGGTACCAGTTCTTCGGCTGGTTCGTCCCGGACGCGGACAACAACAGCGGCAACGACAAGTGCAACCAGCAGCCGCTCGATGGGTCCACGCTCGACGCCAGCCCGATCCTTCACATCCCGGCGAGCTACTGGGACACCAAGGGCAACAAGACCGGCCTCCTCCACATCTGTGCGTACAACAAGCCCGCGACCCGCACGGTGCGCGTCATCAAGGTCGTGGAGGGCACGTACATCCCGGCCGGCACGCACCAGTTCGGCGGCGCGGTCGGCTCCCACACGTGGTCGGTCTCGCTTACTGATCCCTCGAGCGGATCTGAGCAGCCTGCCGGGGACTTCACCGTCCCGACGTCCGCGGTGACCGTGGACGAGACGACCCTGCCGACCGGCTGGTCGCTGGAGGGCTTTGCGGTCCTGCAGGGCCTCCAGCAGTCCTGCGCGAACGTGACCTCCTACTCCCCCACGTCCGCGACGGTTCCCGCCGGGAGCGAGAGCTACACGGTCTGCGTGAAGAACACGAGCCAGGTCCTGCCGACGGGCGACATCATCGTCCACAAGTACAAGGGGCAGCCCGGCGATGCCTCGACGCCGCTCAGCGGGTGGACCATCTCCATCTCCAATCCGCCCGGCGGCTCGCAGCAGACGGACGGCGAGGGCAAGGTGGTCTTTGCGGGCCTGAACCCGGGGACGTACACCGTGTGCGAGACGCTCCAGACCGGCTGGACCTTCAAGGGCGCGCGGGTGAACGGCCAGGACGCGAGCGCGTCGGAGAATGGGAACCAGCGCTGCGTCGACGTAGAGATCCCGCAATCCGGCGGCGACGTGACCGTCGACTTCTGGAACGACCGCTCCCAGACCATCACCTTCATCAAGGTCGAGTGCCCGAGCTACGCCCTCGTGCCGCGGAACGGCGGCTCCGGCCCGGACCACGTCGGCCTACCGGACGACGTCGATGACCTCGTCACCGGGGCGGACCTCCGCCCGCAGGCGCCGGCCGACGGCAAGGACGTCGTCACGCCGAGCGTAATCCCGCCCGAGTGCAAGCGGGTGTCCGGCTGGAACTTCTACACCTGGCGGAAGAACCCGAACGAGAGCAACCCGCAGCAGCTCGGCTCCTACACCACCGGCGCCGACGGCAGCGTGGTCGCGAACCTCTCCGAAGACGAGCTGGACGAGATCTTCGGCTCGAACCTCTGGATCAGCGAGGAGCTCCGCTCCGGCTGGGGCTTCGGCAGCCTCAAGTGCTACGACGACCACCTGAACGAGGACAACTCCGAGTTCATCAAGCTCACCGAGCCGCGCGATAACGTCTACTGCATCGCCTTCAACGTCCGCAGCGGCACGGTCGGCGGCTACAAGATCCACGACCTCGATGGCGACGGCGACTGGGACGGCGGCGAGCCGGGGCTGGAGGGCTGGACCATCACCGCGACCCGCGCGGACAACGGGAAGTCGGTGAGCACGACGACCGCCTCCGACGGGAGCTTCTCCTTCACGAACCTCCCAGCCGGCCAGTACAAGGTCTGCGAGACGCTCCAGCCGGGCTGGACGCAGACCGCGCCCGGCGGCGACGGCTGCTTCACGGTCGCCGTTGGCGGGGGCAACCCGGATCCGGAGAAGCTCATCTTCCTCAACGCGAACAACGGCACGCTCGAGATCTGCAAGGAGTGGCGCGCCAACGACGACGGCATCACCGAGGATCCCTTCCCCTGGGAGTTCGACGTCGGCGGTGACGACCAGGCGGACGTGACCATCGCGGTGGGCGAGGGCCAGCAGGCGTGCGATACGCTCACCCTCCCGGCGGGCGACTACACCGTCGCCGAGCTCGACGCTCGGCCCAGCGGCTACGTCGACGCGGACGGCTTCCCGAAGCACCGCGTCGGCGACGCTGGTTCCTTCACCAGCGGGGACGAGGCGGAGGTAACCGTCGAGCCCGACGGGTCCACGAAGGTCACCTTCCGCAACAAGGGGAAGAACCGCACCGCGACGCTGAAGATCTGCAAGACCGTCGAGGAGAACGGCGACGGCGTCACCCAGGGCGGCACCTTCTCGTTCCACTACGAGAGCGGGGACGGCAAGAACAAGGGCGATGTGCAGCGCGACGTCTCCGAGGGCGAGACCGAGTGCACCGGGTGGAAGACGCTCCGCGCCGGCAAGACCTACACCGTCTCGGAGACTGGGAAGCCTGCGGGCTGGGTGGATGCTGCGGGCTATCCGCAGGTGCAGGTGGACGGCGGCACGCCGGCGAGCGGCGACTCGGTCGAGATCGGGCCGGTCGAGGAGGGTGACGAGATCGTCGTGACCTTCATCAACCGGCACGGTGCGGGCGAGCTGGTCATCTGCAAGGACTGGAAGACGAACATCGACGCGGTCACGGAGCCGGCGTTCGCGTGGCAGTTCGACTACGACGGCCAGGCGGGTGCGGACGTGAGCGTGTCGGTGGCCGAGGGTGAGAGCGGGTGTGCCGAGCCGGTGACGGTGCCTGCGGGCAGCTACACGGTGAGCGAGCTCGGCGACCGGCCGTCGGGTTGGCCGGGGGACCATGAGGACGGGTACCCGCGCTACAGCCTGGACGGCGGCTCGAACTACACGGTGGGGAATTCGGTTGCGGTCACGGTGGAGGACGGCGGGAAGACGACGGTGTGGTTCCGGAACCGTGCGAAGAACCGGCAGGCGACGCTGACGGTGTGCAAGGTAGTGGAGGAGAACGGGGACGGCGTCGATCAGTCGGGCACGTTCTCGGTGAGCTGGGAGTCGGTGAGCCCGACGGGCGACCCGGGCGGCGTGGACCTGGAGGCGACGGAGGGTGCACCGGCGAGCTGCAAGAGCCGCACCGTCCGCGCCGGGTACACGTACGACGTGAGCGAGGAGCTGCCCAGCGGCTGGGAGAGCGACTCCGGCTACCCGAAGGTGCAGGTCGGCGACGGGACGCCCGCCGAAGGCAGCTCGGTCCAGGTCGGTCCCTTCGCCGAGGGCCAGGAGGTCGTGGTCACGTTCTACAACAAGCACGTTCCCGCCACTGGCCTGCTCATCGTCAAGAAGGTCGTGGTGAACGTCGACGGCGACGACACCGAGTTCGACATCACCGTGACGCCCTTGTTCGAGGGCGGGACCGGACAGAACGGGACCATCCGGGAGACCGACGCCGACGGGACGAGCTTCACCCTCCACGTGGGTAGCTATGAGGTCGAGGAGGCGGATGAGCCCGGGTACAGCGAGCTGGGCTGGCAGTACGGGAACGAGCAAGGGGATTGCCCTGCCTGGCCTGCCGGCAACGGAGGGGTCCAGGAGCTCCAAGCGGTCGCCAGCTCCGCCGCGGACGTGGACGTCCATCCGGGCGAGACCGTCGTCCTCTGCTTCTACAACGAGAAGCACGGCGAGGTGACCGTCACGAAGTCGAACGACGTGAACGGGACCACCACACCGGGCGGCAGCTTCACCTGGACCATCACCGTGACGGTCACCGGCGGGCCGCTCGGCAGCGACGTCGTGATCTCCGACACCTTGCCGACGACCGGGTTGGCCTATGGGGCCGTTTCGGCGGACCCGGCGTTCAAGAGCTGTGACCTGACGCCGCCGGACATCTCCTGCACGCTGCCCGCCGGCACGGCCGAGGGCTCGTACGAGATCACGATGCCGGTGACGGTGGAGTCCAGCTTCGATGCCTGCGGGCCGCACACCAACACCGTGACGGCCGCGGTGGCGGGCGGTCCCGAGCTGCAGGACCGGGATACCGTGACCGTCAGCTGCGTCGCCGGCTCCGGGACGATCATTGTGAAGAAGGTAGTCGTTGAAGGTCCTGCGGACACTACCTTCACGGCTACCGTCAGCGGCGCCGGGTCGCGGCCGTTCTCGACCGGGAGCAGTGCCCTCTTCCCTGGCCTCGATGCGGGTACGTACACCGTCACCGAGACAGCTCCGAGCGGCTGGACGAACCTCGGGACCGCTGTACTCGAAGGGGATAGCACTTGCCCGCGCGAGCCGACGGGCGGGGCGGCAGCGGCGGTGAACGTCACAGTAGAGGACAACCAGTGGACGGTTTGCTTCTACAATCGCACCCTGCCTCCGCCGACGGGCTCCGTGTGGGTCCGGAAGGTGGTGCTCGATGAGCAGGGAGCACCGGACCCCACGGACCAGCAGCTCTTCCTCGTCAACATTGACGGGTACCTTTTCAACGGTACCTTCAACCAGTCATCCCCTGCTGCCGTGCAAGGTCTCTCGCTGGGGACGACGGTTAGCGCGGCCGAGCACGACGCCAGCGGATACCTCGAGATGGGCTACGTCGTCGTGCCGGGCGCGAACGCTGTTTGTCCTGTCGAAGGGGTGGCCCCCATTCCGGGTGTGGCGTCGGTGACGATCGAGAACGGTGGACTCGATTGGACGATCTGCTTCTACAACCAGCGAGAGGAGAGGCGGACCCCCACCCCTCCGGTGACACCCAGCCCCACGGAGACTCCCACGGAGCCGGCAAGCGAGACGCCCACGCCGACGCCGGTCGAGACGGTTGCCGGTGAGCAGACGCCGGGTCCGGCAGCAACGGTCACGGCGCCGACGCCGGCTCCGCCGAGCACCGGTACGGGCACAACCGCAGGCGGAGGTGCGGGCGCCGCTGCGATGCTCCTGGCAGGGCTCGTCACGGTGAGTTCAGGCGCGGCGTTCCTCGTCCTCGGACGGCGGAGGAGCTGAACGCGGGACGATGTCGCTTCGAGCGGGGCAGCCGTTCGCGGGCTGCCCCGCTCCCTGTATCCGCGCCTGAACTTGGGCCCTCCGGCGAGTTCTAGGGAGTTCCTTCAGCGGAGCGTGGCGAAGATCGCGCCTGCGAGCAACGCGGCGCCCGCCGCCGCGAGGAGGAGCAGCGCCCGCCGCCGGAAGGCCCCCTCGTCGCCCGGGACCGGGGACAGGAAGGCGGCGCCGCCGAGGTCGGCGATGAGGCTGCGGGCGCGCGCCAGCTCCCGCCGCGGCACCACCACCGCGTAGCTCGTGAGCAGCGGCAGGCCGCGCGCCCCGAACGCCGCTCCGTGACCGCGCTCCATCACCGCTGCCTCCACCCCGGCAGCCCGCAGCTCGTTCACCCAGAGGTTCGCCGCCACCGGGTCGGACGTCTCGGCCACCACCACGGCCGCGTCGGCGCTCACCGCTTCGTCTCCCCGAGCTGGTGCAGCTTCAGGAAGTTCGTCGTCCCCATGGCCCGCACGGGCACCGAGGCGACCACCACCACCTCCTCGCCCTCGCGCAGCCAGCCGTCCTTCGCCACCGCCCGGTCGACCAGCTCGAACATCTCCTCCGAGGTGTCGACCCACTCCCCGTAGAGCGGATAGACGGACCGCGCCAGCCGCAGGCGCCGGCACACCGCATCGCTCGGGCTGATGGCGAAGATGGGCGTGCGCGGGTACACCTTGCTCAGAAGCAGGGCCGAGTAGCCGCTCTTCGTGAAGCAGACGATCGCCCGCATGTTCGGGTCGGACTCCACGATCTGCCGCGCGGCGAGGGCGATGACGAACGAGTGGTCGTCCTCGCGGCTCGGCGGCAGCTGCACCGGCACCTCGTGCAGCACCTCCTCCGCCTTGCGGATGATGCGGTCCATCATCGCTACCGCCAGGACCGGGTACCGCCCTACCGCCGTCTCGCCCGAGAGCATCAGCGCGTCCGAGCGGTCCCACACCGCGTTCGCCACGTCGCTCGCTTCCGCGCGGGTCGGGCGGGGGGACTCGATCATCGACTCGAGCATCTGGGTGGCCGTGATCACCGGCACCTTGTGCCGGCCCGCGGCGTCGATGATCCGCCGCTGCCAGACCGGGACGTCCTCCGGGCCGACCTCGACCCCGAGGTCGCCGCGGGCGACCATGACGCCGTCCGACGCCTCCACGATCTCGTCCAGGTGCGGCAGCGCCTGGCGCCGCTCGATCTTCGCGATGAGGGGGATGTCCGCGCGCAGGTCGTCGAGGAGCGCCCGAGCCTCCAGGAGGTCGTCCGGGCGCCGCACGAAGCTGAGGGCGAAGTACTCCACGCCCAGCTCCGCGCCCAGGCGCATCGCCTCGCGGTCGGCTTCGGTGAGGGCGGGCGCGGTGAGTTCCGCGCTCGGGAAGTGGACGCCCTTGTTCGGGCCGAGGAGGCCGCCGTAGACGACCTTCGCGACGAGGTGGTCGCGCTCGACCGACTCCACCTCGAGCTCGATGGCGCCGTCGTCGAGAAGGATCCGGGCGCCCGGGCGGAGGTCGGTGAGCAGGTTCGGGTAGGCGATGGTGAAGAGCTCCTCCGTGCCGTGGACGAGCTCGTTCGTGATCCGCACCCGCTGTCCCTGGACGAGGTTCAGCGGCCGCCCGCCGACCGTCGGGCCGGTGCGGAGCTTCGGGCCGGCCAGGTCCATGAGGATGCCCACGTCCTTGCCCGCGCGGCGGGAGGCGCGGCGCACGAGGTCGAAGAGCCGGCGGTGCTCCTCGAGGGACCCGTGGCTCGTGTTGAGCCGGGCGACGTCCATCCCCGCACGGATCATGTCGACGAGGACGTCCTCGTTCGCGGAGGAAGGGCCGATGGTGCAGACGATCTTCGTCGCCCTCACGGCCGGCCTCCTTTCCGGCGCGGCCCGAGGTCAAGTCGCTGCACGCGCGGCGGGCGTTCCGGCTCCAGCTCGAGGATGGCGGCGGAGCGGCGCTCGTGGAACCCCCGCCGCCCGGCGGCGCCGGGGTTCACGACCCAGCGGCCGTCCTGCTCCTCCACGAGCGGCCGGTGGGTGTGCCCGCAGACGAGCAGCCGCCAGCCGTCGCTCGGAGCGTCCTCCCGGCGGTGGACGAGGACGAGCGGGTGGCCGGCGAGCTCCAGGCGCCGCACCGCGGGCAGGGAGCGGAACTCGGGCGCGCGGTCGGTGTTGCCGCGGACGGCGACGACGGGGGCGACGGCACTGAGCCGGTCCAGCACGCCGCGCCCGATGTCGCCGGCGTGGAGGAGGAGCTCGCACCCGGCGAGCGCCTCGAGGAGCGGTTCGTCGGCAAGGCCGTGGGTGTCGGAGACGAGCCCCACGCGCATCGTCCCCAGTGTACCGCGGAGGCGGTGAGGCTCCGGTACACTGGCGCCATGCCGACGCGCGACGGGCGCATGAAGGCGCGGGAGTTCCTCTTCTACTGCGAGGACCAGGCGATGGCGCGGCTGCCGGCGGGGTTCCCGCAGCCGGAGCGGCGGGTGATGTGGACGATCCTGCAGCTCCACTACGGCGAACCGAACGTCCATTTCGAGCTCCAGCCGCAGGTGTCGCGGGGCATCGTGGAGCTCGGCCTCCACTTCGAGGGTCCGGTGGAGGCGAACGAGGCGGCGGCGCTCGTCCTCGCGGAGCGGATTGCGGACGTCCTGCCTGCGCTCGGGGAAGGATGGGAGCTGGAGGAGTGGACGGCGAGCTGGCGCCGCCTGCACCGCACCTTCCCGTTCGAGCGGCTCGACGGTGCCCTCGCGCGGGAGGTCGCCGAGGCCTTCGCGCGGCTGCTCGTCACCATCGAGCCCCTGATGGACGAGCTCCTCCGCGCAGCGCGGGCTGCCGGGGCCGCGGCCGCCGCTTCCGCAGCCGGCGGCAGGCGCTTCCGTCACCGCCGCCCGCGAGCCCGCGCCCGGCGGTAGCGAAGCCGTCGGAAAGCGTGCGCCTCAGGATGGGCGCGGAGGGACCTACGCCGGCGCCACGACACCGTTGGTCCTCTGCTGCCTCCCGGAGCCGAAGGTACGAGGCGTCCTCCCTCGTGTGCTCGGGTCTTTGGGTGAGGCGCCGCGTGCGCGAGCGGTGCCGGAACCCGGCGCGGCCGCAGCGATGCGCTCAAGCGCTGCCGCGCAGCTGCCGATAACCAGGGCGTGCATGGGGAGCCTCGGCGTGGAAGCATGTGATTTCCTCCGCGTCCTGAACGACCCGCACGCCGTCGAACTCCTCCTCCTCTCCTGCCCGGACGGCGTCCTCGCCGCCGGGCCGGACGATTGCGTCCTCCTGTACGGCGGCGCCTGCGAGTCACTCTTCGGGTACGCCCCCTCCGAGGTCCTCCGAACCCCGGCCGGCCGGCTGTTCGCCCCAGGGGAGTTCGAACGGTTGAAGGGGTTGGTGCGGGCGAACGGCTCGGCCCAGAACGCGTGGACCACGTGCGTCCGCGCCGATGGCTCCCCATTTCCCGCCTCCGTCTCGGCCGCCCCGATTGCGGACCGGTACGGCGGCGGGGCGAGCCTCATCCTCTACGTGCGCGACCGCACGCGCGAGGAGGAGCTGCGGCGGGAGCTTGCCTCCCGCAATGAGCGCCTCGGCGAGCTCGTCTTGCGGCTGAACGAAGCTGCCCGGCGGGACCCCCTCACGAACCTGCTGCATCGCGCCGCAGGGCTCGAGCTCGCCGAAGAGCGTTTCCTCGAGGCCCGAGCGTCCGACCGGCCGTTCGGAGTCGTCATCTTCGACTGCGACCGCTTCAAGGGCATCAACGACGTCTACGGACACCTCGTCGGCGACGAGGTGCTCCGGCTGCTGGCGCGCGTACTCACCGAGGAGTGCCGGAAAGGCGACATCGTTGCCCGCTTCGGCGGCGAGGAGTTCATCGTCTTCCTGCCGGGGGCGGACTGCCGGGCGGCAGCGGCCTTCGCGGAGCGGGTGCGAAGGCGCGTCGAGCGCCACCGCTGGCAGGTCGGGGGCGTTCAACTCCGCTTCACGATCTCCGGTGGCGTGGCCTCGGTCCCGGACTGCGCCGCCACGCTGACGGAAGCCATTCACGTTGCCGACATGCGGCTGCTGGCAGCGAAGCGCGCGGGCCGGAACCGGGTCATCGGGCAACCGAACGAGGAGAAAGGAGGCGAGGCGGCATGACGGGCGGGATGAGCGACGAACGCGGGCGCGTGCGCGCGATCGTGAACCGCACGGCCGAGCTGGCGCCGTTGAAGACGGTGGCTGCCAAGGCCATCGCCCTTGCCGAGGACGAGCGCACCGCCGCCCTCGACCTGGCGAACGTCATCAGCTCCGACCAGGCCCTCACCTCCAAGCTGCTACGGCTCGCCAACTCCGCCTACTACGGGTACTCCCGCCGCGTGTCGAACGTGCGCGAGGCGGTCATCCTGCTCGGCATGCGCACGGTCCGCTCTGTCGCCATCGCCTCCGCCATCATGGACGCCTTCCGCCCGCCGCCCATCGAGGGGTGGGACCCGGAGCTCTTTTGGGCGCACTCGGTGATGGTCGGCGTCGTGGCGGAGCACCTCGCGCGCGAGAGCCGCGCCGCGCGCCCCGAGGACGCCTTCACCGCCGGAGTCGTCCACGACATCGGGAAGCTCGCGATGGCGGTCGTGGAGCCGGACCGGTTCCGAGCGACGGTCCGGCGAATCCTCGACGGTGCGCGGTCCGAGGAGGCGGAGCTGGAGTGCTTCGGCTTCCACCACTGGCAGGTGGGGAGCCGGCTCGCGCAGCGGTGGCGGTTCCCCGAGCCGCTCGTCGCCGCCATTCGCGATCATGCGCGCATCGAACCGAAGCGGCTGGACTCGCTCGCGGACGTCGTGGCGGCGGCGAACCTGGCCTGCAACAAGGTCGGCTACGCCGCCGGGTTCGACTGGAGCGAAGAGCCGGAGCGAGCCCCGAAGGCGGCGCTGCCGCGCCAGGTCGAGAAGTTCATCGAGGCCGTTCCGGGCGGGATCCACGCGCTCGGCGACCGGGCGCGCACCTTCCTCACGAACATGTCGAGCCGGCCGCCACGCTGGTTCCGCACCCCCTTCGACGCGGAAGCACCGGCGGAAGAGGCCGAACAGGCAGCTTCTTGAACGCCGGGGGCTGATGGCCGCCGCGCCCGGCGCCGAATATTCCCCCGAGAACCCTCGCATGGATGCTTTTATGGAGTCGGCAGAGGCCAAAGACGCGCGGCAGCGGCGCCGGAGACTCGCCCTTCGAATCGTGAGCTTCGCTCTCTGGGGGCTGGTGCTTGCGTTCTACGGCTACCCGGCCATCACGGAGCCCACGACCTCAAACGTCGCCGTGGCGCTGACGTTCGTGGCCCTCTTCCTCCTCGCCAACCTCCAGCTCTTCGCCGTGGCGTGGAGCGGGCAGCGGCGAGAGAAGGCGCTCAGCGCCAAGCTTCGGGCATCCGGCTACCTCAGCGAGGAGTTCGACCTGCCCAACCGGAACTACCTCCTCGCCGAGCTGCGGCGGGAGATGCCCCACTCCCGCGACCAAGGCGTCCCCTTCTCCCTCGTCATCCTTTCGCTCGCGGATTGGGAGGGAGTGAAGGAGCGCCGCGGCGAGGAATTCGCCCGGCGGGCGGCGGCGGCGTTCGCCGATCTGCTCCGCCGCATCACCCGGGGCTCCGACTTCCTCGCCCACCTCGAAGGCGCAACCTTCGCGGTGCTCCTCAGCGAGTGCAGCTTCGACCAGGCGTTCGAGTTCCTCAAGCGCGTCCCGGGCTCGATCGGCGTGAGCGACGGCCGCCGCGTCCTGGACGTGGCGATCACGGCGCGGCTCACGCAGTACGACATGGAGTCCCTTTACGCCACCGACGTCCTGCGTGAGGCCGAGCAGGCACAGCCGCTCCGGCGCCGGGAGGAGCCGCGGCCCTGGGCGGAGGCGGCCTGAAGTGTGTCGGTGAGCATTCAGGGCGGGGGCGGGCACGGCGCGGTGACCTGCCGTTGCGCCACCTGGCCGGCAGCATCGTAGAGACCGAGGAACACGGTGATCGCGGCGGGGACCGGGCGCTCGAGGTCGACAATCGATACCCAGGTTCCATCCTCCTGCTGAGCCAGTGGAGCGGAGGAAGTTCCCGCGCGCGCGTAGCCGGAGACAATCCCGTAGTCATCGGTGGCCCGAACGCGAACCAGCAGCAGCGATTCGGGCAGGCAGAGCGCCTCGGCGCTCTCAATGATGGGAGGGGTGCCGACGTTCGTGACCTGCACGTCGAGCGTGAGCGAGCCGGCGGCTCCCGCGTCGACGAGCACCCGGCCCGTGAAGAGTCCCTCGCCCGTACCTGGCAGGGCTTCAGCCCGGACAGCGAGGCTGAGGGGCGTCATTTCGCTGCCTTCCACCACTCCCTCGCCTGGCAGGACCTCGAGCCACCCCGCGCCACTCAGCACCGTCGCAGTGAAGCGGAAGCCGCAGAGCGCCCAGTCGAAGAGATACGCGTGCGCCAGCCAGGCTGGGGGGGCGATGGAGACTACCGGCTCGCGCTGGGGGAGATTGATGCCGAGGGAGGGGGCACATGGCGTTGGCGTGACGACTGGCGTGGGGACCGGCGTGGGCGTGTCGCCGATCGGGCTCGGGACGGCCATTGCGGTCGGGGAGGGGGTCGGGGGAGCCGGGGACGGCTGGCTGGCGCTGACCTCCTCCGCTGTGGGCGACGGTGTCACGTCGCCCGGAGAGAGCATCGGTGCACTTGCGGAAGCTCCGGCGGTTCGCGTCGGTACGGGCGACGGCGGGCGCGCCGGAGTTGGCGTGGGCGAATGGTCAGTGAAAGCGGCGTCACGAAGCTCTGGAGGCGCGTCGAGAACGCCCGTACGAAAGACGCTGACGGGGCTGCCGGGAAGAAAAGCGGTTGCGGATAGGGTGAGAGCGACAGCCAGCAGGATCGCCACAAGGAGTCGGCGGCGCGGCAGCGGGCTGGTATGAGCGCCCACCAGTGCTCGCGCAGCTGCAGCCGACAATCCCTCGGGGAGCGGAGGTGGGGTCCCGTCAGCGGCGGGCTCGGTCTCGGCATGCCGGAGGATGCGGACTGCAGCCTGTTCGGGAACGCCGAGCACTGCGGCGACTTCCCGTGCCGACAGCCCCTGCCGCCAGAGGAGAAATGCCGCTTTCCGAACGTCGCCCCCACCGCTGCTTCTCTCGCTTTGCGGTCGCCGTCGCAGCGCCGACCGGAGGCTGCAGGAGAGGAGCGCAATTCGCAGCGGACGCCGCGTCCGGGGTTGGCCCGCGCGTTCGTACGCTTCCAATACCGCCTCTGCGGCAGCCTCTGGATCCGGGAGCAGTGCCCAGACGAAGCTCCAGACCAACGGAAGGGTTTCGTCGACGGTTCGCTTCGCTGCCCGTAGCCCGGTCGCCCCCCGTCCGAGCGGTAGGCTCCGTCGTCGCAAGCCGGCGCCTTGCATCGATCCTCCTTCCCGCTCCCGTTTCTGCCTGATCGACCGGCGCCGTCGGCGATCGATTACAGTGCTTGCGGGAAGCGTGGCACCCTTCGGCGCCGAATGCAATATGGCGAGCGAGGCGCCCGGATAGCGATCGGGACCCCGCTCGCCGGTAGTTGCGGCGGCACTCGGAGGGTCGGATGTCTCAGGTTGCGGCCGCGGCCTCCCACTTCTTGGCGATTTCCTTCAGCTGCTCCCGCAGCTGGTTCTTGGCGAACTTGCCGACGCTCGTGCGCGGGATCGCGTCGACGAAGACGATCTCGTCGGGGAGCCACCACTTCGCGACCTTGTCGCTCAGGTACTGCCGGATCTCATCCGCCGTGATCTGGTCCTTGAACTCCGGCTTCGGCACGACGGCGGCGACGGGCCGCTCCTGCCACCGCGGGTGCGGGAGGCCGACGACGGCCGCCTCGAGCACCTTCGGGTGGGCCATGATGAGGTTCTCCAGCTCCACGGACGAGATCCACTCGCCGCCGGACTTGACGAGGTCCTTCGTGCGGTCGACGAGCTGGACGTAGCCGTACTCGTCGATGGTGGCCACATCGCCGGTTCGCAGCCACCCGTCCATGAACTTCTCGCTGGCAGTCGGATCGTTGTAGTAGGTGCCGGTGATGTACGGGCCGCGGATCTGCAGCTCGCCGAAGGACTTCCCGTCCCACGGGAGCTCCTGCCCGGTGTCCATGTCCACGATGCGCCACTCGAGCGTCGGCACGATGACGCCCTGCTTGGCCATGACCTCGAGCTTCTTCTCCTCCGGCCAGTCCAGCATGTTCGACCGGATGCGCGTGAGGGAGCCGAGCGGGCTCGTCTCGGTCATGCCCCAGGCGTGGACGAGACGGATGCCGTGGCGCGCGAGGCCGGCGATGAGGGCCGCCGGGGCAGCCGATCCGCCGCAGAGGACGCGCTGCAGCTTCGGCAGCTTCCTTCCCGTCGAGTCGAGGAGGTTGAGGACCGGAATCCACACGGTCGGCACGCCGGCGGAGATCGTCACGCCCTCCTTGTCGAGGAGGTTCACGACGCGCTCGGCGTCGAGGTACCGGTCGGGGAAGATCTGCGAGGCGCCGACGTTCGCCGCCGCGTACGGGAGACCCCACGCGTTGGCGTGGAACATCGGCACCGCGTACATGATGACGTCGGTCTCGCTGATGTTGACCGCGTCCGGCAGCGCAGCGACGAGCGAGTGGATCATCGTCGAGCGGTGGCTGTAGACGACGCCCTTCGGATTCCCGGTCGTGCCCGAGGTGTAGCACATCGCCGCCGCCGCCCGCTCGTCGAGCTTGGGCCAGGGGTACTGATCATCGCCGGAGGCGAGGAATTCGAAGTAGTCGACCGTGCGCTTCAGCTTTCCGGTGGGCTCCGGCCCCTGGTTCATGAGCACGACGAGCTCGACGGTCGGGATCTTGTCGGCAAGCGACTCCAGGATGGGGAGGACGGAGCGGTCGCAGAAGATCACCTTGTCTTCGGCATGGTTGATGATGTACTCGAGCTGGTCCGCGAAGAGGCGGACGTTCAGCGTGTGGAGCACGGCTCCCATGCAGGGGATGGCGAAGTAGCACTCGAGGTGTCGCTGGGTATTCCAGGCGAAGGTGCCGATGCGGTCCCCTTCCTTGACGCCCGCCTTGGCGAGGGCGCTGGCGAGCCGGTTCACGTTCCGCACGAGCTCGCCGTAGTTCGAGCGGTGCGGCTCGCCCGCCTCGTCGTACGTCGCCAGCGGCTTGTCGTAGAAGAGGCGCTCGATCCGCCAGAGGATGTTCTGGATGGTGAGCGGGACGTCCATCATCGTGCTCGGGAACATGGCCACCTCCGGCTCGGTCGTGGTGTCGGCGCGCGCGAATTTCGGCGCGCCATAACAGTACCGAGCGGTAGGCAGCCGCGGCAACTCAGCCCCGAGGCGCGTACATGATGAGGATGACTCCGCAGAGGGCCACCGCGGCCCCGGCGACCTCGAAGCGGTCCGGGCGGTGACCGGCGATGAGCCAGCCCCAGAGCAGAGAGAGGACGATGAAGATGCCGCCGTAGGCAGCGTAGACCCGGCCGAAGTGAGCCTCCCGCGGCTGCAAGGTCGGCAGGACCCCGTAGAGGAAGAGCACAAGCCCGCCGAGCGCGCCCAGCCAGGCGCCACGGCCGTCCCGCAGCCAGAGCCAGACGAGATAGCCACCGCCGATCTCGCACAGCCCAGCGAGGAGGAAGAGGAGCAGGGAGCGTGCGATCGTCGCCGCGTCCACGGGCGCCACTGTAGGGGGTTTTCCTAGGACAGGGAACGCGGAGCGGCCGCCAGCCCTGCCTCGCCCGGGCCTGGAAACGCCCGCTGAACCCAGGGACGGTGCGGCATCGCGAACGACGCTTGTTCGCACCGCCCCGAGCCCGCACACTTCTGGTCGATGTCCGCGCGCGACGCCGCCGTCGGGAGAGCTGCGAGCCTCGCGAACCTCCCGCCCCTGCCCGAGCGGCCGCTCGTCTCTATCGTGATTCCCGCCCTCAATGAGGAGCGGTACATCGGCGCTTGCCTCGACTCCCTCGAACGCCAGACGTACGACCACGGCTACATCGAGGTCATCGTTGCGGACGGCGGCAGCGAGGACCGTACGCGCGACATCGTCGCCGAGTTCGCGAAGCGCTCCACCCTGCGGGCGGTCCGCCTCGTCGACAACCCCCGGCGCCGCGCACCGCACGGGCTGAACGCGGGCGTTGCGGTGGCCAACGGCGAGGTCATCATCATCCTCGGCGCTCACAGCGAAGCGGCCCCGGACTTCGTCGAGCAGAACGTGAACGTCCTGCGCGAAACGAACGCGGCCGCCGTGGGCGGGCCGCTCGTGACGAAGGCGCACGGCCGCTTCGGTCCCGCCATCGCCGCCGCGATGTCCCACCCGTTCGGCGTCGGGGACGCGCGCTTCCGCTGGTCGACGCGCCCGGGGCCGGTCGACACCATCGCCTTCGCCGCGTACCGGCGGGCGTGCTTCGAGCGGCTGGGCGGGTTCCCCGACATCGAGAAAGGCGTCGACGATGCCTTCAACTACCTCGTGCGGGCGGCGGGCGGCGTCCTCTACCTCGACCCGCGCATTCGATCCGTGTACTACGCACGCATGACGCTTCCGGCCCTCTGGCGGCAGTACTTCGGGTACGGGAAGGCCCGCGGCCGGCTCCTCCGGCGCGCGCCCCGGTCCGTTCGCTGGCGTCACCTCGTGCCCCTGGCCGCGCTCGCGGTCGGGACTGCCGCGGGGTCCGCGGCCGGGGTCTCCGCGGCGGCGCGCCGTTTGCTCGCCGGGCTTGCGGGCGCCTACCTGCTGCTCGACGTCGCGGCCGCCCTCCACGCGTCCCGGGAACGGCGGCGGCTCGCTCCGCTCGTGGCGCTCGCGTTCCCCACCATGCATGCGGCGTACGCACTGGGCGAGGCGGTTGGGTTCCTCCACGCGCTCTTCACGCCCCCCACGCCGGACGACGCGCTCCGGCCGCCGGCGCTCGACACGGCCGCTGCCTTCGACCGCTGAGCGGCCGGGCCCGAACGAGCCGCGCTTGCTACACTCCCCGCGTGAGCGGCCTCCGGATCCCCTTCTTCCGGCCCTCCATTACCGAGGAAGACGTGGCCGCGGTGGCGGAGTGCCTGCGCAGCGGCTGGCTCACGAGCGGCCCGAACGTCGCTGCCTTCGAGCGGGAGCTCGCGGCCTATCTCGGGGCACCGTTCGTCAACGCGGTGAACTCCTGCACCGCCGCCATGCACCTGGCCCTCGTGGCCTGGGGCCTGCGCCCTGGGGACGAGGTGATCACCACCCCGTACACCTTCTCTTCCACGGTCACGGTGATCCTGCACGCAGGCGCCACGCCCGTGCTGGCCGACGTCCGCGAGGGGGATGCGAACATCGACCCGGCCGAGATCGAGCGGAAGCTCTCGACTCGCACGCGCGCCATCCTCCCCGTCCACTTCGCCGGCGAGCCGTGCGACATGGAGCCGATCCTGGAGCTTGCGCGCGCCCGCGGGCTGAGGGTGCTGGAGGACGCCGCGCACGCGCTGGGGGCGAAGTACCGCGGCCGCATGGTCGGCACGCTGGGGGACGCGACGGCCTTCAGCTTCTATGCCACGAAGAACATCACGACCGCCGAGGGCGGTGCCCTCGCCACGGCGGACGAGGAGCTGAGCGAGCGCGTGCGGGTGCTCACCCTCCACGGGATGACGAAGGACGCGTGGAACCGGTACGACGCGGGCGGTTCGTGGCGGTACGACGTCGTCGAGCTCGGCTTCAAGGACAACCTGCCCGACCTCGCGGCAGCCCTCGGCCGCAGCCAGCTGCGGCGCGCCGATGCCCTGAGGGCAGCGCGGGAGCGTGCGGCGCGCCGCTACCTCGAGAACCTGCGCGACGAGGAGTATCTCGAGCTCCCTTCCTTCGATCCTCGGAACACGCACGCCTGGCACCTGTTCGTGGTGCGCGTGCGCGAGGGAGCTCCCGTGGGACGGGACGACGTCATTCGCGGGCTGGCGGAGCGGGGGATCGGGACCTCGGTGCACTTCATCCCCGTGCACTTCCATACCGCGTTCCGGCGCCTCGGGTTCTGGCGGGAAGGCGACTTCCCGGTCGCGGAGCGCATCTTCAGCGGCGCGATCAGCCTGCCGCTCTACCCGGGGCTGAGCGATGCGGAGGTGGACGAGGTCTGCGAGGCGCTGCGGCGCGCCCTTCGCGGCGAGCGCACCGCAGTCGTCGGTTGAGGCGGTCGGCGGCGATGCCCTCGCGGTGACGGCACGGGCCGGCCGTCAGGCGCCGATGACCACGTGCCAGGGCTCGATCCGGTGCGCAGTGACCAGGCCGTTGAGGACGTACGGGTCTTGCTGTACGAACTCCGCCGCGGCCTCCGCGTCGCCGAAGACGAGCAGGGCGCCGTGCACAGGTTCCCCCAGGGCGCCCGCGAGCCGCAGCCGGCCCGCCTCGTGGTACGCCCGCACGAGCGCGAGATGCGCCGGCCGGTGCGGTTCGCGCCGCTCGAGGACGTCGGGGACGTAGTCGTAGAAGAGCGCGTGGAGCATCGGCGGCGATCGTACCCCTGCCGCGCTCGGCCTGCCAGCGGCGGCCCGCTCAGACGTCGAGGTTGACCACGTTCTTCGCGTTCGCCTGGATGAACCGCCGCCGGTGGGCGACCTCCTCGCCCATGAGCTCGTAGAAGATGCGCTCCGCCGCCGCCGCGTCCTCGATCTTCACCTTGAGGAGGATGCGGGTGGCGGGGTTCATGGTCGTCTCCCACAGCTGGTCCGCGTTCATCTCGCCCAGACCCTTGAACCGCTGCACGGAGACGTTCTTCTTCCCCTTCGTGTACTCCTGCAGCTCGGCGTCGCTGAAGAAGTACCGCACCTCCTTGCCGGTGCTCGCCCGGTAGAGCGGCGGCTGGGCGATGTACAGGTGCCCGTTCTCGATGAGCGGTCGCATCTTCAGGAAGAAGAACGTGAGGAGCAGCGTGCGGATGTGCGAGCCGTCCACGTCGGCGTCGGTCATGATGATGACCTTGTGGTAGCGGAGCTTGTCGAGGTCGAACTGCTCGTTGATGCCGGTGCCCAGCGCCGAAATCATCAGCTTGATCGCCTCGTTGTTCAGCATCTTGTCGGCGCGGGCCTTCTCCACGTTCAGGATCTTCCCCCGCAGCGGGAGCACCGCCTGGGTGCGGCGGTCGCGGGCTTGCTTTGCCGAGCCGCCGGCGCTGTCGCCCTCGACGATGAACAGCTCCGCCTCGCGCGGGTCGCGGACGGAGCAGTCGGCGAGCTTCCCCGGCAGCAGCCCGCCCTCGAGCGCGGTCTTGCGGAGCACCAGCTCCCGTGCGCGCCGCGCCGCCTCCCGCGCGCGCTGCGCCTGGAGGCACTTCTCGATGATGCGGCGGGCGTCCGACGGGTTCTCCTCCAGGTACTGGCGCAGGGCTTCCGTCACCACCTGCCGGACGAGCCCCTCGACCTCCTGGTTGCCGAGCTTCGTCTTCGTCTGGCCCTCGAACTGCGGCTCCTGCAGCTTCACCGAAACGACGGCTACGAGCCCCTCGCGGACGTCGGAGCCGTCGAAGTTCGGGTCGGAGTCCTTCAACGCCTTCAGCTTGTTGCGCGCGTAGTCGTTCAGGACCGACGTCAACGCCGACCGGAACCCGGTGACGTGCGACCCGCCGTCGACCGTGTGGACCGCGTTCGCGAAGGCGTAGAACGTCTCCGAGTCGCCGTCGTTGTACTGGATGGCGACCTCGATGCTCACCGGGCCGATGGAGCTCTGCAGTTCCCGCTCCACGTAGAGCGGCTCCGTGTTCAGCACCTTCCGGCCGCGGTTGATGTGGCGGACGAAGCTCTTGATGCCGCCTTCGAAGTAGTAGTTCACCTCGCGGCCGTCCCGCTCATCGACGAGCCGGAACCAGACGCCCTTCGTGAGGTAGGCGTACTGGCGGAGGCGTTCCGCTTCCAGCCGGAAGTCGAAGTCCAGGCCGGGGTCGAAGATCCCCTGCTTGTCCTCCGGCGAGCGCTTGATGTCCGGTTTGAAGCTGATCGTGGTCCCGTGCGTGCGGCCCGGCGGGCAATCGAGCTCCAGGACGGGCGTCTTCACCTCGCCGCGGGAGTACTCCTGGCGATACAGCTTCCCCGCGTACTGCTCGCCCTGGGCTTTCGGGTCGGGGACGACCTCCACCCACATCGCTTCCGAGAGGGCGTTGACGACGCTCGCGCCCACGCCGTGGAGGCCTGCGGAGACCTTGTAGCCGCCCCCTCCGAACTTGCCGCCGGCGTGGAGCACCGTCATCACCGTCTCCAGCGCCGACTTCCCGGTCTTTTCGTGGATGCCGACGGGGATGCCGCGGCCGTTGTCCCGCACCGTGCACCACCCGTCGCGGTGGAAGATGACCTCGATGCGGTCGCAGCTGCCCGCCATCGCCTCGTCGACGGCGTTGTCGACCAGCTCCTTCACGAGGTGATGGAGGCCCATCTTCCCCGTGGAGCCGATGTACATCCCGGGGCGCTTGCGGACCGCCGAAAGGCCTTCGAGAACCTGGATGTGTTGCGCGGTATAGCCAGCGGTTTCGGTCGTCGTCATGGGGAGGTGCGAGCGCTCCTGTGAAGCCGGGCCGAAGCCGGCAGGAATTGTTCGATTGCCTTTACATTTTACTGAATTTGCGCGTTATCGTCGAGCGAAACATCCGGCGGCGGCTACCTCCACTCATCCACCGGCCAGCCGTCGCGGACGAAGCGGGCGTCGATGCGCGCGCGCCGCCGGCGGAGCAATCGGTCGAGGAGCGTGCGGGGGAGCTCCTCGCGCCGGGCGTCGGCGAGCCGCCATCCTCGCGACTCTTTCTCCCGGCGCGCCCGCTCGAAGGCGCGCTCGTCGAAGAACGTGAGCCACTGCTCAACGGTCATCGGGAACGCCACACTGCTAGCATACGGGAGCGACGCCTTCTGGCCTGGAGGGAGGGTGTTCTTCCGCCGGCGAACCTTCGAGCGGCCGCCCGCCCCCGCCGAGATAACACTCCGGCCGGTCGGGTGGGTGCGGAACGACCGGGCGCGGCCGCAGCCGCACGGGTGGGAGCGGCTCCGCAGCCGCATCGAGGTCGCGCCTGAGCATGAGGCGCGGCTGCGCGGCCTGGAGGCGTTCAGCCACGTCATCGTCGTGACCTACCTCGACCTTGCCGCGGCGGCGCCGGAGAAACCGGAGACCTTGCAGGCTGCCAGCGGGCGCGAGTACGGGATCTTCGCCACCCGCAGCCAGCTCCGGCCGAACCACCTCGGGGTGAGCGTGTGCCGGCTGTTGCGGCGGGAGGGGCGCGTGCTGGAGGTGGAGAGCCTGGACGCCATCGACGGCACGCCGGTCCTCGACCTGAAGCCGTACCTGCCGCGGTACGACGCCGTTCCCGACGCCCGCATCCCGGAGGAGCTGTGAGAAGGGGAGGCCGAGCGGCCCCCCCTTCCTCTTCGTGACGCCCGGTTCGGCGCTAGTGGATCGCCTCGATGATCGTGCTGATGCCCATGCCCGCGCCGATGCACTGGGTGGCGAGGCCGTAGCGGCCGCCGCTCCGCCGCAGCTCGTGGGCGAGGGTGAGGACGAGCCGCGCCCCGGTCGCCCCGAGCGGATGCCCGATGGCGATGGCGCCGCCGTTCACGTTCACCTTCTCCAGCGGGATGCCGAGCTCGCGGCAGGAGGGAATCACCTGGGCGGCGAAGGCCTCGTTGAACTCGACGCGGTCGATCTGGTCGGCGGTGATGCCGGCGTGGCGGAGGGCCTTCTTCGTCGCCGGAACCGGCCCGAGCCCCATGATCTGCGGCTTCACGCCGGCGATGCCGAAGCCGATGATGCGGGCGAGGGGCTCGAGGCCGAGCTCGAGCGCCTTCTTCTCGCTCATGATGAGCACGGCGCTGATGCCGTCGTTCGTCGGGCAGCTGTTGCCGGCGGTGATGCGGAGCTCCTTCCCCATCGGGCTCACGAGCCCCTTCACGGGCGGCAGCTGGGCGAGCGCCTCCATGTTCGTGCCGGGGCGGATGCACTCGTCCCGGTCGAAGACGACCATCGGCCCGCGTTCGGACTCCACCCAGTTGCCCTGGTCGTCGAAGACCGGCTTCTCCACCTCGAGCGGGATGATCTCGTCCTTGTAGATGCCTTTCTCGTAGGCGGCGACCGCCTTCTTGTGGCTGTTCACCGCGAACTCATCGAGCTCTTCGCGGGTGAGGTCGTACATCTCGGCCACGTTCTGGGCCGTCTGCACCATCGAGACGACAGGGGAGAAGTCGAGGATCTCGTCGGGAATGGGGACGGAGAAGTTCTCGAAGTGGTCGGGGGGCATGTTCCGCTGCTCGGGGGTCTGTTCGAGCCGGCGGCGGTTGAACTCGGTGATGCGGTTCGTCGGCCCGCGCTGGCCGCCGGTGAGGGAGCGGCCCATGCGCTCGATCCCCATGGCGATGCCGCACTCGGTGGCGCCGACCATGATGGACTGGGCGATGCGGTGGACGGCTTCCATGCTGGAGCCGCACTGCCGGTTCATGTCCACGGCCGCGATTTCGGCCGGGAGCCCGGCGAGGCGGGCGACGATGTCGGAGCCGAGGCCGGCGAGCTCGCCCGCGCCGAGGACGTTGCCAAGGGCGAGGTCCTCGATCATGCGCGGGTGGACCTTCCGGTTCCGCTCGAGGAGGGCGCGGAGCACCTGGGCCCCGGCCTCATCGAGGCGGGTCGCGACGAGCATCCCTCGTCCTCCGCGGGCGAAGGCCGAGCGGACGCCGTCCACGATGACTGCGTTCTGGAGCTGCATGGGGTTCGTTCTCCTGGAGTAGGGTTATCGTCCCGCAGCGCGGGCGCCGATGCCCGCATCATACCCGAGAGATTCCCGAACGGCGAACGGCGATCGGGATTCCCCCACGAGCGTGACGCAGGTCCGGCCATGGAGCGGGTGCTCAACGCTCGGCCAATCTCTCGCAACGGGCAAGTTGCTCGCACTTCCCGGCACGACTTTCGCAGCCCGTCGCGGAAAAACGGACAACAGCTGTCCGCCTCATATGCGAGAATGCGACAGGCTCTCGCGCCTTCTGGAGCGAGACCGCCGTCTGCTCGGAGGTGAGATGCATGATCGATCGTCTGATCTCCCTCGCGGCGAAGTTCGGCACGGATGCGGAGCGGCCGGACAACCGGCACGACCGGCTACACTGCCAGATGTCGCGGCCCGATCAGCCGGTCGACCCCGAGTTCGTGCCACGGACGTTAGGACCGCGGCCCGAGGTCAACCGGTTCCGCACCGTGCGGGCCGCGGCGAGCTCGGCGGAAGGAGGGGGCGATGTATCTGAGCCAGCTCGTGCTTGAACCGGGGAGGGAGACGTACCGGCTGCTGGGCGACATCCACGCCCTCCACCGCCTGATCATGCGGGGATTCCCCCAGGGCGCGAACGGGCGGGCGCGGGAGGAGTTCGGCGTGCTCTTCCGGATCGAGCCCTCGGGGCCGGGCGAGCCGGTCCGCGTACTCGTCCAGTCGCGCGTCCGCCCTGACTGGCCCGAACTGGAGGGCATCGCCGTCCTCGGCCCGAAGCCGCTCGACCGCCTGCTGGGGTCTGTGGGGCCGGGCTCGGTCTACCGGTTCCGCCTGCGGGCCAACCCGACGCGGCGGGTCCACCCGAAGGCGGCGGAGGGGAAGGACGAGGCGCGCGGGCGCGCCCGGGCTGAACGGCCGGAGAGCGTCGGCAAGCGGGTCGCGATCTACGGCGACGAGCGCCGGCTGGCGTGGCTTGCGCGGCAGGCGGCCCAGCACGGATTCCGGCTTCTGGAGGTCGAGGTGGGCGACGCCCGGCTGCCGAACGCGGGTGTGTTCGGCCGCGATCGGGGAGAGTACTGGATTGGAGAGAGGCGCGGCGCCGGGAGCGCGCGGCGGGTGGTCGTCGAGTCGGCGCTCTTCGAAGGTGTGCTGGAGGTCACCGATCCCGAACGGTTCCGGGCGGCGCTGGAGCGGGGGATCGGACCGGCCAAGGCGTTCGGCTGCGGCCTGCTCTCCATCGCCCCGTTCCGCGGAGCCTGAGGCAGGAGGCATGCCGTGTCGACCCGGAACCTACGCCTGCTCCCGAAGGTGCGGGACAGCTGGTCGTACCTGTACGTCGACCGCTGCCGGATCGACCGGGAGCAGAACGCCATCGCGATCCATGACGAGCGCGGGCGGGTGCCGGTGCCGTGCGCATCGCTTGGTTTGCTCCTGCTGGGTCCGGGCACGAGCATCACGCACGCGGCGGTGGCGGCTCTGGCGGACAACGGCTGCATGGTCGGCTGGGTCGGGGAGGGCGGCGTGCGGTTCTACGCGTACGGACAGGGGGAGACGCGCTCCTCGGCGCGCCTGCAGCGGCAGGCGCGGGTGTGGGCGGACCCAGCGCAGCGGCTGGCGACGGTGTTCCGGATGTACCGGATGCGGTTCCCCGAGGGAACGCTGCCGCCGAACTGCACGCTGCGCCAGCTTCGCGGCTACGAAGGGCTTCGGGTGCGCGAAGCGTACCGTCGGGCTAGCGAGGAGACCGGCGTCCCGTGGCGCGGTCGGCAGTACCTTCCGGGCGACCGCGCGGCCACAAACGCCGTGAACCGCGCGCTCTCCACGGCGAACCATGCCCTGTACGGGATCTGTTACACCGCAATCGTGTCGGCGGGCTATTCCCCGGGCCTCGGGTTCATCCACACCGGGAACATGATGTCGTTCGTGTTCGACATCGCGGATCTGTACAAGACCGAGGTGACCATCCCCATCGCGTTTCGGGTGGCCGCGGAAGGTGAACACGACATCGAATCGCGCACGCGGGCTGCCTGCCGCGACGCCTTCTACCGGACGCGGCTGTTGGAGCGCATTGTCCCTGACCTTGGGAAGGTGCTGGAGGACGAGATCCAGCAGGTGACGAGGCTGGAGCTGGAGGACGAGCTCGGGCAGGTGAAGGCGCCGGTGTGGCTGTGGGACCCGGAGGAGGGGGAAGTGCCCGGAGGGGTGAACTACGGCGAGGCGGACGACGGAGGGGAGTGATGGTCGTCCTGATCATCGAGCGGGCTCCGCCGGGGTTGCGGGGTGAGCTCACGAGGTGGATGTTGGAAGTTCGGCCGGGGGTATTCGTGGGCACTGTCAACGCTCTCGTACGGGACTTGCTGTGGGAGAAGGTGTGTCAGTCGACGAAGGGCAATCCGGCGGTGATGATCTACCCGATGGACACGGAGCAGGGGTTCACGTACCGCATCTGGGCGGCGCCGACATACCTGCCGGAGGACTTCGAAGGGCTGATCCTCGTGCGGCGGCCGGAGGAGCGCCGGCGCCGATCACGGCGGCGCTCGGAAGAGGGCGAAGAGGGCGATTAGGCAGCGCCACGGCTGGTGATGACGGTGAAGGATGATATGGATTGCGCTTTTACTGTTGTCCCCACGCACGTGGGGGTGGACCGCTCGGCATCATTCCTGGGCGCGCACACGCCCTGTTGTCCCCACGCACGTGGGGGTGGACCTCGGGGCCAGGTCTGGCCGGCAGGACAGGACATGTTGTCCCCACGCACGTGGGGGTGGACCGGCGGGGAAAACCGAGCTGGCTGCTGCGGTGGCGTTGTCCCCACGCACGTGGGGGTGGACCGATGCGGCAGCACGGCGAGCACTTCGTTCCGCAGTTGTCCCCACGCACGTGGGGGTGGACCGCAGGAGTTCTCCGAGCACATCCTCCTCGTCGAGTTGTCCCCACGCACGTGGGGGTGGACCGGAAGGGAGGATGTACCTGGTCGTGATCCAGGTGTTGTCCCCACGCACGTGGGGGTGGACCTGCCGAACCAGCCGGCGCAGCCCCAAGAGTGGCGTTGTCCCCACGCACGTGGGGGTGGACCGTTCTACCCGTCGCCGGCGATGCGGGCCAACGCGTTGTCCCCACGCACGTGGGGGTGGACCTGCTCCGAGGTTCGTTGGCGTCTCCGGCGGCGCGTTGTCCCCACGCACGTGGGGGTGGACCGTGCCGGTCGGGGCATGGGGGCATAACCGCCTCGTTGTCCCCACGCACGTGGGGGTGGACCTCCAGTGCCATGTGCGTCGAACGACGCGCCCTAGTTGTCCCCACGCACGTGGGGGTGGACCGCTCCGTAGCGAAGCCGACGACCGCATCGATGGGTTGTCCCCACGCACGTGGGGGTGGACCGGAGGTCGAGACATCTGCAGGCGATACGGCCGTGTTGTCCCCACGCACGTGGGGGTGGACCTCGATGCGGCTTTCGGCTGCCGCGGCCTCCATCGTTGTCCCCACGCACGTGGGGGTGGACCTACAGTGGTGTTGAGCCGCTCACATATGCGCCGGTTGTCCCCACGCACGTGGGGGTGGACCCCGCCACGCCGCCTTCGTGTCGGGGTCGCCCTCGTTGTCCCCACGCACGTGGGGGTGGACCGCAGGCCGGCAAGGTCTTCACCGCCATGGGCCCGTTGTCCCCACGCACGTGGGGGTGGACCGCAGGCCGGCAAGGTCTTCACCGCCATGGGCCCGTTGTCCCCACGCACGTGGGGGTGGACCGACGTTGAGGGAGGGGTTCCGCCTCACGAAGGAGTTGTCCCCACGCACGTGGGGGTGGACCGACCATCCGGGCGGGCCTGAGAGTCGCCGTGGTGTTGTCCCCACGCACGTGGGGGTGGACCTTCTCGCCTCGTTCGAGGCGATGGGCGCCTACCGTTGTCCCCACGCACGTGGGGGTGGACCTGTGCTCGGCGCCGTCAGCGGCGCGACCGCGGAGTTGTCCCCACGCACGTGGGGGTGGACCCTGGGCCGTGCACGAGGCGCTCTACGGGCCCATGTTGTCCCCACGCACGTGGGGGTGGACCGCGGTGCAGCTCGCCTCGGCTGATGGAGCGGCTGTTGTCCCCACGCACGTGGGGGTGGACCCGAGGAGGGAATGTACGAGGAGCAAGCGAAGCGGTTGTCCCCACGCACGTGGGGGTGGACCCCGCCAGGCGCTCTTCGTGGTCGGATCCCCATCGTTGTCCCCACGCACGTGGGGGTGGACCGCGGACGACGATCATCGTCCCGAAGGAGGTGCCGTTGTCCCCACGCACGTGGGGGTGGACCGAGTTGGGGCGATTCAGCGGCGCGATGCAGCTGGTTGTCCCCACGCACGTGGGGGTGGACCGCGGAGCCCGAGCGCTTGGGAAGCCTGGTACTGGTTGTGCCCACGCACGTGGGGGTGGACCCTGGCTCGCACGCAGGTTCTTTCCCAGCAAGTCGGTCTCCCCACGCACGTGGGGGTGGACCGCTCTGCATGTCTGGCACGAGCTTCTGGAGCTTGTTGTCCCCACGCACGTGGGGGTGGACCGACCAGTGGCCTTGACACCAGGTCGAAGAATGCGTTGTCCCCTCGCACGTGGAGGTGGACTGCGGTTTGATTGAAACCCTGCTCCCTCTGGAGGTTGTCCCCACGCACGTTGGGGTTGGACGGTTGTGAACGCCTTGCGAACCTGGAAGCTCGATGTCGTACCAACGCACGCGGAAATTATCGGGTTTCCCTCCTAAGATGAGCGCATGAGCGTCAAGGAAGCCGCCCTCGCCCTCTGGGGTAAAAGCGGGGACCCCTTCCACCCCCTTGTCGCCCACATGCTGGACGCGGCGGCGGTGGCCCGGGCCATCCTCCTCAGGGAACCTCCCCGGACCCGTGCCCTCTACGCCCGGGACTGGGAGCTTGACGAGGAGGAGGCCTTGGCCTGGGTCGCCTGCCTCGTGGGCCTCCACGACCTGGGCAAGGCGAGCCCCGTCTTCCAGGCGGGCTGGGAGGAGGGAAAGGAGCGCGTCCAAAGGGCGGGCCTCCCCTTCGGCGAGCTTCTGGACTGGGTGGCCCACGGGGTCTTCACGGAGCTGTTCCTGAAGAGGCTCCTCAAGGAGAAGGGCCTCCCCGAGCGGGTGGCGAATGACCTCGCGGCCGCCCTCGGGGCCCACCACGGCTTCCCGGCGGATTCCGAGGAGAAAAAAGTAGCCCGGCGCCATCTCAAGGCGGAGGACCCCCTTTGGAAAGAGGCCCGGAGGTGGCTCGTGGAAGAGGTCTTCCGGAGGCTTAGTGCGCCCCTTCCTTCCTTGCAGGAACACGGGGAGGCGGGGCCCGAGGCCGTCCTCCGGGTCATGGCCCTGGCCTCCTTCGCCGACTGGGTGGCCTCGGACCCCTCCCTCTTCCCCTACGGCCGGGACCCCCGCAGAGAAGACTACCTGGAGGAGGCCCTGAAGCTCGCCCGGGAGGCCCTGGACCGCCTGGGCTGGCCCGCCTTCGCGAAGGCCCAGAGGAGGGAGTTCCGGGAACTTTTCCCCTACATCCCGAAGCCCAACGCCCTGCAGGAAGGCGTCCCGGCCCTGCTGGAAAGGGCGGGGAGCCCGGTCCTTCTCCTGGTGGAGGCCCCCATGGGCATGGGCAAGACCGAGGCCGCCCTCTACGCCCACCACGTCCTCCAGGCGGGGCTCGGCCACCGGGGGCTCTACGTGGCCCTGCCCACCCAGGCCACGGCCAACGGCCTCTTCCCCCGGGTGAGGAACTTTCTGGAGCGGCTGGGAGAGGGTAGCTCCCTGGAGCTCCAGCTCCAGCACGGCACCGCCCTCCTCAACCCCCACTACGCCGAGCTCCTGGAGCGGGCCGCCCCCCGCCAGGTGGGGGAGGGGGAGGAAGGAGGGGCCGTGGCCTCGGCGTGGTTCTCCGCCCGCAAGCGGGCCATGCTCGCCCCCCACGGGGTGGGCACCCTGGACCAGGCCCTCCTCGGCGTGCTTCGGGTCAAGCACCACTTCGTCCGCCTCTGGGGGCTCATGAACCGGGTGGTGGTGCTGGACGAGGTGCACGCCTACGACGTCTACACTTCGGGCCTCCTCCAGGCCCTCCTGCGCTGGCTTAGGGCCCTGGGCTCCAGCGCCATCGTCATGACCGCCACCCTGCCCCCTTCCCGCCGGAGGGCCCTCCTCGAGGCCTGGGCGGGGGAGGAGGTGGAGGGGCAAGACCTCGGCCCCTATCCCCGGGTGGTCCTGGTGGGGGAGGGGGTGAAGGTCCGCTCCCTGCCCCCGGCCCGAGAGGTGGAGGTGGCTCTCGAGGTCCTGCGGGAGGTGGACGTGGGGCCCCTCGCCCAGAAGCTCAAGGGGGCCGTCCCCGGGGCGGTGGGGGCCATCGTGAACACCGTGGACCGGGCCCAGGCCCTCTACCGGGTCCTCGGGGAAGGGAGGCGGCTCACCCTGGGGCAGCTCCCCCAGGTTCTGGGGGAAGCCCAGGAGGGCGAGGCCTGGCAGGAGGTGCTGAAGGCCCTTCCCGAGCGGGAAGACGAGGTGGTGGGGAAGGTCCTCCCGGACGGCACCCTGGTCTTCCTCCTCCACGCCCGCTTCCCCGCCGAGGAGCGCGCCCTGAGGGAAGGCGTGGTCCTCGCCCTCTTTGGCAAGGGAGGGCTAAGGCCCACGCGGGCCATCCTGGTGGCCACCCAGGTGGCGGAGCAGAGCCTGGACCTGGACGTTGACCTCCTCTACACGGACCTCGCCCCCGTGGACCTCGTCTTCCAGCGCTCCGGGAGGCTCCACCGCCACGAGCGGCGGAGGCACGAAGGGCACGCCCGCCCCCGGCTCCTCCTGGGCGTCCCGGAGAGCCTGGACTTCGGGAAGCCCCTCTACTGGGACAGGGTCTACGACGACTACGTTCTGCTCGCCACCTGGCGGGCGCTTTCGGGGCGGGACCGCCTCCGCGTGCCCGGAGACCTCGAGGCCCTCTTGGAAGAGGTCTATGAGGGGGAAAATCCCGTGAGCTTCCCCGAGGGCCTCCGGGAGCGGGCGAGGAAGAGCCTGGAGCGCCTTCGGGAGCGGCGGGACAAGGAAGCGGAAACCGCTAGGAGGCTCTCCTTAAGCCATCTGGACCGCCTTCTCGCCTACTGGGACGAAGGCGCCCTGGTGGCCCAGGAGCGCCTGGAGGACGACGAGGAGAAGGCGGAGACCCAGCGCCTCCTCACCCGCCTGGGAGACGCCAGCGTGGCCGTGGTTCCCCTCTTCCGGATGGGGGAGGGGTTTTTCTTGGACCGGGAGGGGCGGCGGAGGGCACCGCTGAAGGGGGAGGTCTCCCGAGAAGAGGCCGAGGCCCTCTTCCGGCGGGCGGTGCGCCTCTCCCGCCTTCCCCTTCCTCAGGAGCTCCTGAAGGAGGAACCCCCGCCCGCTTGGCGCAAAAGCGGCCTCCTCCGGGGCCTCCGCCCCTTGGAGGTGGGGCGGGTCTTCGGCTCGGGGGAACGGGCCTTCCGGGTGGGGCTGGACCCGGAGCTCGGGGTGGTCTATGAGCCGGTCTGATTCCGTCAGCGGATGTCGGGACCTGGGCTTAGCCTAAGGGCAAAGGGAGGTGGGAAGCTTGAAGAAGTTCAACCTCATTGACGAGCCCTGGATCCCCGTCCTGAAGGACGAGCGGGTGGTGGAGGTGGGGATCGGGGAGGCCCTCTTGCAGGCCCACGAGTTTACCCGCATAGAGACCCCTTCCCCCCTGGAGGAGGCCGCCCTCCACCGCCCCCTCCTCGCAGTGCTCCACCGGGCCCTAAGGGGCCCCCGCCGCCTGGAGGATGTGCTGGACTGGTGGCGGGAGGGCGGCTTCCCCCAAAACCCCATAAGGGACTACCTGAACCGTTTCCGGGACCGCTTCTTCCTCTTCCACCCCGAGGCCCCCTTCCTTCAGATAGGGGATCTGCCGGAAACCAATCCTAAACCTTGGAGCAAGCTCCTCCCCGAGCTCGCGAGCGGCAACAACCCCACCCTCTTTGACCACACCACGGAGGAGAACCTCCCGAAGGCCACCTACGCCCAGGCCGCCCGGGCGCTCCTCGTCAACCAAACCTTTACCTTAGGAGGCGTTATTGGCAATATTGGGCCAATCAAGTTTTACGGTCCAGCTGCACCTTTAGCAAGAGAAGCTCTATTTTTACCCATGGGGAAGAACCTTTTTGAAACCTTCCTCCTAAATTTTGTCCCCTACGCCCCCGAGGGCGATGCCCCCATCTGGGAGGTCTCTCCTTTACGGTTTGAGGACGTTGCATCCCGAAAGAGCGCGTGGCCCCTCTCCGGCAGGACCCGGGTCTACACCTGGCCCGCCCGGGGGGTGCGCCTCCTGGACGAGGGGGACGGCGTGCGCTTCATGGGCTACGGCCCCGGGGTGGAGCCCTTAGAGGCCCCGCACCGCGACCCCATGGTGGCCCAGCGCCTAGACGCTAAAGGCAACCTCCTCACCCTCCGCCTTTCCGAGGAGCGGAGCTTCTGGCGCGACTTCTCCGCCATGCTCCCGAGGCAAGGGGGCAAGGTGGCCGCTACCCTGGAGCACGCGGAGAACCTCCAGGGTGAGCTGGAGGAGAGCGAAGAGGTCCGGGTCACCTTGAGGGTGATTGGCCAGGTTTCTAAGCCTGGACAGGACAAGGTCCTGGACGTGCGCCGGGAGGTCTACCCCCTGCCCTCCAAATTCCTTACTCCGAAGGCCGAGGAGAACCTGGAAAAGGCCTTGAAGGAGGCTGAGGCGCTGGGACAGGGCCTAGAGCGCCTCGCCCTCCAGGTGGCCCAGGGGGTGGTGGGGGAGCGGGCCCTCAAGGAGCTTAAGGACTTTGCCCGTTCCCTGCCCCTGGAGCGCCTCTACTGGCACGCCCTGGACGGGGCTTTCCCCGATTTTCTCGCCCGGGTGGAGGAGGGGGCCTCCCTGGACCTCTGGCGGGAGGCCCTGAGGGGGGCGGCCCTGGAGGCCTGGAAGGCCACCCGGCGCTTCCTGGGCACGGGGGCGCGGCACCTGAAGGCCCTGGCCCAGGGGGAACAGGAGTTTGGACGCCTGCTTGGTGAGCTTGGAGAGGAGGTGCGGACGTGAGCCAAGGAGAACGGTTTCTGGACTGGCTTGAGCGCCTTCAAGGCCAGAAGTCCTGGACCGCGGCGCGGGCGGCGCTCAGGCGGAGCCTGGCCTTTCCCCCCGGCGCCTATCCCAGGGCGATGCCCTACGTGGAGCCCTTCTTGCCCAAAGGGGATTGGAGGCAGGAGGAGCGCGAGGCCCACTACTTGGTGGCGGCCCTCTACGCCCTGAAGGACGGGGGCCACCAAGTGGGCCGCACCTTAGCCCGGGCCCTCCGTGAGAAGGCCACGGGCTCGGCCAGCGTGGAGAAGCGTTTTCTGGCCCTTTTGGAGGCGGACCGAGACCAGATCGCCTTCCGCCTGCGCCAGGCGGTGGCCCTGGTGGAAGGAGGGATAGACTTCGCCCGGCTTCTGGACGACCTGCTGCGCTGGTTTTCTCCCGAGAGGCACGTCCAGGCCCGCTGGGCGAGGGAGTACTATGGCGCCGAGGTTTCGGAAGAGGAGAAGAAGGAGGTGGAGGCATGAAGCTTCTGGAGGTGCACATCCTGCAGACGGTGGCCCCGAGCAACCTGAACCGGGACGACACGGGAAGCCCTAAGGACGCCCTCTTCGGGGGCTTTAGGCGGGCCAGGATCTCCAGCCAGGCCCAGAAGCGGGCGGTGCGGGTGGCCTTTAGGGAGAAACTTTTCGGGGAGTTCTCGGATGCTGATCTGGCTGTCCGCACGCAAAAGCTGGTGAACGAGCGGTTGGTTCCCGAGCTCATGAAGCAGGGGCTTCAGAGGGAAGATGCCGAACAGATGAGCTTAAATGCCTTGCAACTCCTTAATAAAGGGGAAGGTGTTTTCTTCAAGAAGGAAAAACCACAAGAAACGACATACCTCCTCTTTGTTGCGCATCAGGAAATAGAGGCTCTTGTTGATTTCATCATCAAAAACTCTTCCCACTTGTCAGGTAAGCTCAGTAAAAGTGCCCAGGAAAAGCTACGTAACGAACTAACAAAGCTTTTGGACGGGGGCAAGGCCGTGGACCTGGCCCTCTTCGGCCGGATGCTCGCCGACCGGCCCGAGCTCGGGGTGGACGCCGCGGCCCAGGTGGCCCACGCCCTGAGCACCCACAAGGTGGACCGGGCGTTTGACTTCTACACCGCCGTGGACGACCTCAACCCCAAGGAGGACACGGGGGCGGGGATGATGGGGGACGTGGAGTTCTACTCCGCCACCCTCTACCGCTACGCCGTGGTGGACCTGGACCAGCTCGTGGAAAACCTCCCGAAGGACAAGGAGCTTGCCCTCAAGGGGGTCCTGGCCTTCCTCGAGGCCTTCGCCCTCACCCTGCCCTCGGGCAAGCAGAACAGCTTCGCCGCCCATAACCCGCCCTTCTTCGTGGCCTTTCGGGCGGGGGAGGGGATGCCCCGGAACCTGGCCACGGCCTTTGAGGCCCCTCTTCGGCCTAAGGAAGAGGTTCCCCTCTCCCGGCTTTCCGCCGAGGCCCTCCTTAAGGAGTGGGCGAAGTTTGACCGGGTCTATGGGCCTCTGGAGCCGGAGTGGAAGGGCGCCTTGGACCTCACCGGGGCGGAAGGGGACGGGGTTCCCAGGCTGGAGAACCTGAAGGCCCTCAAGGAAAAGGCGGCGGAGGCCGTGAAGGCCCTTCTGGGGGTGTAGCGTGCCCACCCTCCTAATCAGGCTCCAAGGCCCCTTGCAGTCCTGGGGCACGCGGAGCCGCTTTGACCACCGGGACACCTGGCCCTACCCCACGAAAAGCGGGGTGGTGGGCCTTCTGGCCGCCGCCCTGGGCCGGGACCGCAAGGAGGACGTCTCCGATCTGGCCGCCCTCCGCATGGGGGTTAGGGTGGACCGGAAGGGGGTGCTCAAGGTGGACTACCAGACGGCTCAGTTTGTTTACCGGACGGAGGGGTACGTTGCCGTTAGCACCCCGAAAGAGAGGGAATGGCTAAGCCGCTATACAAAAACTCCCATACGGGTAGACGAGCGCAATGCGACCGTGACCAGTAAGCGGTACTTCCTCTCCGACGCGGCCTTCCTGGTGGGCCTCGAGGGGGAGAGGGCCCTCCTGGAGGCCCTGCACCGGGCCCTAAAGAACCCTCGCTTCCCCCTCTACCTGGGCCGGAAGAGCTACGTGCCAAGCCCCCCGCCCTACCTCCCCGACGGCCTCGTGGAGGCCCCTTTGGCGGAGGCCCTCGAAGGCTACCCGTACCTTTTGGGCGGGAAGCCTCCGGAGGACCTCCTCCTGGCGCTGGAGGACGAGGAGGGCCGCCTGGTCTACGACCAGCCCGCAGGGCCCTTCAGCGAGCGCCGCTTCGCCGCCCGGTTCGTGCGGGAGGAGGTGCTTCCCAAGGAGAGGGTGCCGGAAGGTCCCCCTGCGTGGGAGGTGGCCCGTGTGGCTCACTAAGCTTGTGCTGAACCCCGCCTCCAAGGCGGCCCGCCGGGATCTGGCGAACCCCAACGAGATGCACCGCACCCTGTCCAAGGCGGTCTCCCGGGCCCTGGAGGAGGGGCGGGAGCGGCTTCTTTGGCGCCTCGAGCCCACCCGGGGCCTGGAGCCCCCTGTGGTCCTGGTGCGGACCCTCACCGAGCCCGACTGGAGCGTGCTGGACGAGGGCTACGCCCAGGTCTTCCCGCCCAAGCCCTTCCACCCCGCCCTGAGGGGTGGCCAGCGCCTCCGCTTCCGCCCTCGCGCCAACCCAGCGGAGCGCCGCGCCGCCAAGGGGCAGCGCGTCGCCCCGAAGACGCCGACGGAAAGGGTCGGCTGGCTGTAGAGACGCCTCGAGGAGGGAGGCTTCCGCCTCTTACAGGGAGAGGGGCCACTGGGTGCGGATCCTCCAGGACACCTTCCTGCAGGTCAGGTACCGCGAAAGAAGGACGGGGGAAGGGGCGGGGAAGCTCATCCAGGTGCGGGCGGTGCTTCTTGAGGATCCACTTGAGGTGGTGAACCCCGAGAGGGCCTTCGGCACCCTGGAGCGGGGCGTGCGCTCCGCGAACGCCTCGGGCCTGGGCCTCCTTTTCGTGGCCCCGTAGGAGCAGATGGCGTTTGGAGCCAATTCTGCGTCGGCACCGCGCAATCGCGGTCGTCCCCACGCACGTGGGGGTGGACCCTCCGCGACCGCCCCATGCCCGAACGTCATCGCGTTGTCCCCACGCACGTGGGGGTGGACCCGGCTTCGGCGCCTGTGACGCTTTCGCCGATGAGTTGTCCCCACGCACGTACGGACGTGGGTCCGTCGGACCCTGGCAGGGCGCTCGGATTAGCGTTGTCCCCACGCACGTACGCACGTGGGGGTGGTCCGCCATCGGGCCACTGGCGGGCCGGTGAACGCCCGCGAAGCTCGCCGGGGCGCGCTCGCCGGCCGGCCGGCTAGACGCCCGTGCGGGGGAGCCAGACCGGTGAGCGGGGGTTGGTGAGGCGGCGGCAGGCGCGGGCCGCGGGCCGGAGGGAGCGCGGCACGAGGCCTCCCACGGCGGATACCGGGACCGTGCCGTCGGCCGGCCGCCAGCGCGACGGCACCCGGCTCCGGTCAGACAGCAGCTGCCCGCAATTCTCGATCGACCCCAGTTCCCACGGCCGCATGGCTCGCCTCCCGGCTCAACGTGCTCACCATCCCTATGGCCTGAGGGACGCCGAAGGTGACGGCGACCCTGAGAGCCTACAACCGGAGGCGCGAACGGCCGCTCGCCGGAACGCATCGGGCCCGGGACGTCCCCGGGCCCGCCCGAGCCGCCTCAGATGGCGGAGAGGGTGGGATTCGAACCCACGGCGGGTGTTACCCCGCACCGCTTTTCGAGAGCGGCACCATAAACCACTCGGACACCTCTCCGCGTTCGAGTGTACCAACCACCGCTCCGGCGCTGAAGGCGCGCCGCCGCGCCCGGCACGAGGTGTCGCTCCGGGCCGAGCCGGCGCGCGAGCGCCGTCCCCCTGCTCCCTGGTTCATCCTCCTCGCCGGAAGCGCCCTTCTGTCCAGTCACCTGCGGGTGCCCCGCGGACGCCGTCCTAGGGGCCGTCAGTTCGGCCGACGGGGCGAGGGGGCGCAGGGTCCGGCGCCACCCCCGTTTGTGACCGCGGTCCCTGCGGGCCGCAGCCCGCTCGTCGTACGGTCGCCTCGATACGAGCCACGGAGCACGGAAGAAGGAGTATCGGACTTGACGAGCGAGCATACCTACGACGCCCTCGTGATCGGCGACGGTCCCGCAGGCGACGCCGCCGCCCGGAAGATGGGGAGTGCAGGGCTGCACGTCGCCCTGGTGGAAGCGGCCGAGCTCGGGGGCGAATGCCTCAACTCCGGCTGCGTGCCCAGCAAGGCGCTGCTCGCGCTCACGAGCCGCGAGCGCCGGCCGTGGGACGAGGTGGTGGCCCGCGTGCGGGCCGTGCAGCTCCTCACCCGGGGCAGCGACCCCGATGGCGGTTTTGCCGAGGCAGGCGTCGACCTCTACCGCGGCGCGGCCCGGTTCCTGGGGCCCAACGAGGTCGCGGTCGGCGAGACGGTGCTCCGCGCGCCGCACGTGGTGATCGCCACAGGCACCGCGCCCGCCATCCCTCCCATCCCCGGGCTGGCCGAGGCGAACCCGCTCACGAACCGCACCGTCTTCTCCATTCCGAGCCTGCCGGGCCGGCTGGCGGTCATCGGCGGCGGGGCGATCGGCCTCGAGCTCGGCCAGGCGTTCCACCGCCTCGGCGTCGCGGTGACGATCTTCGAGGTCCTCGACCGCGTCGCCGCCAGCGAAGAGCCCGAGGTGTCGGCCGAGCTCGAGCGCGTCCTCCAGGCGGCCGGTGTGCGGGTCGAGACCGGTATCCGCATCGAGCGCGCGGCACGCCAGGAGGGCGGCCGTGTAGCGCTCTGGACCGACGGGCGGCGATGGGAGTTCGACGAGGTGCTCGTCGCCGCCGGCCGCCGCCCGCAGCTGCCGGAGGGGCTCGACCGCCTTGGGCTGGCGCTGGACCAGCGGGGGTTCATCGAGACGTCCGCGTGCGGGGAGACGAACCTCCCGGGAGTGTGGGCGGCAGGGGACGTCACGGGCGGGCTCCAGTTCACGCACTACGCCTCCCTCCAGGGGCACCACGTCGCCAGGCACATCATCGCCGGCGAATGCGAACCGCGGCCCGCGCCCGTGGGCGTGTGGGCCATTTTCACGGAGCCGGAGGTGGGCCACGCCGGCCTCACCGAGGGGGAGGCTCGCCGCTCCGGGCGAACCGTTCGCACGGCGCGGCTCGATGCGCGCGAGCTCGACTGGTTCCGGGCGAGCGGCTCGACCATCGGTTTCGCGAAGGTAGTGGCGGATGCGGCTACGGGCCGGCTGCTCGGGGCTCATTTCCTCTGCGAGCGCGCGAGCGACCTGGCGGGCGAGGCTGCGCTCGCCATCCAGTGCGGACTCACGGCGCGCGAGGTGGCGGCGGCGGTGCACCCATACCCCACCGCGGCCGAGCTCTTCCGCTGGGCCTGCGCCCAGGTGAGCCACGGCTGACCCCGAGCCCCAGGGGGCGAGTCCGAGCGGGACAGCCGCGCTCCCACCGGCAAGCGGGCAGCAGCTGGCGAGCGGGAAGAGGAGGGAAAGCGATGGTGCCTCGTGATGCGAGGGGCTTGCGGACACAGTTGGGCCGGCTGCGGGGGGCCTTGACCGACGGAGCTGCGCTCGTGCTCCCGCTCCTCGCAGGAATGGCGACGCTCGTCGCGCTGTTCTGGCTCGGCCACCTCGGCGTGAGGCAGGCGGCGGAGCGAAACGAGCTCCTGTCCGAAGCGGAAGCGCGTGCGGCCGTGGCCATCGTGAACGGCTCGCGGCCGGAGGCGGACGAGACGGTCGCGGACCTCGTCGAGGCTGCCGGCGACGCGGGCCTCACCGAAGCCCTCGCCGATGCCGCCGCGGAGGGGCCGGCGCCGGTGACGGCGCGCCTCGACGCCACGTTCCGGCTCTTCGGGCGCCAGCGCGCGGAGCTGGCCGATGCCGCGGAGGCGCGGTTCCTTCGGCTCAATGCGCTGGGTGCGGCGGCGCTCGTCCTCGGTGCGGGGGCGAGCTTCGGGCTCTGGCGACGGCGGTGGCGACAGCGCTGGCAGCGAGTGGAGCGGCTTTGCGGGGAGCTGGAGGCACTCGGCGAGCGGCCGTTTGCCGTTGCCTCGAGCCGATCCTCGGCGCACGGCGCGGCAAAGGGCGACGAGCTTGGCCGGCTCGAGGCTGCCGTGGCCCAGCTCGGAAGCCGCATGGCGGACGCGTTTGTCCATCAGCAGCGCCTGGCGCAGCTCGGCGAGCACGTCGCCTTCATCGCACACGACCTGCGAAACCCGCTCGCGGCCATCGCGGGCGGCCTCTCGCTCATGCACCGAACGGGCGCCTGGGACCCCGAGCTCGGCCCGCTACTCGTGGACGAGTCTCACCGCATGACGGAGCTCGTGCAGCAGCTGCGCGACTTCGGGCGAGCGTCCGAGCGGCCGCAGCGCTGCGACCTCCCGGGAGAAGTCGACGTAAGTGTGCGGCTCGCCCGCCGCCGGGCGGAGGCTGCGGGCGTAAAGCTTCGGGCCGAACACGGGCCGGGAGCCCTCGTGTGGGCGCGTCCGAACGAGCTCCGGCAGGTGGTGCTCAACCTGGTGGAGAACGCGATCGATGCCGCCCGCGGGTCGCACCGCGCGACCGTCGCTGTGCGGACGAGGGCGGTCGGAGCTTGGGCGGAGCTCGTGGTGGAGGATTCGGGCCCCGGGGTGCCGGAAGCGGAGCGCCGCCGCATCTTCGAGCCGTTCGTGACCGGGAAGGCGGACGGCTCGGGGATGGGGCTGGCCATCACGCGCCGCATCGTGGAGCGCCTCGGCGGCAGGATCGAGGTTGGTGACTCCCGAGGGCTCGGCGGGGCCGCGTTCCGCGTCCTCCTGCCGGCGGCGGAGGTCCCTGCCGCGCAGGTGGAGGGGGGAGACGGCCGCTGCACGCGGTCGGACCGGCCCGATGCGGCGGGAACTTGGCCGGCCGCCCGCCGACGGCGTCAGGCCGCCCGCTGTGGCCGCATGCGGCCCTTGGCGGCCTCGGCGAGCTCCGCGTGGGCGCCCCGGAGCCGCTCGGCGAGAGAGGCGAGCTCGCCGATCTGGGCGGTGACCTCCTCGACGGAGGCGGAGACCTCCTCCGTGGCAGCGACGCTGGCCTCGGCGGCGGTGCTCACCTCCTGGGCCGATGCGGCCGTGCGCTCCAGCGCGGCGCCCATCTGCTCCACGAGCTCCAGCACGCGCTGGGCGATCTCCTGGACGGTCGCCATCTCCTGGCGGCCGCGCTCGTTCGCCTCGGCCGCTTTGACCGCGAAGTCGGCGATGCGCGCTCCCTCGTCGGCGGCCGCGCCCGCGCTCTCCACGATCCTGCCGAGGGTCTCGCCGACAGTGGTGGCGCGCTCCTCGCCGCTCTGGACCTGCCCCACCGCCTGCTCGATGCTCCGCACGGCGCGCGCGGTCCCCTGCTGCACCGCGGCGACGAGCTCCGCCACCTGCTTCGTGGAGGCGGCGGTGCGCTCCGCCAGGGCGCGGACGTTGTCGGCGACGACCGCGAACCCGCGGCCCTGCTCGCCTGCCCGCGCCGCCTCGATGGCGGCGTTCAGCGCCAGGAGGTTCGTCTGTGAGGCGACGTCCTCGATGATCTCGACGATGGCGCCGATCTCCTGGCCGCGCTGGCCGAGCTCGACGACCTCCCGCGAGGCGGCATCGACGGCTTCGCGGGCGGCGGCGAACGCGTTCAGCGCTTCGCGGATCGCCCGCGCTCCCTCCTCGGCGTAGCTCCGCGACTGTCCCAGCCGCTCGGTGGCCCCAACCGCTGCTTCGTTCACCGCCGTGAGCGCTTCGGCGATCGTGTCCAGCTCACGGCTCGCCTTGGCGACGGCGCCGATCTGCTGGGCTCCGCCTTCGCGCAGCTCGCCGAGCCCTGCGGTCAGCGTGCGGATCTCTCCCGTGAGCGCCTCGAGCTGCCCGAACTGCCGGTTGGCGCTGCGCGCCACGTCCTCCACGGCGCGGGCGATCTCCTGGGCCGCGGTCCGCAGGGGGGCGAGGGCTGCCTCCATCTCCTCGATCGCCCGCCGGTCCGCCTCGGATGCCTCGTCGCCGGCGGGGAGCGCGCTCAGGCCGAGGCCTGCGTCGAGCGCGAACACCTTGGCGAGCGCCGCGAGGCCGCGCGCGATGCGCCGGGGATCCCTCCACTGCGCCGCGAGCCGTTCTGCGACGAGCCCGAAGTACACCGCGTACTCGGCGAGGTGCCACTCGGCGGTCGGGTCGAGCTCGGCGTGGAGCTGCCCGCGCGCCTTACGCTGGTCGACGAACTCGGCGTCGAAGCGCCCCGAGAGAAGGGGGAGGATGGCCGCCTTCTCCACCACCTCCGCGGTGCGGCCGTCGGCGGGGTCGTCGGCGGCGTCGAGCGCCTGGCGGCGGCGCTGCACGAACTCCCGCACGAGGTCGTCGGACGCCGGCACGATGACCGAGGCGACGTCCCGCAACGCTGCGACGTCCTCCTCGCTCAGGGCGAGCCAGCGGACGAGACCCTCGGGGAGGCCGCTGGCGTCCCACTCGACGGGTGCGGCGGCGGATGGCTGCTGCGACCGGCGGAAGAGGTTCACGCTCGTCTCACCTCACGGGAGGAGTATTCCGAGCGGGATCGTCGGGGGGCATCTGCGCAGCCGGTATCGTGCTTCTCCCTCACGGGCCCGCGGCCGCTTCCCGTAGAGCGGCTCCGGGCTCCCCCTATCCGCGCGGCTCGAGGATGACGACGGTGAGCTCTTCCGGAATCTGGGAGGGCGAGACGGTGAGGCGAGGCTGGGGTTCGAGCTTCGTGCCGGTCTCGCGGAGGAAGCGGTCGATGGGGTCGAGCGGCGCCGTCTCCTTCTCCGTCCGGTAGTGCATGGGGACGGCGATGTGCGGGTCGAGGGTCGTCATCACGTCCGCCGCGGCAGCGGCGCCCAGCGAGATGCCGCCGCCGACCGGCAAGAGGAGGACGTGGACGTCGTCGATCTGCTCCACGAGGCTGTTGGCGGGCGCCTTCGCCGGCAGGCCGAGGTGGGCGATGCGGATCCCTTCGAGCTCGAAGACGAAGACGATGTTCCGTGTCCCGTCCGGCCGCGGGTCGGCGAGCCCTGCCACGAGCGCATCGCCGATCTCGTACTCGCCCGGCCCCTCGAGCACCTTGGGCTTGCCGGCGATACCTTCGACGTAGCTGTATTCGGGATCGTCGCGGCGGGAGAGGGTCACGATGTCCGCTTCCAGCCGCCCGAGCCGGTAGCCGCTCGCCGGCGGGCACGGGTCGGTGACGATGGTGACGCCGCGCCCCCGGATGCGGAAGCAGGTTCGGCCGTACCAGCTTATCTCGACCGCCATGGCGCCATGCTACGGGCGGCCGCCCCTACGGGCGATGGGGGCGCTCGAGCAGGAGGGCGACGCTCGCGCCTCCGGGCGCGAAGGAGGTGACGAGGACGCAGTCGAGGCGCTCGGCGCGCAGCTCGCGGGCGTAGGCGAGCTCGAGGTCGGGCTCCGGCTCCTCGAAGCCGGCGATGGGCGGCACCTGCTGGCGGGCGAGACACTCCACCGCCACCGCCACGGCGACCGCGCCCTGGGCGGCGAGCGGCGTCCCGAGCGAACCGGCGGGAGCGGTGACGCTGGCGTAGTAGGCGTGCCGCCCGAACGTGCGGCGGAGGGCGTATCCCTCGCAGAAGTCGCGCTGCACGCGCCCGTCGGCGCCGCTCACGACGAGGTCGACCTGGCCCTGCAGGTACCCCGCGTCGGCGAGGGCCGCTTGGAGGGCGCGGCCGCTCTCGCTCGGGTCGGCGAAGGCGAACGGCTCGGCGCTGCTGTCGAAGGTCGTGCCGGCGCCCACGATGCAGGCGAGCGGCTCGCGGCCGCGGGCGGCGGCGTGCTCGAGCCGCTCGAGGACCACGTAGGCGGCACCCTCGCCGGGCACGAAGCCGGCGTGGCTCCGGTCGAAGGGGCGCGCGGG
>FWWL01002168.1_pt1 | contig 42332 bp, 42 predicted proteins | sample 2228331 | NCBI WGS metagenome assembly FWWL01 (sample SAMEA103939775, study PRJEB20133) | metagenome | reverse complement strand
ATGCAGAGATATCCGAAACCCTTCGAAGACAATGAATCACGCCGAATGCCCTGCGGCGAGCGGGTTTTTCAACAGCCTGCTAGAGGCCTGCCATGACGACGACGCTCTCCACCCCTGTCCCGGCCGCCGCCAAGGCGACGCGGCGCGAATGGCTTGGGCTGATCGCCATCGCCCTGCCCTGCATGATCTATTCGATGGATCTGACGGTGCTGAACCTCGCCGTGCCGACGCTGACGCGCGAACTGAAGCCGAGCGCGAGCCAGTTGCTCTGGATCATCGACATTTACGGCTTCATGGTCGCCGCCTTCCTGATGACCATGGGTACGCTTGGAGACCGGATCGGGCGGCGAAAGCTGCTGATGGTCGGCGCGGCCTTTTTCGGCCTCGCCTCGACCGTCGCCGCTTTCTCGACCAGCGCCGAGATGCTGATCGTCATGCGCGCCGTGCTCGGCATCGCCGGCGCGACGCTTGCGCCGTCCACGCTCTCGCTCATCACCGTGATGTTCGAGGACGAGAGGGAGCGCACCTTCGCCATCTCGATGTGGATCGCGAGCTTTTCCGTCGGTGCGATCATCGGGCCGATCGTCGGCGGCGTCCTGATCGAATATGCCTGGTGGGGCGCAGTCTTCCTGATCGCGGTGCCGCCGATGGTGCTGCTGCTCGTGATCGGCCCGTTGCTGCTGCCGGAATACAAGGCCCCCAACGCCGGCCGGATCGACCTCGCCAGCGCGCTGCTCTCGCTATGCGCCGTGCTCGGGCTGATCTACGGCGTCAAGCGCTGGGCCGAAGCGGGCTTGGGGCTGGAGGCGCTGGCCGCGATGGCGGCCGGCGCCGCGCTCGTCCTCGTCTTCATCAGGCGGCAGGCGCGCCTGCCCGATCCGATGGTCGATCTGGCCATGTTCAAGATCCCCGCCTTCAGCGCGGCGCTGGCGATCAATCTCGCCGGCATCCTGTTCATGTTCGGCAGCTTCATCTTCCTTGCGCAGTATTTCCAGCTCGTCGCCGGTCTTTCGCCGCTGCAGGCGGGGCTTTGGTCGCTGCCCTCGGCGATCGCCTTCACTGCCGCCTCCTTCGTCACGCCGGCGCTGGTCGGCCGCTTCCGGCCCGCCACGCTTATGGTTGGCGGCATGGCGCTGTCGGCGGGGGGCTTCGTCTGGCTCGCGCTCGCGCCAGACCTGATCCAGATCGTGGCGGCATCGGTGGTGTTCTCGATCGGCTTCACGCCGGTGATCACGCTGACGACCGGCATCGTCGTCGGCTCCGCCCCGCCCGAGCGCACGGGCACGGCCTCGGCGATGTCGGAGACCGGAGCGGAACTCGGCGGCGCGCTCGGCGTCGCAGTGCTCGGCAGCCTGGGCGCGGCGCTCTATCGCGCGGGCATGGCCGATTTCGTGCTGCCGGGCGTGGCCACTGCTGCGCTGGAGCCGGCCCGCGCCACGCTCGGCGGCGCGCTGGCGGCGACCGCAGGCCTCGCCCCCGATCAGGCGGCGGCGCTGCTGGCGCAGGCGCGCGAGGCCTTCATGACCGGTTTTCGCGCAGTGGCGGCGCTGTCGGTATTGGGAATGGTGTTCTGTATCGCGGTGACGCTGGGCGTGCTGCGCGATGCCAAGGCCAGCGGCGGGCATTAGCCCGGCTGAGCTTCACGCCAGCGCCGCCATCGCCGCGACCGGCTGCACCGGCAGCCCGGCCAGCACCCGCGCCAGCCCGTCCGGATCGACCGCGCCATCGCGGATCGTCTCGTCGCGATGGATGCCGCCGGCGATGAACAGGGCATCAAAACCCATCAGCCGCGCCCCGGCGAGGTCGGTCCGGACCGCGTCGCCGATCACCAGCACTTTTGCGGGATCGACCGGGTGGCCGCCACGCGCACTGCGCGCCGCCTACAGCGCGAGGTCATAGGCCGGGCGATAGGGCTTGCCGGCCCAGGCGACGGAGCCGCCGACCTGTTCGTAAATCGTCGCCAGAGCGCCGGCGCAGGGCAGGAGCCGCTCGCCGACATGGACGACGAGATCGGGATTGCCGCAGATGAACGGCACGCCCCGCGCCGCAAAACGCTCAAGCAACGGCCGGTACTGCTCCGGCGTCTCAGTCCTGTAGTCGTTGAGTTCGGTCGCGACGACAAGGTCCGCCTCATCCTCGTCGACCAGTTCGACGTCCGCGCCTTCGAACACGGCGCGGTCGGACTGCCAGCCGATATGAAAGACCTTCCGATGATGGCTCTCGGCGATCAGCGCCTTGGTGACGTCGCCCGACGTGACAAGGGCATCCCATGAACCGCGCGGCACGCGCTTGGCGTCGATCACCTCGGCGACCTGCTCGGAGGGTCCAGGCGCGTTGGAAAGCAGGATGACCGCCCCGCCCTTCTGGCGAAACGCCGTCAGCGCGGCGCAGGCAGGCTCCAGCGCCCACAGGCCATCATGGACGACGCCCCAGACATCGCTGATCAGCACGTCGTAGCGGGCGAGCAAAGTGCCCGCCTCGGTCAGGATCGGAACGGTCATCAGTTGGCCTTCTGCGCTTCCAGGGCGATTCGCGCCTCGACCTCGGCCCGGCGCGGCACCGGCGCGACCGCGCCATAGCCTTCCGTCGAGAGCGCGGCCGCCACATTGGCGTAAGCGCCAGCGGCAAAAGCATCGCTGGTGCGTATATATTCGGCGAGGAACGCACCGTCATAGCAGTCGCCCGCGCCGGTCGCGTCGATACAGTCGACCGCGATCGGCACCAGCCGCGCGCGCCGCTCGGGCGTCGCCACAAGCGAGCCCTCATGGCCGAGCGTCAGCGCCACCACTTTGGCCCCCATGCGCAGATAGACATCGGCAATGGCGTCGGGGTCTTCCAGCCCGGTCAGCAGCCTTGCATCGTCCAGCCCCGGGAGCACGATGTCGGCCATGGCGCAGGCGGCATGGACGATCGCGCGCGCCCGGGTCAGCGGCCACAACTTCAGGCGCAGATTCGTGTCGTAGGCCGTCAGCACGCCGTTGTCGCGGGCAAGCGAAAAGGCCTCGAACACCGCGTCCGCCGCGCCGGCCGAGATCGCCTGGCTGATGCCCGAGGCCTGGATGATCTTTGCCGAGGCGATCGCATCGCGCGGCAGGTCGCGCGGGCCATAAAGGCTCGCGGCCGAGCCGGCGCGCAAATAGGAGAAGACATGGCCAGTCGGGCCGTGATCGACGAAATAGAGCCCGGTCGGCGCGGTAGGGTGCGTCGAGACATGGGCGTCGTCGACGCCCTCGCGCGCCCAGAGTTCGCGGATCGAGCGGCCGGCCATGTCGTCGCCGAGCGCCCCCGCATAGGCCGCGCGCGCTCCCTGCCGGGCGGCTGCCACCGCGCAATTGGAGGTGTCGCCGCCATGGCCGAACTGGAACGCGCCACCCTCGGCCCGGGTCGCGTTGAACTCGCCCAGCGGCTCGCCGACGCAGAGCAAATCGATTGAAGTCACGGTCACGGGGCGTTTGCACCATCTCGGCTGGCGGGGAGGCCTTCCTAGACCATGCAGCCTCGCGGAGGAAAGCGGCTTTGCGCCGACGCTGCGGCTATTCGGCCGCTTCCTGCACCGGCGGCAGCGTCATCAGCCGCTCGGCGATCTGGGTGATCTCGCGGCGCAGCGCCGCATTGTCGGCGCCGGGTCCGGGGCCGCCGGCCTTTCGGGCCAATGTCAGTTCGCGCTTCAGCTTCGTCCGCTCGGCCCGCATCCGGGCGAGATCGGCCCGAAGCGTCGCGACCTCCGACAGCACATCCTCGATCCGGGGCGCATCGGTCGAAAGACCCGCCGCCTGCATCTCCAGCGCCTCGATGCGGCCATGCGCGAGGTCAAGCGCGGTGTTGGCCGAGCCGAGCGCCGCCTTGGCCTCGGCGAGCGCCTGCTCACGGCTGCTCAGCCGGTCGGACAACTCGTCCCGCTTGCCCTCCAGCACGAGGATTTGCGTGCGGCTCTCGACCTGGCTGACGCGCAGCGCGTCGAGTTCGAAGCGCAGGCGCGACAGCTCGGCCTCTCGCTCGGCGAGCAGCGCCTCGATGCGGCCCAGCGTCGCGCGTTCGTCGCCGAGTTCGGCGCTGCGGGCGGCGAGGTCGGCGCTGGTGCCGGTCAGCGAGGCGCGCGTCTCCACCAGCGAGGCCTCCAAGCTGGCGATGTCGGCGATGCGCTTGTCGAGCAACGCTCGCGTCGCGGCATGGCCGGCGATCTCGGCGGCGAGCGTCGCGCGTGCAGCGGCGAGGTCGTCGCGAGTCGCCGCCAGTTCGGCCCTCAGTCCGGTGATGTCGGCGTCGCGTGCGGCAAGCTCGCCCTCAAGCCGGGCGACCCTCATGTCGCGCTGACCGACCACCTGCATCGCTTCGGCCCGGGCGGAAAAGCCGCGCTCGGCCTTCTGCTCCATCTCGCGGGCGTGCAAAGCAAGCTCGGCGCGAAGATGGTCGCGATCGGCCGCGATCTCGGCCAGCGACAGCGGAAACGCCGCTTCCGCCCGCTTGCGCGCCAGCCGGTCGGCGCGCCGCGCGAGTGAAGGGAGCGCCGCCAGCGCCAGCAGGCTGGCGCATAGGAAGCCGAGCGTCACAAGCATGACGGCTTCTATCAAGGCGGATGGCTCCGTGGCGAAGGATGGCGGTCGAGAAACCTCGGCGAAATCTTTGCCACGACCGGGCGGTCATGGCCAGAGCCTGAGAAACGCCTGCGTTCAGAAGGGGTTCCAGGTCGCCTGCGGCGTGAACTTCAGATAGCCGAGATTGACGCCGAGCCGCCAGCCGACGCCGGTGCGGATAGGCACCATCATCACGCCCTCGGCCGCCATCGCGGTGAAGCCGAAGCCGCCGATGAAATAGGCCGAGCCGTCCACGCCGACGAAGCGCTGGTAAAGCGCATCGACCGACGGCAGGTTGTAGACCAGGACCATGGTGCGCGCACCCTCGCCGCCGAAATCGAAGCCGACCGAGGGCCCCTGCCAGAACACCTTGCGGTCCCCGGCATTGCGGGTGAACAGCGTGCCCTCGCCATAACGCAGGCCGCCGACGAAGGCGCCCGACGCCTCCTGGCCGAGGATGTAGCCGTTCGGCTCGCCCCAGCGCCGCACCGCTTCCTCCACGGTGAGCGCGAGGCCGCGCGAGACGTTGCCGAAGAACTGGTGGCCGGAGCTGACCAGTTCGTTCTGCGAGAAGGAGCGCGGATTCTCGTTGGCCGAGGCATAGCGCGCCTGCTGCGCAAGGGCAGGCGCGCTGACGGCGCTCGCTGCGGCGAGCATCAGGCCACCGAGAAGAAAGGTGCGGCGGGTCTGCTTCATGACAAAATCTCCGGGCGGAACGCCAGATCGGGTGAACAGGGCCGGACCGGCGCGCGACAACGCTGCCGGGACGGGCGGAGCCTGCCTGAACCGGACATCGCCCGGATCGGCTCCGACTTCACGCAAGGCGCCAGATTCGAAGGTCGCGAATCTGATCGACACAAAGCTGAACGCATCACTTCGGTAACCAATCTGATACCCGGCAAGTGTATCCAACCCGTGAAGATTCCGGCCCGGATGGCCGCGAAGACCGCGATCGCAGAATGCGAGGATTTGCCGCGATGAAGGCTGCAACATGGCGGAGACGGGTTGGGATTGCGGTCGTCGGCCTTGTCGCGACGGCGTTGGGCGGCGCTGCTCTGGCCAAGACCAAAGCCGCCCCCGAGCCTTTGCCCGCGACGATCGGCGTCCCGGCCGGACTGCCCGCCCTGCCGGGCCTAGGCGAGGCCATGCAGCGCGATCTGCGCTCGGGGCTGGCGCTGAACGGGTTCGACCCGGTCGCCTATCGCAGCGAGGGCCGCGCCGTGCCGGGGCGGGAGCGCTTTGAATTGAGCCATCGCGGCATCGTCTGGCGCTTCGTTTCGGCGGCAAATCGCGCAGCCTTCAGCGACGCGCCCGAGCTTTACGAGCCTGCCTTCGCCGGCTTCGACGGCCTGGGCGTCGCCGAGGGCCGCGCCATCGAGACCAATCCGACCCTGTTCGCCGTCGTCGGCGGCCGGCTCGTCCTGTTCAGGACGCCGGAGAACCGCCAGGCCTTCATCGCCGGCAATACCGCCATGGCGCAGGCCGATGCGCGCTGGCGCCAGGTCTACGAGACGATCGCGCGCTGATCGGGCAGGGCGGAAAGTGCGCGCCGCGCCATGGCGAGGCTGCCGGCGGCGACGAAGGGCGGATTGCGGAACTGGCGCTCGATGCAGCCATAGCGCGGCTCGGTCCCCTCCAGCGTCAGCACGACGCCGCCGGCGGCCCGCAGGATGGCGTCACCCGCCGCGATGTCCCACTCCATGGTCTGGCCGCCGCGCACATGCAGGTCCGCCTCGCCAGAGGCGATCAGGCCGAACTTCACCGCCGACGACACCGGGAGCCGTGCGCGCGCGGCCATGGCCGTGGTCAGGCGCTCGCTCAGGCCGTCGCCATGGAAGCGGCTGACGAGCGCCACAGGCCCGTCCGCAGGCTCGGGCCGCACCGCGATCGGAACCACCTCGCCGAGCGCAGCGCCGCTCGCGTCGAGCCGCTGGGAGAAAGCATGCGTGCCGCCAAACCAGAGCCGACCTATCTGCGGGGCCGCGATCGCGCCCGCGATGGGGCGGTCGCCACGAACGATCGCGATCGCGACGCAATAGCTGTCGCCATCGGCGAGGAATTCGCGGGTGCCATCGAGCGGATCGAGCAGGATGAAGACCGGGCCGGGCGCGACCACATCCGCGCTCTCCTCGCTGATCACGGGGAAATCCGGCAGGAGTCGCCCCAGCTCAGCCTTGGCGGCGGCGTCGGCCGCCAGATCGGCCGAGCAGACGGGCGAGCCGTCTGGCTTCAGCCTGACGTCGCGCGCCATCCGCATCGAGAGCAGCACGGACGCGCTGACGCGCGCGGCCTCGGCGAGCCGGCGGGCCAGCTCGTCCAGGTCTGCCAAGCGGGGGTCGTCGAACGCGATCATGATATCTCTGCCGGCCCTGATTGGCGCGGACCGTGAAACAGGGTTAACCACATGCAAACCAAGCTGGCGCCATATCGTCATCAAACGATCTCCCGGAAACCGGGAGCGCCCGCATCGCCGACCCAGGACGCATAGCCATGACCGCCATCTCGCTCGAGCCGCTCGACCTGGCCGCACTCCTGTGCAGCCGCGTCTGTCATGACGTGATCAGCCCGGTCGGCGCCATTGTCAACGCGCTGGAGGTGCTCGAGGAGGATGACCCCTCGATGCGCGACTTCGCGCTTGACCTGATCAAGAAGAGCGCGCGCAACGCCTCCGCGCGGCTCCAGTTCGCCCGCCTCGCCTTCGGGGCGGCGGGATCGGCCGGCGCGATGATCGATCTCGGTGACGCCGGAAACGTCGCCAACGGCTTCCTCAACGACGAGAAACTCTCGCTCGACTGGGACGCGCCGCGCGCGCTTCTGCCGAAAAACCAGGTCAAGCTGCTGCTCAACCTGCTGATCCTGGCGACGCATGCCGTTCCCCGCGGCGGCAAGCTCGTCTCACGCGCCACAGTCGAGGGCGAGCAGGGCAGCTTCCTGATCACCGCGACGGGCTCGCATGCGCGCATTCCCGCCCACGTCGAGGATCTGCTGGCCGGCCATTCCGAGACCGGAACGATCGACGCCCATGCCGTCCAGCCACTCTATACGGGTATGGTCGCGCGCGCGGCGGGCATGGCGATCACCTTCGCGATCGAGGCCGACACGGTGACGATCACCGCGCGCAAGGCCGATTGATCCGGACGTCGGCCGCGACCGCTAAATCCTAGCGCTTTCGCGCCGATCTCAACCGATCATAAACCCTTCTGCTGCTTAGATCATCGCAAGCATTGTTGCGTGGGTGATGGTCTCCGGCATGGACGATTTGCTGCAAGAGTTCCTGAGCGAGACCGGAGAGAACCTCGACACGGTCGATCGGGAACTCGTCCGCTTCGAGCAGGACCCGAATGACCGAGAGATCCTGCGCAACATTTTTCGCCTCGTTCACACCGTCAAGGGCACCTGCGGATTCATCGGCCTGCCCCGTCTGGAGGCCCTGACCCACGCCGCCGAATCCGTCATCGGGCAGTTCCGCGACGGCGCCGTTGTCAGCGCCATCGCCGTCACCGCAATTCTGGAGACGATCGACCGGGTCAAGGAGATACTCGCCGAACTTGCCGAAAAAGGGACCGAGCCCGAGGGCAGCGACGAGACCCTGATCGCCGAACTGCGCGCGCTCGCCGACCGGGCGAAATCCGAACTCGCCGAGAACGCGCCTCCGGAAATGGCCGGCGACGACCCCGTCGCCGCCTATCTCGCCCGGCACGGGACCACTATGACCGAAGACGGGCTCGACCTCGTCTTCCGCAGCGCTCCGGGTCCCGCACGCGGCGCCGATGGCCGGATCGCGCAGCCTGCCGCAGCCAGCCAGGCGCAGGAGACCGCCGCGTCCGCCACAGTCGATGATGCGCCGCGCGAGAGCAAGGCCAGCGGCCCGAGCACGCTGCGCGTCAACGTCGATACGATCGAGCATCTGATGACCATGGTCTCGGAGCTCGTGCTCACCCGCAACCAGCTTCTCGAAATCTCGCGCAAGCAGGACGATGCCAGCCTGAAGGCCCCGCTCCAGCGCCTGTCGCTGATCACGGCCGAGTTGCAGGACGGGGTGATGAAGACCCGGATGCAGCCGATCGGCAACGCCTGGTCGAAGTTGCCGCGCATCGTGCGCGACCTCAGCACCGAACTCGGCAAGCGCATCGAGCTCGTGCTCGACGGCGGGGACACGGAACTCGACCGGCAGATTCTCGACCTGATCAAGGATCCGCTGATCCATATGGTGCGCAATTGCGCCGACCATGCGATCGAGACGCCCGAAGAGCGCAAGGCCGCCGGCAAGTCGGAGCACGGGACCATCCGCGTCTGCGCCTTCCACGAGGGCGGCTCAGTCACGATTTCAGTCTCCGACGACGGCCGCGGTCTCGATATTTCGCGCATCCGCCGCAAGGCGCAGCAGGCCGGCCTCGCGACCGAGGCCGAACTGGAGCGGATGTCGGACGTCGCCATCGGCAACTTCATCTTCCATCCCGGCTTCTCCACGACCGAGCGTGTCACCGCGATCTCCGGGCGCGGTGTCGGCATGGACGTCGTCAAGTCGAATGTCGACCAGATCGGCGGCCGCATCGATGTCGCCAGCGTCGCCGGCCAGGGCGCAACGATGACGATCAAGATCCCGCTGACGCTGGCGATCGTCTCGGCCCTGATCGTGGCGGTCGGCGAGCAGCGCTTCGCCATACCGCAGATCGTCGTGCGCGAACTCGTGCGGGTGAAGACCGGCGCCGACCATCGCGTCGAGCAGATCAATGGCGCCCCTGTCCTGCGCCTGCGCGAGCGGCTGCTGCCGATCATCTCGCTGGCCGGGCTGCTCGGCGGGGCGTCCTCGGCCATGGACGACGGCTTCATCGTCGTGACCCAGATCGGCGAGCGCCAGTTTGGCATCCTCGTCGATAGCGTCTTCCATACCGAAGAGATCGTCGTGAAGCCGATGTCGACCAAGCTGCGTCACATCCCGATCTTTTCCGGCAACACCATTCTGGGCGATGGCGCGGTTGTTCTGATCGTCGATCCCAACGGCGTCGCCCGCCAGGTCGGCGCGGTCGCGTCGAGCGAGGCGCTGCGTTCCGAGGCCCAGAGGTCGGACGCGGCTCCGGCCGGCGAACGCACCACCATGCTGGTGTTCCGCGCCGGCCCCGACAGCCTGAAGGCGGTGCCTCTCTCGCTCGTCACGAGGCTCGAGGAAGTCGACGCCAGCGCGTTTCAGCCGAGCAGCGGCCGCATCCTTCTGCATTACCGCAACCGCCTGATGCCGATCGTATCCGTAGGCGAGGCGCAGATCCGCAGCGAAGGCTTGCAGTCGCTGGTGATCATCTCCGAAGGCGACCTGACCATGGGGCTGGCGATCGACGCCATCGTCGACATCGTCGAGGAAGCGCTCGACGTGGAGTTGCAGTCGACCTCGGACCGCAGCGTCATCGGCTCGGCCATGATTCGCGGGCGCGCCACCAAGATCATCGACCTGGCGCATTACCTGCCGCTGGGAGATCCGAACTGGCTGCACGGCCGCCGCAGCGAGGCCGAGATCGCGACGCCAGCTCAGGTGCTGCTGATCGAACCCTCCGACTTCCTGCGCGAGATGCTGAGCCCGGTGCTCAAGGCGTCGGGCCAGCGCATCGCGCTCGCCGCCGATTTCGACGCGGCGCGCCGGCATATGGCGGCCGGCGCGATGAAAACCATCCTGATCGACCTCGACCGCGATCCCGAGGCCGCCTTCGCCTTCGCCGAGACCCTGCGACTTACCGAGGGCGGCGACCAGTTGCGCATCCTCGGCACCACGACGATGACGACGCCTGACCTCCATGTCCGCGCCGCCCATGCCAGGCTCGACGAGATCGTCGCCAAATTCGACCGGCGCGCCCTGCTCAACGAACTGGCCGAGCGCCGCACCAGCATGAGGCAGGCAGCATGAGCGCGCAGGAGACCATCCATCGCGGCGCGATGCAGACAGCGCCAAGCTTCGGCGATTCGCTCGACTACGTCACCGTCATGGTCGGCGAACAGGTCCTCGGATTGCCGATCGGACGCGTCCATGACGTCTTCATCGCGACCCGGATCACGCCCGTGCCGAGCGCGCCGAAGGAGATCGTCGGCCTGCTCAACCTGCGCGGCCGGGTCGTGACGGCGATCTGCATGCGCAAGCGGCTGGGCCGCTTCGTCGACCTGTCGAACCACTGCAACGAGAAATGCGAACTCGTCGCGGTCGGCATCGATCTCGGCGGCGAGGCCTATGCGCTGATCGTCGACGCCGTCGGCGAGGTGATGCGGCTCGACCAATCGACCTTCGAGCCCGTGCCGGTCCATCTCGACAGAAGCTGGGCTGCACTCGCGGCAGGCGTCCACCGGCTCGACGACCGCCTTCTGGTGGTCCTCAATGTCGACGCCGTCCTGAAAATCGACCTTCCCATAGCGGCGTGACGCCGCCCTCGCCCGATCCGGAGAACGATCATGAAATATTGCCTCGTCGTCGACGACTCCGCGGTCATCCGCAAGGTCGCCCGCCGCATCCTCGAAGGTCTGCAGTTCCGCATCGCCGAGGCTGAGGACGGCGCGCGCGCCATCGACGCCTGCAAGGGCGAGATGCCCGACGCCGTGCTGCTCGACTGGAACATGCCGATCATGGACGGCTACGATTTCCTGCGCACGCTGCGCCAGATGCCGGGCGGCAAGCGTCCCAAGGTCGTGTTCTGCACCACCGAGAACGATATTGCCCATATTGCGCGCGCCATGCATGCCGGCGCCGACGAGTACATCATGAAGCCGTTCGACAAGGAGATCGTGGCCTCCAAATTCCACCAGGTCGGCTTGCTCTGATCGCATAGGTCGAGCACCCCCCCGCCCCGCCGGCCCGGATGCGCAACGCATGATCAGCCCTTTATCTGCCTACGGCGCAGCGGCGCAGCGACCCAAGACGGTCGTGATCGCCGATGACTCCGTCGTGGTGCGCGGGTTGTTCGCGCGCTGGCTCGGCGAGAGCGGGCAGTTCCATGTCGTCGCCGTCGCCGGCGATGGCGAAACCGCGGTCGCCCATGCCGGCCGCTTCCAGCCCGACGTTATGGTGCTCGATCTCGACATGCCCGGCGTCGATGGCGCCGCCGCCCTGCCGCAGATCCTAAAGGAAAGCCCGCGCACCGGTATCCTGCTGGCCACGACGCTGACCGAGCGCAACGCCCGGATCGCGCTGGAATGCATGACCAAGGGCGCGATGGACGTGCTCTCCAAGCCGGACAGCCGCGGCGGCATGACGCTGTCGCTCGATTTCCGCAGCGAGTTCCTGCTCAAGCTCGGCAACATCGCGCAGACTCCGGTCAGGCCCGGCTCGCTGCCGCCCGAGGTCGATCTCGATTGTCCTCTCACCGGCCCGGTCAATCTGAAGCCGCTCGTTTCGGTGATGCCGCGCTATCTGATGGTCGGCGCTTCGACCGGCGGGCCGCGAGCCGTCACCAGGGTGCTCGCCGATATCGGTCCGGCATTGCAGGACCTGACGACGCTGATCGTGCAGCATATGCCGCCGGTCTTCACCGCCTCCTTCGCTGAGCAGGTCGCAGCCCAGATCGGCGTGCCGACGCGCGAGCCCTTTGACGGCGAACGGCTTGCACGTGGCACGATCTATGTCGCGCCGGGCGGGCGTCACCTCGGCATCGAGCGCAAGCTTGGCCATATCGTCGCCAGCATCTCCGACGCACCGCCGGTGCGCTTTTGCCGACCGGCGGTCGATGTCCTGTTCAACGAGGCGGCGCGCCATCTCGGCCCGGCCGCGCTCGGCCTCGTGCTCACAGGCATGGGCAGCGACGGCACGGAGGGTGCGGGCGCGCTGCGGCGGGCAGGCGCGGCCGTCATCGCGCAGGATGAAGCCTCCAGCACGATCTGGGGCATGCCGGGCTCGGTCGTGCGCGCCCGCCACGCCAGCGCGGTGATCCCGCTCGATGCGATCGGCGGCGCGATCCGCGGCCTGCTTCGCGAAGGCCCACCGCGATGACGGAGGCCGATTTTGATTTCCTGCGCGCTTTGCTGCATCAGCGATCCGGGCTCTCGCTGAGCGAGGAGAAGCGCTATCTCGCCGAAAGCCGGCTCGGCATCCTGTGCCGTCGCAGCGGCATCGACGGTCTCGGCGCGCTGGTTCAGAAACTGCGCTTCAGGGCCGATCCCGCGCTGGAGAACGCCGTCGTCGAGGCGATGACCACCAACGAGACGCTGTTCTTTCGCGACCGCTCACCGTTCGATCTGTTCCGCGACGTGATCCTGCCCGAGAAGCTCGCCGCCAACGCCACGAGCCGTTCCTTGCGCATCTGGTGCGCGGCGGTCTCCACCGGACAGGAAGCCTATTCGCTGGCGATGATAATCGACGAGATGGCCCAGCGCCTCGCCGGCTGGCGCGTCGAAATCCTCGGTACGGACATCTCCACCGAGGTGCTCGAGCGGGCGCGCCAGGGCGTCTACAGCCAGTTCGAGGTCCAGCGCGGCCTGCCGATCCAGATGCTGCTGCGCTATTTCCGCCAGGACGGCGACAAATGGCAGGTCAACGAGCGCATCCGCGCCATGGTCGACCTCAAGCCGCACAACCTGCTCGAGCCCAACGCCCATTTCGGCCAGTTCGACGTGATCTTCTGCCGCAACGTGCTGATCTATTTCGACGTCGCCACCAAGGCGAAGGTGATGGCGGCGCTGGCGCAGCGGCTGGCGCGCGACGGAGCCTTCGTGCTGGGCGCGGCCGAGACCGTGATCGGCATCACAACCACGATCGTGCCCGACCGCGAGCATCGCGGCCTCTACCGCGAAAGCAGTTCCGTCAAGGCGCAGACATCGAATTTGGGCCTGCCCTTCGACCGCACGCGCTCGCTTGCCGCAGTGGCCGGCAGGCGGTTCTAGACCGCCCTCGCTGCTTAAGCGGCCGATTCGCGGCGACGCACGCAAAACCATCCCCAAAACAAAAACCCCGCCTCGCGGCGGGGTCCCCGTCAGCCTGTCGTTTACATCCGACGATCAGGCCTCAAACTCTATGCCGGCCGATGATGACCGCATCGTGACGCGTCTTGCCGACACTCGGGCCGGCGAGATCACGCAGGAATGCGCTCGTCGACCTCGGTCGGCTCGCGCAGCACATAGCCGCGGCCCCAGACCGTCTCGATATAGTTCTTGCCGTCCGACGCGTTGGCGAGCTTCTTGCGCAGCTTGCAGATGAACACGTCGATGATCTTGAGCTCTGGCTCGTCCATGCCGCCATAGAGATGGTTGAGGAACATCTCCTTGGTCAGCGTCGTGCCCTTGCGGAGCGAAAGCAGCTCCAGCATCTGGTATTCCTTGCCGGTGAGATGGACGCGGGCGGCATCGACTTCCACGGTCTTGGTGTCGAGATTGACGATCAGGTCGCCTGTCGTAATGACCGACTGGGCATGGCCCTTCGAGCGGCGCACGATGGCGTGGATGCGAGCGACGAGCTCGTCCTTGTGGAACGGCTTGGTCAGGTAGTCGTCCGCGCCGAAGCCCAGGCCCTTGACCTTGTCCTCGATGCCGGCGAGGCCCGACAGGATCAGGATCGGCGTCTTGACCTTGGCGACGCGCAAGGAGCGCAGAACCTCGTAGCCCGACATGTCGGGCAGGTTCAGGTCGAGCAGGATGATGTCGTAGTCGTAGAGCTTGCCGAGATCGACGCCCTCTTCGCCGAGATCCGTCGTATAGACGTTGAAGCTCTCGGACTTGAGCATGAGCTCGATGCTTTGGGCGGTTGCGCTATCGTCTTCGATCAGCAGAACCCGCATGTCACGTCCCCAATTCAGCCCCGAGGCAAGCTGCCCGCGCTTATCGTCCGAACCCCCGCGGCTCAGGACGACGACGTGCTTGCCCGATGAAACGCCACGCGACACGCTACGGAGAAATGGTTAACAAACCGTGATTCCCGTATGCAAGCGCTTCGTGGGAGCAGCCGGACGATCCTTTCCGAGGTGAGTCGAAATTGACACGGATCGGACAGTCCACTCCCGCGAAAATGCCTTTCGCGAAGGCCCGCTTCGAGGAACAGGTCGAAAAACAACCCGCGACGCGCAGCAGCCTCGACACACAGTGTTAATCAGACGCCTTAATGAAAGGTTTACGGCCACACTTATGAACAGCCCTTCACCAGCCCGGGACAAGCTCAGCGCGCTCGCCGCCACGATCGAAGGGCTGGACGGGCTGACGATCTATGGTCGCGTCACCGCCGTGCGCGGACTTTTGGTCGAAATCTCGGGGCCGATTGGCGCGATGAGCCTGGGCGGACGGATCGAGATCGACATCGGCCAGAGTGCGCGCGTGCCTTGCGAGGTGATCGGCTTTTCGGGCGAGAAGGCGCTGGTCATGCCCTATGGCGGGCTCGACGGCGTGCGCCGGGGCTGCCCGGCCTATGTCGACAAGGCCCAGCCCGGCGTGCGCCCCAGCATGGCCTGGCTCGGCCGCGTCGTCGATGCGCTCGGCCGCCCGGTCGACAAGGGCCCTCCGCTGCCGCAGGGCGAGCAGCTCTTTCCCTACCGCGCCGACCCGCCGCCGGCCCATTCGCGCCGCCGCGTCGGCCCCCCGCTCGATCTCGGCGTGCGCGGGATGAACGCCTTCCTGACCTGCTGCCTCGGCCAGCGCATGGGCATCTTCGCCGGCTCCGGCGTCGGCAAATCGGTACTGCTCTCCATGCTGGCGCGCTATGCCAAGGCCGACGTCAACATCATCGGCCTCGTCGGCGAGCGCGGCCGCGAGGTGCAGGAGTTCCTCCAGGACGATCTCGGCCCGACGGGCCTTGCCCGCTCGGTCGTCGTCGTCGCCACCTCCGACGAGCCGGCGCTGATGCGCAAGCAGGCGGCGCTGACGACGCTGGCGCTGGCCGAATACTTCCGCGACCAGGGCCTGCAGGTGATGTGCCTGATGGATTCGGTCACCCGCTTCGCCATGGCGATGCGCGAGATCGGGCTCGCCGCCGGCGAGCCACCGACGACCAAGGGCTACACCCCGACCGTCTTCGCCGAACTGCCCCGGCTGCTCGAGCGCGCCGGGCCCGGCGTCTCGGACGGCGCGATCACGGGCCTGTTCACCGTGCTGGTCGATGGCGGCGACCATGACGAACCAGTGGCGGACGCGGTGCGCGGTATCCTCGACGGGCATATCGTGATGGAGCGCTCGATCGCCGAGCGCGGGCGCTATCCCGCGATCAACATCCTGAAATCGGTCTCGCGGACCATGCCGCGCTCCTGCGACCCGGCCTTCTACCCGGTCGTGCAGAAGGCCCGCGCCACGCTGGCAACCTATGCCGACATGGAGGAGCTGATCCGGCTCGGCGCCTACCGCCAGGGCGCGTCGGCGGAAGTCGACGAGGCGATCCGCCTCAACCCGGCGCTGGAAGGGTTTCTCAAGCAGGCCAAGGACGAGGCGACCTCGCTGCCGGAGAGCTACGCGCGGCTGGCGGCGATCATGGCGAGCTAGAGCCGTCGGACCAGCACGGCGAGCGCCGCCAGCGCGAGAAGCTGCAGTACGGCCGAACCGACCAGCGTGAAATCCGTGCCGACCCGCTCGATCCCGGCTGCATAGAGCAAGGGCGCGGCGGCGAAGATCAGGTTCTGCGGCACGGTCAGCCGACTCGACATCACCGCATAGCCGCGCTGGCCGAAGAGCAGCAAGGGAAGCGTCGCGCGCGCGATCGAGAGCACGCCTGCTCCCGCCGAATAGAGCAGCACGAAGGCCGTGCTGACCGGCGCCGAACCATGCGCGAGAAGCTGCAGCAGGCAGGCGGCGGCCCCCAGCATCAGCGCATAGAGGCTCAGGCGCTCCAGCCGGACCCGATCGCCGGCGACGACCTCGATCAAGCGCGCGGCGATGGTCGCAGGCCCGGTCAGGCTCGCGATCGCCACCGCCGAGGCGAGCGGTAGGCCCGACGCCTCGAACAGGCCGATGAAATGCAGCGGCAGCCCCCAGGACACCAGACCGCTCAGGCAGAAGCAGGTCGCCAGCAGCACGAAGGCGGTGCGGCGTTGCGCCTCCGGCACGCGACCGTTCAACCGGAGCGCTGCGGCCTCGTCCTGCGCCTGCACGAGCGGCTTGCGGTGGCGCGGAATGGCGAGATGGATTGGAAGCGCGATGCAAAGATGCATCGCCGCGAAGACGAGGCAGGCGCCGCGCCAGCCGAGCCAGTCGGACAGGCCGGCCGCCAGCGGCCAGAACAGGCTGGCCGACAGCCCCGTCACCAGCATCATCACGCCGATCACGCGGCGCGCGCGCTCGTCCATGATCTGCGCCACGGTGACGCTGCCCATATTGGCGAGCGACATGGCGTGGCCGACGCCGATGACGCACCACGCAGCGAGATAGCTGACCGGCCCTTGCGCGGCGGCAAGGCAGGCGAAACCCGCCGCGCAGATCACCGCGCCGAGGCTCATCAGGCCGCGGGTGCCATGGCGCTCGGCATGACGCCCGAGGGCGGGAGCGACCGCCGCGCCGATAACCAGCAGCACCGTGATGCCGCCGAAGACGAGTTGGATCGAGAGGCCGAGGTCGCGGACGAGATAGGCCGCGAGCACGGAGGGCGCCCAGTAGTTCGCGCCCCAGCCGATCAGCCGCGTCAGCGACAGGCCGGCGATCAGCCAGGCATGCTCGGGCAAGGGTCGCAAGGCGGGCAAGGGCACGAGATCCGACAGCGGCGGCGGGATGCGCGGCGCTGTTTGCACAACGCATAACGGAGAGCCGTCGGCAGCAGCAGCCCATCCGGCGCAGCGGCAACATGCGCGCAAAGCAGCCATTTCCGGTAAGGAACGGTCAACCTCCTTGCGCCATGGTGTGTGCTGTCTCGCGGATGATAAGTTCGGTGGCGTGTCGAGGGGTCGGCGCGGCGCCAGTGCGTAACCAGGAGTTGGACACGACATGAAGTCGCGAGAGACCCTTTTGCGTCTCAAACGCTTCCAGGTCGACGAAAAGCGTCGCCGGGTAAGCCAGATCGAGATGATGATCGCCGAATTTCACCGCATGGCGACAGATCTGGATCGCGAGATCCAGAGCGAGGAAACCCGCGCCGGGATCTCTGACCCCGGCCATTTCGCCTATCCGACTTATGCCAAGGCCGCGCTCGCCCGTCGCGACAATCTCCGCCAGTCGGCCGACAATCTGAAGGGCCAGCTCGACGACGCCAAGGCCGAACTTCAGGAAGCCTTCGAGGACATGAAGAAGGTCGAGATCCTCGACGATCGCGAACGCGCCTCGGAGCGCGCCGCCGACGCCGCCCGCGACCAGGCGATGATGGACTCGATCGGGCTGCGGGCGCGCGCCAGCGTCTGAGCCCGTCAGCGCCCGTCGATCACCGGATGATGCGGCACGCAATCGCGCCGCATCTGACCGGTGAGTCGCGGATCGTCGTCGACCTCGATCCCGCGCTTGAAGACGCGGAAACCCGAGCGCTGGTAGAACTCCGGTGCGCCCTGGTGGTCGAGCGTGCAGGTATGGACCCAGAAGCGCGCGATCGGCCTTTGCCACGCGAGCGCCAGCGCCCGGTTCATCAGCCAGCGCCCGCCCCCCTTGCCGACCACGCTCTCGTCGAGCCCGAAAAAGGCGAGTTCGCCCTCGCCTTCGACCCGAAAATCGAGTTCGAGCAGCCCGACATCGCGGCCGCCATGCCTGACGGCGAAGAACAGGATCGCCGCGTCGCCCAGCAGCGCCTCGATCTCGGCCAACGGCCTGACCAGCCGGCTGAACCACATCCAGCGCTCGCCCAGCGCGCGGTAGATCGCCAGATAGCGGGCGGCGTCCCTGCGCCCGATCGGCTCGATCGAAAAGCCCTCCGTTCCGGGCGGGTCGGGCCTGACCGGCGGGGCGGCGAACATCTCCAGCGACGTCACGATCGCGGCGATCTTGCCCGGAGGCAAGTCGGTTGTCCCGGTCAGGCTGATGGCGAGGGTCTCGGGCATCGTCGGGGCTTGTCCCTGGGTTGCGATGCCGCGATCATGACATGATCGCGGCGGAGAACTCACGCCAGCATGTCTCATCGCCTCCATCACGTTCGTCGATCGGTCGGGCTCGCCCGGCTGCGGCTGGTTGCGGCGCTGGCGGTGATGCTGCTGGCGGTGCTGCCGCATGCGACGCTCGCCGCCGGCGCCGGCCATGCGGCTTCACCCGCAGGATCATCGCATCAGCCCGCCGGCGATCACGACGCCACCCCTGCCGGCGAGCGCTGCCACGAAAGCGCAAAACCCGAGCCGACCGGCCATGGCGCGATGCCGTCCTGCTGCATTCTCGGCTGCGGGCTGATCGCGACATCGCTCGCCCCGACCGCTCAGATCATCCCGGCGCACTGGGAAATCGTCGGGCCGCTCGCCCCGGAGCGCGGCGACGCCTTGTCGCCCGAGCCTGCCGAGCGCCCGCCGCGGGCGTTCGCCTCGCTCGCCTGATCCCGAATCCAACACATCCGATACCGGTCGCGCGCGCAGCGGCGCAGCCCTGCCGCGCCGGCATCGGCCTTTCAACGAGGACCACCACATGACCATCATCACCAAAACCCGTATCATCCGGACTGGCGTCGCGGCCCTGCTCGCGGCCGCCGTCGCGCTCGGCGGCGTCTCGCTCGCCCAGCAGCATCATGGCGGCCATGCCGGCCACGGCGGGGCCGCAACCGGCAAGGACACGCCGGCCACCACCGCCTTCAAGGCCGCCAACGCAAAGATGCACGCCGATATGGACATCGCCTATAGCGGCGATGTCGACGCCGACTTCGTGCGTGGAATGATCCCGCACCATCAAGGCGCGATCGCCATGGCCCGCATCATGCTGGCCCATGGCAAGGACCCTGAACTGCGCAAGCTCGCCACGGCGATCGTCGCGGAGCAGGAGAAGGAGATCGCGGCGATGCAGGCCTGGCTCAAGGCCAACGGCAAATAGGCTGCCCTCGACACCGCAGGCGGCGCCCCCGCGCCGCTTGCTCTCCTTCACGCCCGCTGGCACAGAGGATGAGTCCGCCGGCCGCGCATCCACCGCATGCATAGCCAGCTTCGGACGCATAGCTCCAATTCCCGCCAGCCCGCCGGTCCCATGAAAAAATATCTCGACTATCTCTGGCCGCTGATCGGGCTCGTCGCGGTGGTCTGGTCGGTGGATCTGCTCTGGGACAAGCTGAAATCGGAAGCCGGCACCGATGCCGCGATCCAGACGCTTCTCGAACAGGGCGGCCTCTGGGACAATCTGAAGATCGTCGCCAGCCGCATCGCGCAGAAGATCGGCCTGATCTCGCCCGACGCCTTCCTCCATGCGGGGTTGGCGACGCTCGTCGCCTATGCCGCGCTCGCTTGGTATGACCGCATCGCGCTCATCCATCTCGGCAAGGAGAAGGGCTTTTCCTGGGCCTATATCTCGGTCTGCTCGTTCGTGACCTACGCGCTCTCGCACAATATCGGCGCGTCGGTCGTCTCGGGCGGCATGGTCCGCTACCGCGCCTACACCGCCAAAGGCCTGAGCGCGGCCGAAGTCGCGGTGCTGGTCGCGCTGTGCTCCTTCACCTTCGCTTTCGGCACGATCCTGCTGATGGGGCTGGTGCTGATCTACGAGCCGGAAATCTTGCGTCCGCTCGCCCGGCTTTCGCCGAAATTCGCCATCGGCGACGGGGCTGCCCGACTGATCGGTTACGCGCTGCTCGGCTTCTGCGCGCTCTACACGATCGGAGCCTGGCTCAAGTTCAAGCCTCTCAGGATCGGCAAGTTCGAGCTCATCTATCCGCGCCTGCCGATCGTCGCGCGACAATATCTGGCGGCTCCGCTCGAACTCGCCGGCGCGGCCGGCATCATCTATTTCGCCCTGCCCGACCAGGGCAATCCCGGCTTCCTGATCGTGCTCGGCGCGTTCCTGCTCTCGTTCTCGGCCGGGCTGTTGAGCCAGGTTCCGGGCGGCGTCGGCGTGATGGAGGCGGTGTTTCTCGCCGTGATGCCCGGCGTTCCCGCGCCGGCGGTGTTCGCCGCGCTCCTGGTCTGGCGGATGTTCTACCTGATCATCCCGCTGGTCATCTCACTGCCGGTCGTGCTGCTGTTCGAGCGGACGCAGTTGCGCCAGCATGCACGCGCGGCGGCGATCGCGCAGGCGCAGGAAAAGGCGAAGACGGCCGATCCGCCGCTGGCGTGACCGCGCTCAGCGCGATCTGAGCGCAAGCGCGGCCGCGCCGAACATCAGGAACGCGCCCAGCCCCTCGGCCCAGCCGAACGGCTCGCTCAACACGACGATGCCGGCCGACACAGCGATGACCGGGCTGACGAAGGCGTAAAGCCCGGCGCGAAAAGCGCCCCAGTCGCGCAGCAGCCTCAGATAGATGGTGAAGCCCATCAGCGAGCCGCCGACGACCAGCGTCAGCAGCGATGGCCAGACCGGCCATATGCCGAGCGCGCGCAGATCGGCGACATCGACCGGCTCCAGTACGAGCGAGATCACCGTCAGGCCGGCCGCCCCGATCATCGTCTGCCAGCCCGCCAGGGTCAGCGTCGGCATGGCAGGCGCGATCGCTCGCGTCAGCACCGCGCCGACGCAATAGAGCAGCGTGCCGAAGGCGACCGAGGCCAGCCCCCAGATCTCCAGCGGATTGCCTGTCGCCGCGCTGACGCCGGCGCTGAGCCGCGTCGCGAACAGGAAGCTCAGGCCGACAGCGCCGAGCCCGATCGCCAGCACGCGCCGGCCGCTGATGCTGTGACCCTCGATGACGCGGCTGGCCAGCAGCGACCAGACCGGGATCGTCGCGAGATTGACCACGGCCGCCAGCCCGCTCGGAGCCTGCGCCGTGCCCCAGAACAGGAAGGCGTAGTTGCCGGTGTTGACCAACAGCGCCGTCAGCAGCAGCCGCCCACGCGTTGCAGCGGGAACCTTCAAGACATCCCGCCCGGCCCAGAGCAGCATCAGCAGGCCGGCGATCCAGAACCGCACCGCCGCCAGGAAGATCGGCGGCACATGCTCGGAGGCGATCTTCACCGGCAGGAAGGTCAGGCCCCAGACGAGGCACATGATCGCGAAGAAAATGGCGTTGCGGGACATGCGCGGGGCTTAGCGGCGGGCGCTACTCACCGCCAATGCCGGCGCTGCATGCGTGCATGGGCCGCGCGCAGGGCGCAATCGCCCAATCACACGCTCCCGACCGTCTTCAGTCTCACTCGCGGATGAATCTCCGCCTGCGACAGCACGGGCGTCTCGCGGCGGAAGCGCTCGATGATCTGGCGCACGAAGGGCCGCGCCAGCCCTGAGGTGACCAGCGCCGGCATCTCGCCGATGCGGGCCGCGTCCTCGAACTTGTCGCGAACGTGATGGACGAATTCCTGCAGCCGCGAGGGCTGCATGGCGAGGTGGCGCTCCTCGCCATTGCCGATGATCGATTCGGCGAAAATGCTCTCCCAGGCCGGCGACAGCGTGATGATCGGCAGCGAGCCCTGCCCGTTCGAGAACTGCGCGCAGATCTGGCGCGCCAGCCGCATGCGGACATGCTCGGCGATCTCGCGCGGATTCTTGATGCCGCCGGCGACCTCGGCGATGCCCTCGACGATCGTGGCGAGGTCGCGGATCGAGATGCGCTCGGACAGCAGGAGCTGCAGCACGCGCTGGATGCCGGTGGTCGAGATTTGCGAGGGCACGATCTCCTTGATCAGTTCGGCATGGTCCTTGGGCAGTTCGCGCAGCAGCTTCTGCACCTCGCCGTGCGAGAGGAGCTCCGGCATGTGCGACTTCAGCACCTCGGTCAGATGCGTCGAGATCACGGTGGCCGCGTCGACCACGGTGAAGCCGCGCAGTTGCGCCTCGTCCTGGAGAGCGGCGTCGATCCAGGTCGCCGGCAGGCCGAAGGTCGGCTCCAGCACATTGTGGCCGGGCAGGTTCACCGAGCCGCCCATCGGGTCCATCGCCATGTACTGGCCGGCGTAGACGACGCCATGGCCGGCATCGATCTCCTTGATCTTGATGAAGTAGTGATTGGCCTCGAGCTGGACGTTGTCGACGATGCGCACGGCCGGCATGACGAAGCCGAGCTCGGCCGCAAGCTGGCGGCGCAGCGCCTTGACCTGGTCGGTGAGGCGGTCCTGACCGCCCGGCGCGTTGACCAGCGGCAAGAGCCCGTAGCCGATCTCGATCTTCAGCTCGTCGAGCTTGAGCAGGTCGTTGAGCGTCTCCTCCTTGGGCGTGCCGTCGGCCTGGAGCGGCGAGGCCGCCTGCGCCGTCACCGCCTCGGCCGCCTCCCTCTCCTTGGCGATCTTGCCGAAATGGCGCGCGAGCCAGGCCGCTCCGGCCGCCAGTACCAGGAACGGCAGCATCGGGATGCCGGGCAGGATGGCGATCAGCAGCATCACCGCAGCCGACATGCCGAGCGCCTTGGGATAGCCCGACAGCTGCTTGCCGAGCGCCTTGTCGGCCGCGCCGCGCACGCCGGATTTGGAGACCAGAAGGCCCGCTGCGGTCGAGACGATCAGCGCGGGAATCTGGCTGACGAGGCCGTCGCCGACGGTGAGCTGGGTATAGGCGCGCGCCGCGTCGCCAAACCCCATGCCCTGCTGTGCGACGCCGATGATGATGCCGCCGATGACGTTGATGAAGGTGATCAGCAGGCCGGCGATGGCGTCGCCGCGCACGAATTTGGACGCTCCGTCCATCGAGCCGAAGAAGTTCGCCTCGTCCTCCAGCGCCTTGCGGCGGGTCTTGGCGACGTCCTGGTCGATCAGCCCGGCCGAGAGATCGGCGTCGATCGCCATCTGCTTGCCGGGCATGGCGTCGAGCGCAAAGCGCGCCGCGACCTCGGCGATGCGGCCCGAACCCTTGGTGATGACGACGAAGTTGACGATCAGCAGGATGGTGAAGACGACCACCCCGATCACGAAATTGCCGCCCATCACGAAATTGCCGAAGGCTTCGATGACGTGGCCCGCCGCCGCGCTGCCTTCATGGCCATGCGCCAGGATCAGGCGCGTCGAGGCGAGGTTGAGCGCCAGCCGCAGCATGGTGACGATCAGCAGCACGGTCGGAAAAGCGGAGAATTCCAGCGGCTCCTCGATGAACAGCGCCGTCATCAGCACCAGCACCGAGAGGATGATGGAGAGCGCCAGCAGGAGGTCGAGCAGCAGGGCCGGCAGCGGGAAGATCAGCACCACGAGGATGCCCATCACGCCGATCGCCAGGAACAGGTCCGGCCGGTTGAGGAGTTTGCCCAACGCGCCGCGTGTCGGCATGTTGAAGCCGCCGCCCGTCCCTGCCGTCACATCGGTCATCGACCAGCCCGCTCCACGCCGCCAGGCCGATAGGCCGGGCACCCGGCAATTCTTGCCGGGCTTATGGTGAACGAGTGGTTAAGCGGCGCGAAAAAATCCCGTGTGGAACCTTTCCCTGAACAGGCTGTTATCGAATGGCCGCGTTGTGGCCGCATTCAGCCGCACAACTCGTCGTGGGTCGACAATACTGGTTATTAAAACCGCAATTATTGGAGGAAGACGTGGATAGACGTTCTTTTGTCATGAGTCTTTTCGGGGGCGTCGCCGCTGCGAGTCTGGGCGGCACTGCCATTGCGCAGGCTGCCTCGCGCAAGCCCGATCTCGCTGCGGCGCTGCCGGCCGGCGACCAGATCGACGCCGCCACCAAGGCTGCGCTCGATGCGGCTGATGCCGACTTCAACCAGGTTTCGGTCCGCATCGGCCCGCGCCCGCGCCGCCGCCGTCCGGTCGTGGTGCGTGAGCGCGTGATCGTGCGCAGGCGTCCGCGGCGGGTCGTTCGCCGCCGCGTGATCGTGCGCTGAGACTGACCAGAACCTCGGAAGGCGGCGCTTCGGCGCCGCCTTTTCCATGTGACGCTACCGGCCAAAATCGCGCAGCCACGGGAGGAGACCGGCATGACAACGCCGGATCGGACCAGCGATGGCGTCGTCGCCACGGACATACCCGCCAGGCTCGACCGGCTGCCATGGTCGCGCTTCCACACGCTCGTCGTCGTGGCACTCGGAGTCACCTGGATTCTTGACGGGCTGGAGGTCACGCTTGCAGGCTCCGTCTCGGGCGCGCTCAAGGACAGCCCGGTCCTTCGCTTCACCAACACCGAAATCGGCATGGCCGGCGCCGCCTATCTTGCGGGCGCGGTGCTGGGCGCTCTGTTCTTCGGCTGGCTGACCGACCGCCTTGGCCGCAAGAAGCTCTTCACCATCACGCTGTTCGTCTATCTCGCCGCCACGGCGGCCACCGCCTTCTCATGGAATTTCTGGAGCTTCATTGTCTTCCGATTTTTCACCGGCATGGGTATCGGCGGCGAATACACCGCGATCAACTCGACCATCCAGGAACTCGTGCCGGCGCGCGTGCGCGGCTGGGTCGATCTCGTCATCAACGGTTCGTTCTGGGTGGGTGCGGCGCTCGGCGCGGTCGGCGCCATCGTGCTGCTGAACCCTGTCGTCGTCGATCCGGAACTCGGCTGGCGGCTCGCCTTCTTCATCGGCTCCGCGCTGGGCCTGATCATCCTCGTCCTGCGGCAATGGATTCCCGAGAGCCCGCGCTGGCTTATCGGCCAGGGCCGCACCGCCGAGGCCGAAGCGATCGTCGCGTCGATCGAGGCGCGCTCCGGAGCAACGCCGTCCGGCGGGCCTCTGCCGCTGACCCATTTGCGTCCGCGCGCAACGACGCCTTTGCGCGAGGTCTTCACCGCGCTGTTCGTGACCTATCGGCCGCGCGCGCTGGTCGGGCTGGCGCTGATGGTCTCGCAGGCGTTCTTCTACAACGCGATCTTCTTCACCTATGCGCTGATCCTGACGGACTTCTACAAGGTGCCGTCGCAGGCGATCGGCTGGTTCATCCTGCCCTTCGCCGCAGGCAATTTCCTCGGCCCGCTGCTTCTCGGCCGGCTGTTCGACACGGTCGGCCGGCGCATCATGATCGCGGGGACCTATGCAGCCTCGGGCATCCTGTTGACCGGCACGGGCTGGCTGTTCTGGCAGGACCTTCTCACCGCGACGCAACTGACCGCCTGCTGGAGCGTAGTGTTCTTCTTCGCCTCCGCTGCGGCGAGTTCGGCCTATCTCACCGTCAGCGAAACCTTCCCCGTCGAGATGCGCGCGCTCGCCATCGCGGCCTTCTATGCGATCGGGACAGGCGCGGGCGGCGTCGCCGGGCCCTGGCTGTTCGGCGTCCTGATCGACACCGGCTCGCGCGGCAGCGTCTTCGCCGGCTACCTGTTCGGCGCGGCGCTGATGCTGGGCGCGGCCGCAATCGCGGCCCGCTTCGCGATCAGGGCCGAACGACAGCCGCTGGAGGCGATCGCAAGGCCGCTCAACGCTGTTGCCGGTCGTTCAGATTCAGCCGTTTAGGTTGCTTCAAAGATTTTCGCGCGTGCGGATCACAATCGCCGAAAATGCGCTATCGTTCACTGCCTTGTTCGGCTGTGGATGCGGGCGCGAAACAATGGTGGAAACCAGTCCTGGAGGAAGTCGTGGATAGACGCTCATTCATCATGACCCTGATCGGCGGCATGGCCGCCGCCAGCCTCGGCGGCGTCGCCGTTGCCGAAGCGGCGCAGGTCAAGCCCGTTCCGAGCCCGGCGCCCGAGCCTGCGAAGGCCGACGACCAGATTGCCGCCGGCACGAAGGAGGCGCTCGACCAGACCGAGGCCGAGTTCAGCCAGTATTACTATTATCGCCGCCGGCCGCGCTATTATCGCCGCCCCGTCGTCGTGTATCGCCGCCCGCGCTACTATGGCCGGCCGCGCTATTATCGCCGCCGCTGGTGATCCAGGCGCTGGACCGGGTCAGGCCGCGCTGATGCGCGCCTGACCCGGCTCCGCCACAACGATTCCCGCCGCGCCGTATTCGCTCAGCTTGTTGCGCAGCGTCCGGATCGAGATGCCGAGGATTTTGGCCGCATGGGTGCGGTTTCCGAGGCAATGGTCGAGCGTATCAAGAATGAGGTCCCGCTCGACATCCGACACCGTCCGGCCGACCAGGCCGCGCGTCATCGCCTCGGCCGTCTGCGCCACGCGCGAGGCGACATCACGGCCATTCGCCGGCCCAAGGCCCTCGCCTTCGGGAGTCAGCATCGCATCCGCGCCGATTTCGACTCCCTGGGACAACAGCACCGCGCGATGCACGGTGTTCTCCAGTTCGCGGACGTTGCCGCGCCATGAGTTGCCCAGCAGGATCTTGCGCGCCTCGGCCGAGACCGGCCGCAGCGGCAATCCGTTGAGTTCCGCATATTTGCGGGCGAAATGATCTGCCAGCGCCAGGATGTCGCCCGGCCGCTCGCGCAGCGCCGGCAGGCGCAGATGCACCACGTTGAGCCGGTAGAACAGATCCTCGCGGAAGGAGCCGTCGCGCACCGCATCGCTCAAGTTGCGGTTCGAGGTCGCGATGATGCGCAGGTCGACCTTGACGGCCTGCGTGCCGCCGACGCGGTCGATCATCCGCTCCTGCAACGCGCGCAGCAGCTTGGCCTGCAGCCGGACATCCATTTCGGAAATCTCGTCGAGCAGCAGCGTGCCACCGCTCGCCTCCTCGAACTTGCCGATTCGCCGCGCGATCGCGCCGGTAAACGCGCCCTTCTCGTGCCCAAATAGCTCCGATTCGAGCAAATTGTCGGGGATCGCGGCGCAATTGACCGCCACGAAGGGCTTGTCCTTGCGCAGCGACTTCTGGTGCAGGTGCCGGGCGATAACCTCCTTACCGGTGCCGCTTTCGCCGGTGACGAGCACGGGCGCGTCCGAGCGGGCGATCTGGGCTGCGAGCGCCACCACGCGCTCCATGGCCGGGTCGCGCCAGATCAGGCTCTGGCTGTCGGCGGCGACCGCCTGCAGCACGGCGGCGATCAGTTCGGGATCGGGCGGGAGCGGCACATATTCACGCGCGCCGGCCTGGATCGCGGCCACAGCCGCGCGCGCATCGGTCGAGGTGCCGCAGGCGACGATCGGCGTGCGGATGCGCTCGGCCTCCAGCGCCGCGACGTAAGCGCTGATCGGCTGGGCGACGTCGATCATCAGGAGATCGGCGCCCTTGGCGCGCAGCACGGCCAGCGTCTGGTCGAGGCTTTCGGTATGGGTGACGGCCGCGCCCTGCGAGACCGCGATGCGGGCCGCCGCGATGAGCTGTCCCTTGAGACCTCCGACGATGATGAGGCGCATGGTTCAGGTCTTTCCGCTTGAGATGTCGAGAAGCCGGCGGATCATCACGCTGATCATCCCCGGTCGGCCTTGATGATTTCGGTCATGGTCACGCCGAGCCGGTCCTCGACCACGACGACTTCGCCGCGCGCAACCAGCCGCTCGTTGACGAAGATGTCGATCGCCTCGCCGACGCGGCGGTCGAGTTCGATCACGGCGCCGGGTACGATCTGGAGCAGGTCGCCGACCGCGATCTTGGAGGAGCCGAGCACCGCCGAGACGGTGACCGGCACGTCGAAGACCTGTTCGAGGTCTTCCGCCGTCTTGACCGGAACCGGGCCCGAGCGCGCGACCGAACCCTGGTCATTGTCGAAGGACAGGTCTGCCGGGTTCAGCGGCGGCAGGTTGAGGTCGTTTTCGGAGCTCATGACTTTGTCCCTATTCGACGATGCCGCGGAAACGGCCGGCCCCGAATGCGCTTTCGACCGCCTGGTCGATCAGCTGTCCGAGCTTCGCGTTGTCGACGACGAAGCCGCCATCGGCCCATTCGATGCGCCCGTCGCCTGGGCCGATATCGGGCTCGCCGAGCACGACCAGCTTTCCTGCAAATCCCGTCTCGCGCGTCAGCCGGGCCAGCAGCCCCTCGACGGTCTCGACAGACGCCTCGTTGACGCGGACCACGAGATGCGGCGCGAGCCGGGCATGGCCGAGGCATTCTCGCACCGCGTTCTCGAGTCCGGCCATCGGTTTGTCGGCGAGCGCCGCGCCCGCCAGGCGGCGGGCCGTGCTGATCGCGACCTGAGCGGCCTGCCATTCGACCTCGTCGAGGCGCGCATGCTCCTGCGACGCCAGCCGCTCGATCGACTGCAGCAGCCGCGCAACGAGACCGCCAGTCTGGTCCTGCGCCTCCGCGCGCGCCTGCGCCAGCCCGGCCTGAAAGCCTTCGCTGCGGGCTTTCGCGACATCCGCTTCGCCGGCGGCGCGACGGCTGCCTTCGCGAAAATCGGTCCCGAACATGAATTTCGTCGCGGCCGCCATCTCAGTACACCAGCTCGTCTTCCGCGTTGCCCTTGGACAGGATGATCTCGCCCTTGTCCGCGAGCTCCTTGCAGAGCGCGACCATCTTGGCCTGCGCCTCGTCGATCTCCTTGAGGCGCAAGGGGCCGAGCCCCTGTATGTCGTCGGTCATGTTCTTGGCGGCGCGCTGCGACATCGCGCCCATGAAGAAGGTCCGCATCTCCGCGCTCGCGCCCTTGAGCGAGCGGGTGAGCGTGTCCTTGTCGACCTGGCGCATCAGCGTCTGCAGGCCGGCCGGATCGAGCTTGGAGAGATCCTCGAAGGTGAACATCAGCGCACGGATCTTTGCGGCGGAGTCCTGGTTCGAGGCGTCGAGCGCCGATAGGAAGCGGATTTCCGTCTGCCGGTCGAAGCCGTTGAAAATCTCGGCCATCATCTCGTGGGGATCGCGCCGCCGCGTCTGGGTCAGCGTCGCGACGAACTCGGTGCGCAGCGTGTTCTCGATATGATCGAGCGCTTCCTTCTGCACCGACTCCATCCGCAGCATGCGGCTGACCACCTCGATCGAGAGGTCGTTGGGCAGATGCCGCAGCACATTGGCGGCGTGCTCGGCCCTGATCTTGGACAGCACGACCGCGATGGTCTGCGGGTATTCGTTCTTGAGGAAGTTCGCCAGCACGACCGCGTCGATATTGCCGAGCTTCTGCCACATGTTGCGGCCGGCAGGACCCCGGATTTCCTCCATGATGAGCGCGACCTGATCGGTCGGAAGGATCTTCTCCAGCAGCGAGATCGTCCGGTCGAAGGAACCCGTCACCGCGCCCGCGCTCGAGAGCTTGCCGACGAAATCCAGCATCAGCCGCTCGACCTCGTCGGCATCGACCGTGCCCAGCTCGGCCATGGCGCGGGTGATGATGCGGATCTCTTCGTCGTCGAACTCGCTCCAGATGGTGCGGCCATGCTCCTCCCCGAGCACGAGCAGGATCACCGCCGCGCGCTGCGGGCCGGTCATCTCCGAGACCATGGTCACGCCGCGGCCATAGCCGGCCTCGGCCTCCCGCCCCTGATTGCGCGTCGCGATGGATCGTTCGGCGTCCATGGCTCAGATCCCGCTCATGCCGGTGCTTTTTCGTGGATCCAGCCGCGCAGCACCGCGACCGAATCAGCCGGGTTCTGCGCGACCAGCCCGCCGATCTTCTCGACCGACTGGGCCTTGAGCTGGCCTTTGATCTGGGCGACGGCGAGCATCCGCTCGGAAGGAGCGTCCGCACTCAACTGAGCGATTTCGGCCGCGCTGGCGCCACCGCTGACGGAGGAAAAGCCGGCCGGATCGCCGGTGCCGCGCTCCTCGATCACCACCCGGCCCTCACGCATGAAGGACGGCATCGCCCGCGCCGGGACATCGCTGGCGAGCACCTGCTTGAGCAGCGGGCGCACCACGACCATCAGAACGATCAGGGTCAGGAGCGAGATGACGCCGAGTTCGGCGAAGCGGACGATATCCTCCTTGGTGAAGGACAAGAGCCGCTGCATCAGGCTCTGCTCGACGAGATCGGAAACGGCGGGCGGAGCTTCCGCGAAGCGCAGATTGACCACCTCGACCTTGTCGCCGCGCGCCTCGTCGAAGCCCATGGCGGTACGCACGAGCTGGCCGATCCGCTCCAACTCCTCGGGCGGACGGGGCGCATAGGCCATCTCGCCAGCCGGCGTCCGGGTGTAGGCGCCGTCGACGAGCACGGCCACGGACAGCTTCTTGATCCGCCCGCCTTCCAGCACCTCGGTGCGGGTCGTGCGCGAGATCTCGTAGTTCACCACTTCCTCGTTTTTGTTGGACGCGTCGCGGGGCGGCGTTGCGCCGCCCTGGCCGCCTTGCGCGCCCGGCAGCTCGTTGCCGACCGTAACCGCACCGTTTTGCTCAGTGGTGGTGGCGGCCTCGGTGCGGTTCTGGCTGGAGCGGACGACCCTGCTTTCGGGATCGAAGGTTTCCGAGCGGCTTTCGACCCGATTGGTGTCGAGCGCCGCCGACACCTGCACGCGCGCCCGGCCATGGCCGACCACGCTCGCGACGATGTCCTCGACCTGGGCCTTGACGCGCTTCTCGATCGCCTGCTGGCGCTCCTCGACGCCAAGCCCGGCCATGCCCTGCTCGGCCTGCGCGCCGTCGGCCAGCAGCCGGCCGCGCTCATCGACGATCGAGACGCGCTCGGGCTTGAGCCCATCCACCGCCGAGGCCACGAGGTGGCGCACGGCGCGAACCTGGGTCGCGTCCAGCTCGCCGGCCAGCTTGAGCGCGATCGAGGCGCGCGGCGGCTCGCGGTCGCGCTCGAACAGGCGCTTCTCCGGGATGACGAGATGGACGCGCGCCGCCTGCACCCGGCTGATCGAGCGGATGGTGCGCGAAAGCTCGCCCTCGAGCGCGCGCAGATGGTTGATGTTCTGGACGAAGGAGGTCGACGAGAAGGCGTCGCCCTTGTCGAAGATCTCGTAGCCGACGCCGCCGCCGGCCGGGATGCCCTTGCTGGCGAGATCGAGCCGCAGGCGCGGCACCACCGTCTTGTCGACGAGGATGGTCTGGCCGTCGCCGCGCAGTTCGTATTTCACGCCGCGCGTATCGAGGTCCTTCAGAATGGCGCTGACGTCCTGATTGGACAATTCCGAGAACAGCACGCTCATCGAAGGCTTGGACATCTGCAGCATGACGAAGCCGAAGAAGCCGACGAGCGCGAGCGTCACCGCCAGCATGGCCGCCAGCCGGGCCGCGCCGAACTTACTGAACTGGTCGATGATGCCGCTCACGCCGCCATCCGTTCCACAAGACCGCATGCGCCGCGCCGGGAGGCGGGCTCACTAGGCAAGTTTTTCCCGGTGCATGGTTAGCGTGGGGTTAACGAATTTGGGATTGGCCGAAATCAGGCGCGCAAACGCAAAAAAGACGCCGGTCGGCATGACCGGCGTCTCGATGACGGCGAGAGATGGCGGCAGCCTACTGCCTGTAGTGCTGGATCCGGGTCGTGCGCAGGCCGGCCAGCCCGTGCTGGTCGATCGACATCTGCCAGCTCAGGAATTCATCGACCGTCAGCGTGTAGCGCTGGCAGGCCTCCTCCAGGCTGAGCAGCCCGCCGCGAACGGCGGCGACAACCTCGGCCTTGCGCCGGATGACCCAGCGGCGCGTATTCATCGGCGGCAGATCGGCGATCGTCAGCGGACTTCCGTCCGGGCCGATCACATACTTCACCCGCGGTCGCAAAGGCTCGGTCATGGTACACTCACACAACTCAACAGAGCTACTGAAAGTGAGCATAGGGACGGCGCTTTAAGATTTGGCTAAAACGAATCGGATGGCTGTCTGCATCGCGCTCAGAGGCTCGTCTGCGGGCGGACGACCGTCTTGACCTTGTCGATCGCGACGCTGATGCCGCCGATCTTCAGGAACGGCGTCGAACCGGAGAGATCGACGCCGTCGACCACGCCCTTGATCTCGGTCTGGGCCGTGACCGCCGTGCCCGACACGTCCCTCGCGTCGATCGTGATCGTGTACTCGCCATCGGCAGCCTTGGTGCCGACCGAGGTGGTGCCGTCCCAGCGATAGGTCTGCTCGCCGGCGGCAAGCGTTGCGCCGGAATAGGTCTGCACCACGGTGCCGGCCGCGTTCTTGATCGTGACATTGGCGGTCGCGCCGCGCGGCACGGTGACCTTCCATTCCGCCGCGCCGCCCTTGAGCTGGGCCGCCGCACCGTCGGCCGTGATGGTCGAGCCGATGAAGCTGACGGCGTTCGTCGTGGTCGTCGCCCTGTTGAGCGTCAGGAGCGAGGCCAGCGTGTCATTGGTCTTGAGCTGCTGCTCGACGCCGGCAAACTGCACGAGCTGCGCGGTGAACTGGTTGGTGTCGAGCGGATCGAGCGGGCTCTGGTTCTTGAGCTGCGTCGTCAGCAGGGTCAGGAACTGGTCGAAATTGTTCGCGATCGAGGTCGTGGTGCCCGAGACGGTCGTGCTGTTCGTCGTCGAAGCCGAACTGCCCGCATTCTGGAAGCCCGCGACATTGGCGGTGCTGGATGTGGTGGTGGAAACGGCCATGGCGTGCTCCTGCCCGTCAGATGCTGAGATCGACGCCGCCGAGCCTGAGCAGGCGGCGTGCGGGCGCGGCTTGCGCGGAGATGGCGATGTCCTCGCCGCCATCGGTGTCCTTGGGCTGGCGGGAGCGGCGCGGCGCGTCCTCGTCCTGCCGGTTCTGGCGGAAGCCGGACTGGTCGGACGGATCGCGCAGGCTGATCTCGACGCCGGCGTCGGACGGCTTCAGGCCGGCCTGCTCGAAGGCCCGCTCCAGCGTCCGCGCGTCGCGCTGCAGCAGGTGCAGCGTCTCGACACGGTCGACGACGAGTTTTGCGGTGACCTCGCCCTTGTCGGAAATCTCCAGATTGACATCGACGCGGCCCAATTCGGCAGGATCGAGCCGGATATCGAAGCGCTTCGAGCCCGCCAGCGCCTGCAGGCCGATCTCGAGCGGCACGACATGGATCGGCGTCGCCGGTCCACTGGACTGGGTCTGCGCTCCGGTCGGCGTGCCAAGCGCGCCTTCTGTCGAAGCGGGAACGACGATGGCCGTCTCGGGCCGCGCCGCGCGCGTCTGCGCCAGGAAGGACAGGTCGATCGGCGCTTGCGGGCCCTGCGGCGCTTCGGCCGGCTTGCCCTCGCTGGGAGCTGCTTTCGCGGCCTCGGGAGCATCCTTGGCCTTGGCGGCGGCGGCGACGATCTCGCCGAATTTGACGTCCGGCGTCGCGTCCTGCGCAGCGCTGGCGCGTGCGGCGAACGCAATCGAAACCTCTCCGGCGCGGGCGAGCCCGGGCGGCGGGGTCGCCAGGGCTGGCGCATTGGCCGGCTTGAGGCCTGCCGGCGTCTCCAGCGAGGTTTCATCACCCTTCGCCTCGCCCGTCGTCTCGGCAAAAGCCGGCGAGACGGCGGCGGCTGCGATCAGGATCGCGGCATCGAGCTGGGGAACGGCCTGCGAAACCGCGACAGGCGCAGGCTGAACCTCGGCCACGATGAGGGCCGTCGGATCAGGCTTGGCGGCATCCTGCGCGGGTTTATCGCCTGCGACGACGGGTTGGGCTTCGCCCTTCGCGGATGCCTCGACGGACGCGCCGTCCGTCAGCGTCGTCACCGTACCCTCGACCGCTGCCGCAAGTGCTGTGAATACGCCGATCTCCGGCTTGGCTGCCGTGACCGAAGTGGAGGCCGGGCCTGCGGCCTCGGAGCCGGCCGGCCTCGCTTCGGCCGTCGGCGCGTCGGTTTTGGCGACCCTGTCGTCCTTCGCCGGCTTGTCGGTCTTGTCGGTCGCGGTCGCCTCCACCCTTTTGGGTGAAGCGGTCTCGTCGGTCCGACGCGCCTCGCGGGTGCTGCGCGGATCGTCAGGCCGCTGCGTTTCGTCAGACCGGACGCGCTGCCTGTCGTCGCCTTCGCGCCGTGCCTGCGGCTCTCGAGCCGGCTCGGGCAGCGTGAACTCTTCGCTCGGGCGGCCACGATCGAACTCGGCCCGTCCGCGCCGGATCGGCGCAGGGTCGAGTGTGGCGGAGGCGAACGAGGAAGACTGAACCGACATCGTGCAATTCCGGAACGCGGGCGAAACAAGACGGGCAAGACCGAGCCCTCACCGTGGCCAGCAAGTCCCACGCCAGCCGCAGAACGCCATGAATTCAGATGCTTGCCTTGATTTCGGCCATCCACGCATCGGCAAGATCGGCCGCTCCGGGCTGGCCCCCCGGCAGGATTTGCCCAGCGCGCTGGCAGGCAGGCGGCAAAGCCGGTATAGAGCCGCGTCACACGCAGCCTGCGAACCCCACGCCACCATGACCACAGCTCTCAACTCGCTCGACATCGCCAAGCCGCCATCGGCGACGCGCGTCGTCGCGGCGATGTCGGGCGGCGTCGATTCCTCGGTGGTGGCGGCGCTGCTGAAGCGCGAGGGCTACGACGTCGTCGGCGTCACGCTGCAGCTCTACGACCATGGCGCCGCGGTTCACCGGGCTGGAGCCTGCTGCGCCGGCCAGGACATTCACGATGCGCGCCGCGTCGCCGAGGCGATCGGCATCCCCCATTACGTGCTCGACTATGAGAGCCGCTTCCGCGACGCCGTGATCGAGCGCTTCGCCGAGAGCTATCTCGCCGGCGAGACGCCGATCCCCTGCGTCGAGTGCAACCGCACCGTGAAGTTCCGCGATCTGCTCGGCATGGCGCAGGAACTCGGCGCGGACGCGCTGGCGACCGGGCATTACGTTGTCAGCAAGCCCGTCGAAAACGGCCGGCGCGGCCTGTTCCGCGCCGCAGACCCCGCCCGCGACCAGAGCTATTTCCTCTATGCGACGACGCAGGCGCAGCTTGATCTGTTGCGCTTCCCGCTGGGCGGCATCGAGAAGGCGGAGACGCGCGCGCTCGCGGCCGAACTCGGCCTTGGCGTCGCCGACAAGCCCGACAGCCAGGACATCTGCTTCGTGCCGAACGGACGCTATGCCGATGTGATCGAGCGGCTGAAGCCCGGCGCTTCGCGCCCCGGCGAGATCGTCCATCTCGACGGCCGGGTGCTCGGCCGCCATGACGGCGTCCTGCGCTACACGGTTGGCCAGCGCAAGGGACTGGGCGTCAGCACGCCCGAGCCGCTTTATGTGCTGCGCCTCGACGCCGACATGGCCCGCGTCATCGTCGGCCCGCGCGAGGCGCTCGCCGTCCGCGAGGTCCGGCTACGCGACGTCAACTGGCTCGGCGACAACGAGCTCGACGCGCTCCCGGAGGCGGGGCTCGACGTCGCCGTGCGGGTGCGCTCGACACGGGCTCCGCGCGAGGCCCGGCTTTACCGCGACAGCGAGGGCCTGCGCATCGAGCTTGCCGGCGACGAGGAGGGCGTCTCGCCCGGCCAGGCCTGCGTGATCTATGCCGATGCCACGGCCGGCGCGCGCGTGCTCGGCGGCGGCACCATCCTGCGCCCTGCCCTGCGCGGCGACGCGCTCCGCGCCGAGCCGGCTTTCGCTCCCCTCTAGACATTACGCATCAAGCCCGAGAGTCCCCCGATGCCGGTCACCTATGATCTCGACGGCCAGAAGCGCGTCTATGCGACCTGGGCGAAGTTCTATGACCGGATCTATCAGGGCCTGCTGGCGCGGCCGCAGCGCGAGGCGGTTGCCGCGGCCTGCGCCTGCGGCGACGACATCCTCGAGATCGGCGTCGGCACAGGGCTGACCCTGCCCTATTTCACGGCCGGAACACGCGTGCTCGGAGCCGACCTGTCCCTCGACATGCTGAAGGTCGCCAGCCGCAAGGTCGTCGCGCAGGGCTTGAGCCATGTGCGCGGCCTGATGGTGATGGACGCCTGCCGGCTCGGCTTCGAGCCCGAGCGTTTCGATGCGGTGACCGCGCAGTTCGTCATCACATTGGTGCCGGACCCCGAGCAGGCGCTGGCAGAGATGGACCGCGTGCTCAAGCCCGGCGGCGAAATCGTCATCTCCAGCCGCCTCGTCGACGATGGCGGCATGCTCGCCCCATTCTGGGCCGCCGTCGCGCCTCTCGCCAAGGCAGTTGGCTGGAGTTCGGACTTCAAGGTCTCGCGCCTGACCGGCTGGGCGGCGCAGACCGGCCGCTACGAGACGGTTCATGTCGGGCGCGGCTATTTCAAGGTGGTGCGGCTGAAAAAGCTCAGCTCAGCCTGACGCGAAGCGACCAGCGCAACGCCGAGGCTTGACGAGCTAGCACCCCTCCACCTATACCGCGCGCTCACGACGGAACGCCGTTTTGCGGTGTTCCGATTGGTGGGGCGGGGTAGCTCAGTTGGTTAGAGCAGCGGAATCATAATCCGCGTGTCGGGGGTTCAAATCCCTCTCCCGCTACCAACTCTTTCCTTGAACCTCCGATCGCGTTCAAGGCTTTGAAATCAATCGATTCTTTTCGAGCGCCTCACACCTGCGGACTGTGAGACATCTCACAGGGATGTCTCACACCGATTACGCTTGCTGGCGAGACGTCGCGTGGCCCGCTCTTCCCATCTCACCCGCCGCGAAGGCGGTCGCTACTACCTGCAGATTCGACTGAAGGCCTTCTCCGGGGCTTCATCCAGCCGCTTAGTTCGATATTCACTCGGAACGAGCGACTATCGGACAGCCCGCCGTGCCCTGGCGGATGACCTGACGAGGCTCGTTCCCTTGCAGAACGCAACCAACCTAGCCGAGCGCCGCGAAGCCGTGATGGCCCAGTTGAGGATGTTCCGCCTCGACGCTCCCAGCGAGATCATGGACAAGCTCGAGCGGCGTCGGGCCTACGAGCATGTCGTACGTCGGCTTATCGACGAGATGCCTGCGCTCGACCGGGACCCGATCTTCAATGAACTCTGGATGAACTTCTGCGAACAGAACCTGAGCGCTGAGCGGTCGCAGAAGCGGACGGACGACGCATCCGAGGCCTTTGAAGCCGGACGGGCCAGCGCGTGGCGGGCAGCGCGGGACCGCCGCTTTGCGGCGCTGACGCCCCAACCGCCGACACCTGAGACTTCCCCGTTCACCACCGAGCCCGACATCCACGCCTCCTCGGACGAAACCGCCTGGTCTCTCGCTCCGGCTTTGTTGAGGACGAGCGAGCAGACACCTTCCCCCACGCCCACTGCGCCGATCGAGCTTCCAGTTGCGAGTAGCGGCGGAGGATACCTGATGGGAGACTGCTTCGAAAAGTTCCTTGACGATGAGCGCAAGCGTCACGGCGATGATCGCGCCCGCAGCGAAACCGGACCGATCGTCGCCTTCATGCTCGACCTTCTCGGGAACAAGCGCCCGGCAGCCTACAGTCACGAAGAGTTCCGGACCCTAAATCTGGAAATTCCGAATATCCCGACACGAAAGAACATCCCAAACGCCATCGGACGGTCCCTCCATGCGCGCTATCTCCACGCGCTGAACAACCCGCAGGCCCCTCTGGAAAAGGCGACGAAAACAACCGTCAGAAACAACTATCATTCCGGACTCAATCGGTTCTTCGGCTGGCTGCATGCGAATGGGTTGATGACGATCAAGCCGGCGTTGAACATGGTGACCCAGCAAAACCGGGCCAGCTTGCCGCGCGACAGCTTCGACGACGACGAGGTCCTCGCCATCCTGCGCCTGCCTTTGTTCACTGGCTGCCACAGCCACGAACGCATCTGGACGGAAGGCAAATACCTCATCCAGGGGTCCCTCTACTGGACCTATCTGATCCTCCTGCTGACAGGCATGAGGCCAGGTGAAGTCGGCCCTCTCGCGCTTAATGACATTGGGGAAGCCGACGGCCTCGCTTATCTCGATCTGCGCCCCTTCGATGCCCGCAAAGGACGCGTCACGTTGGCTGAGATGCGCGACCTCAAGACCGGGGCCTCGGCACGCATCGTGCCGCTCCACCCGCTGTTGATCGAGCTCGGCCTTCTCGACCATCGCGACCATATGAGAAAACTCGGCACGACGCGCCTGCTGCCCGACCTCGAACCTTATCAAAAACCGGACGGACGGAAGCGCTGGAGCCAAGCCATTACCAAGAGCTGGCAGTATCTCAAGAACCAGAAGAAAATCGTCACGCGTCAGGATGTGACGCTATACAGCACACGCCACACGATGGCGGATATGATCGATCAACTCCGGCTGCCGCAAAGGACGCGCGATCGGGTCCTCGGGCATGTCCATGCCGCAAATGCGGCCGGAAACTACGGCCGAAAAGGTCTCCTCTCGACCAGCGAACTGCGCGAAATCACGGGTATCGAGACGCCGCTCATCGAAGCAATGCGCGGTATTTTGATGCTGGCCAAGGAGAGAGCAGATCGAGGAGAACTGGTTCTGATCCGGCCGGAACGACCTCCAGCGCGCCGAAAAAAAGCGCAGGACGTGTCCTAGCTCAGAAGGCCGGCCAAAATCTCGGTGTCGCAGGTATGGCTCACATCACGGCTCTCTGGGAGTTCCTCCCAGGACTTGAACGGGGGTTCTGCGGAAGCAGGCGCGGCGTTGGGAGACAACGGCAGCCTTATCCAGATGCGGACGGCTCGGCTCGAGCCGTCCGAGAACTGACTGTTCAGGCGATCGGCGAAGCGTTCCGCGCGAGCTGGGTGAAGCGGCTGACGCCGAGACCCTGGTTCGGGGCGACCCAGCCCCAGCTCGGGCGATCGTTGGCGGCGTCGCGGACGACGAAGTCGTGGACAGTGCGCTCGATGATGGTGAGCAGGCGCCCGCCATCGACCCGCGGCTTGAAGATGTAGAGCTCGTCGGCCCGGCTGATCCGCTCGCTCTCGCCGGTGTTGTAGCCGGTGAGTCGGATGGCCTCGCGCGGGTCGAGACCGAGTTCGGCGCAGTGCTTGCGGCCGGCAGGCGACGAGATCCAGCGAGGCAGAGAAGCCGGGCTGAGCCGCTCATGGAGCTCCTTCTCGAAGGCGATGAGAGAAAGCCCCTTCGGCAAGACGACGCGAATGACGCGCGGACGGGCCTCGACAGGCGCTCCCGCGAGCGGCTTGCGCGAGGGGTGGATGAGGACGAGGCGCCAGTTGTCGTAGCCCGGATCGCAGGCAAGTCCGGCCTCTCCTTCATACATGCCGGCGTAGCGCTCGAGGTTGATGTCCTCGATGCGCGCGAGGGCGTTTTCGGACGCGGTCGCGGAGATCTTGAACAGCGGCAGCGCAAAGCGCCGCGCCAGGCCGTGGAGGCCAGTCGGCTGGTCCGGCGCCTTTAGCGTGTCGCCGGAGCCGGCGATATAGACATAGGCGACATGGCCGGGTTGGTAGGCCTCGGAGAACTCGGCATCTAGGAAGGCGTTCTCCGGGAGCGGCGCGAGCTTCCTGCCGCCGATCGCGGGCCAGCGCGTCTCGACATAGTGCGTGACGGCAGCCGCACTGCCCTCTTCCCGGATGCGGCGGGGCGTCGCTGGGATGGCATAGCCGTTGCTGTTCGTCTTGGTGATCATGATGTTCGTTTCCTGTCGTCCAGGGCTTCCCGGGGGCATTCCCGTTCTCGCCCTCACTCCTGCCCCTCGTCTCGTTTCGGCATCGGCCGGATGAACCCGATCGGCTTCCTCGCGCCCTCCTTCCCGGCCAGCAGAACCTGTTCGGCTCCACGGATATCTGCCAAGACGAGAGCGCGGCGGTTTTGGTCACAGGCGAAGCCCATCGCGATGTCCCAGAGCCGCGACAGCAGGCGAGGATTGTGGCCGTTCGTCGCCTGGAACAGCTCCTCGCCGGGTTCCGCGAAGCTTTGGCCGAGGCGCAGATTGGCCTGATGGAAGATGCTGCGCTGGATCGCCAGCATGTCGGCTGGCTTTGGCTCGACCGTGAACACGATCAGCCTGTCGACGATGCTGACGGGCAGAGGATCGAGGGAGTTCGCGGTCGCGAACCAGAAGATGTGGTCGGCTCGCAGGGGAATATCGACGAACTCATCGACGAAGTGGGCGGCGTTCTCGCGCTCCAGCAAGGAGTGCAGGACCTGCACCGGCGTCTCGTTCGGATTGATCGGCGAGGCTTTCTCGAGCTCGTCGATGACGACGAGCGGCGCGGCATGGTCGTGATCGATCAGAAGTTTGGCGACCTTGCCGGGGCCCGAGGCCTTCCAGACCGGTGTCAAGCCGGTGAAGGTCGAGCCCCTGTCGGTCATCAGGTTCATGGCGATGAACTCGTGGGGCACGCCGAGCGCCTCGGCGAGCCTGCTTGCGTAGTAGGTCTTGCCGATGCCCGGCGGACCGACGACCACGCAAGGGTCGAGCCGCAGCGGCGTGCTCGTGTCCATCGCGAGCCTGGCTGCCCGTAGGATCCAGGCGGTCACCTCCGCGAAGTGCGGGCTGATTGCATCAAGGCCATGCAGGCGTTCGATCAGCGCCGCATCAGGCATGACGAGCTTACGCCAGGGGCCGCGAATATCCTGGACCATGCGCCGCCAGAGCCTGATCTGGCGGCCTTGGGCCGCGTCCTCGTCGCTTGAGATCTCGGGCGGGTCGCCGACGAAGCCGTCATTGTAGCCCAGGCGACGCATCAGCAGATCGGCATCGTAGATCTCGATGCTGTCGGGCATCGGCGCGGATGGCAGAGAGACCGGCTCGACCTCGAGCTTGACTCCCGCGCGCGTGATGATGCGGTGGGCCTGGTTGTACAGGACAGCCGCCCTGGGATTGACGCTAGTGTCGGTGATCATGATGTATATCCGTGGGTGCGCGGAATCGCGCGTCACCCGAGGCACATCTCCACCATGCGTAAGGACGCAGCCCTGACAGGCTGCGCCCCTTTGCTCGGTTCCGAACAGGATCCGGTCGATGGCTTCCCGCTCAGGCTGGCGGCATCGTCCTGAACCGATCGCTCTGCCCGGCCAGGATTTCGCCTTGGTCGAAGCAGACCTCGACGAGCGCGCGCATGGCGTCCGGCTCGGAGGAACGCGTGGCGAGGAGCCGGCGCGCGGCGGTCTTGACCGCGACCTCGCCCTGGTCGCGGGCCGGCCAGAGGCCGATGCGGCACAGGCGGGCGAAGGCGAGAAGGCGCGCGCCGGCGACAGCGTCCGCGATACGCTGGCATTCATCGGCGGTGCCGTGCCAGCCGCTGGTCCAGCTCCGGACCATGGCGAAGAGCTCGCGCACACCGGCGAGGAGGTCGGCGAAGTCGACGCCCTGGTCGAACCAGAGGTCGAGGGACGGCGCCTGCTCGAGCACGAACACGGCAGGTTCGCCCTCGACAGCCCGCTGGGCCGGCGGCCGAGCTTTGAGGCTGGCGGCGGCCCGCGCGATGAAGGTGCCGATCTCATCCGCATCGACCGGCTTGCCCGGCCTCTGCTCCACCTCGGTGTTCTCGCTGGCCAGGATGCGATCGACCTGGTTGCGGAACCGGACATCCTTCAGGCGTCGGACCTGCCGGCGCAGCGTCGTGGCGAAGGCACTCCTCGCCCAAGCGTCGTCCGCATTACGCGGCTCGACCAGCATCATCGCCATGTTGGCGGCGTTGAGCAGGATCGAGAGTGCGTTACAGCTGTCGAGGCTCGGCTCGATCTCGCCGATCGACCCGCGCGCAAGACCGATGAAGCGCTTGAGCTCGCCGGCATGAGCGCCGGCGCGGGCCCGGATCGGCAGTAGGGTCGGCCGCTGGTTCCAGAACGCCGCGTAGCGCTCCACGGCGGAGGGCGCCTCGGGGACGAGCTGTTCAAGCCCGGCGAGCTCATCGGTGACGGGATAGAGAACGGGATCGACGACGATGTCGCTGAGGCGATGCTCATCCCGGCGGGTGCTGGCGGTCATGGTATTTCCTTGGATTCATGAGGGGTGACGGTATCGTTCCGTCGTCTTCCTTCCTCCTGATCTTCGGCCTGCTTCCTGCCGCCCTGGAACGCGAACAGGCAGCGCCCGTGAAGACGCTGCCTGCCATGGCCTGCGGGGAGCCGTGGTCTGTCGGACGCCCCGGCCAGGCCGGCTCATTCCGTTGCGAACAGCGCTGCGATGCGCACGCCGAGCCCGAGCGCGATGAGGCCCACCTCGTCGAGATGGGCATCGGACGCTGCCGCCTCGATCGCCTCGATGCGACGTGCTGCAATGCCTGCCAGGCGGGCGAGATCGCCTATTGTCAGGCCGCGCTCCTCGCGCAGCCGCCGCAGGTGCGGATTCCGATTCCGACCGGCCATCATTCCGATAATTGACCGGCCGGGATTCCGATAATTCTCCGGCCACCATTCC
>FWWL01002167.1_pt1 | contig 42379 bp, 29 predicted proteins | sample 2228331 | NCBI WGS metagenome assembly FWWL01 (sample SAMEA103939775, study PRJEB20133) | metagenome | reverse complement strand
GTAACCCTTGGACAAACCCATCATACCGAGGCGCTCCTTTTTTAGCAAAGACTGTTTCTTAGCCTTAACAGGAATGTTTTCAGTTCTACTTTAGGCGGAAGCTGTAATTTAGAACGTACCCCAGATAGGTCTAGAGGAGATCAGTTAGCCAGTCCTAGTATAGGTTATTGGGGCCGAAAAGACGGCTTTTTCTAGGATAGCAAGCTTTACCACTGGTTATTGGCCGGGTTTTGAGGAAAGGCGGGTAACAATGAGGAGATAGAGGATAGTCCAATTGGCTAATTAGTGCCGGAGTGATGAATTGGCCCAAATAGCCAATAGTAACATGGCTAATCTGTAAGCGGCGTGCGGTAACGGTTTGTTTCACTAATCCTAGCAGTAATATGAATCCGCGTCCGAATCGTACTCTAAATGACTAACAAGAAAAACCCGGCCGTTGGCCAGGTTCCTTGGTGGTTGAGTTCAATTAATTGACTGCCCCTTGAAGTGAATCTGCTTGGGTCAGGAGATACGCTTCACCATGAAGTTGAATGGTTAGTTCATCCCCGCGCAATAGGGTTACTTTGGTCTCGTTGTGATCCATATGGATCGACAGGTGTCTACCTAAATATTGAATGGAGAACTTATAGGACTGCCATTGTTTTGGAAGCACTGGAGCTAGCGACAACCCGTTTTCCTTGATACGAAGTCCAGCAAATCCGTAAACAATTGCCATCCACGTCCCTCCCATGTTCGCCATATGGAGACCGTCTTTCGTATTACCGTGTGTATTGTCCAAATCTAACCGAGCGGTTTGAATAAAATATTCATAAGCCTTGTCGGGCTCGCCAATTTTTGCTGCCATAATACTAAACACACAGGAAGATAGAGAAGAATCGTGAGTCGTGATTTTTTCATAATAATGATATGAATTTCGAATGACAGCTTCTTCTTGTTCATCTTCTAACAAAAAATGAGCCAGTACGGTATCCGCTTGTTTACACACCTGATAGCGATATAAGGTCAGCGGATGATAATGCATGAGAAGCGGATGACTTTCTTTTGGCGTATTAGCGAAATCCCAAACTTGCTTTTGCAGAAATGTATCATCCTGAGGGTTTATTTGGAGTATCGGGTCTACAGGCAACCACATCGCTTCCGCCGCTTGTACCCACTCTGCCGCTTCCGCTTCATACATCTCAAGCTTATCTTGCAACGCCGCTAATGTTTCAGGAGCATGCTCCTCTAATTCAGCAACAGCTTTGGCTGCCCAGAACAAATTGTTTTTGGCCATCACGTTCGTGTAATAGTTATTGTTCACAATACATGTATACTCGTCAGGTCCTGTTACAGCATCAATCTTAAATTTCCCATCATGATAATGCCCGGTATCCATCCAAAGACGAGCTGTTTCTATTAATAATTCCGCCCCATAAGTTTTGAGAAAATCCAAATCCTGCGTGACCATGTAATATTGGCCGAAGCTATAAGCGATATCTGCATTGATATGGTATTGAGCGGTTCCGGCTGGAAAGTAAGAGGAGCATTCTCCACCCGAAATGGTTCTCCATGGGAATAAGGCGCCTTTTCGATGCCCCATTTCCTTGGCGCGATTACGAGCACTATCCAGAATGGAGTATCTATAGATGAGAAGCTGTTTGGCTAACTCAGGATTCGTCATCAAGAATACAGGGATCATATAGATTTCGGTGTCCCAAAAGTAGTGGCCTTCATACCCTTCCCCTGACAAGCCTTTTGCAGCAATATTGGAAAAACGATCACGTCCTGCCGATTGCAGCAAATGAAATAAATTAAAGCGGATTCCTTCTTGAAGCGCTTGATGTCCTGTGATCTGGATATCCGCATAGAGCCAATAATTGTCTAAAAAGTGTTTTTGCTGCTCGGCGGCATCTTGAAAACTTAAATTTGATAATACCTGGCATAAAGCAAACGCGGCTTCAAGCGTATTCTCTCCATGTCGAAGAGAATCGGTATATATATTCGTTTTGGTCAGGGTCGCTTGCTCCTGTAATTCGAACGTGAGACATGTTTCAATCGAATGCTCATGGCATACTACTTCTTGCTCGAAATCGATATTTAATTTGCAGGTTGATGTACAAGCAGTGTGAAGATTGGATCGACTTGTTGTGGTTCGTACACCAGCAATATTCCCGACAGCAGCTACCTCTGAGACCGTTAAGAGCTTCGCATGTCCTGAACCTACTCGCGGATCACTCGGATCAACGAAATTCGTGACATCTCCGTTCACTAATGAAACGATCTTCACATTCCCCCTAAAATTAATGGGTTCAATTGTAATCTCCTGCAAGAAAAGCTCCTTATTTATGAAAGAGGTTAATCTCTTGAATCGGAGTTTGACTTCTTTTCCTAGTGGAGAACGCCAATGAACGAATCGTTCCGTATAACCTTTGTCCATATGGAGTTGCCGTTCATACTGAATGACTTCCCCTTCAAAAAGTGAAAACCTTTCTTCCTCTTGTGCTGATCCAAAATAAATTTGGACGGTTTGCGCATCAGTCACATTGACTAACTTCTGTTGGGATTCAGGGAATGCATATAACTTTTCGCCGTAATCTATATTTGTTATATCGTGAAATGCATTGATATAGGTACCGCGTATAGAAGATAGGCCCTTCTCATATTCCTCTTCAAAATTTCCACGAACTCCGATATAGCCATTACCGGTGAAACAGAGACTTTCTTCGTTTTGCAAGTTTTCCATATAAAGCTGATTAGAACGTATGGACCAAGACATGTATGAGCACTCCTAATTTGTGAATTCAATCCATTTCCCTACTCAGGATTTGCTTTTTCTTCCATATACAAAATACAAAGTTATAGCGGACATGACCATCAGAACGACGGAATATACTAACGTTAACGCTTTGGTGTCAGCCAGAGCCTGTGCATCTGTACTGTTTTTTATGACAATACCCAGAGGCTGATACAGAGGGTGATAAAGGAATACAGTAAGATCGTAATCCGACAATATGCCGTTGAAATTTAATGCAAGGACAGCTAACGTTGATGGCAGGATGATAGGCAGCAATACTCGCGTGAACGTGTATAAAGACTTTGCTCCTAAGTTTTTCGCTGCATCTTCAAGATTACTGTCTAAGCTGAAAAAGGACGCTTTTACCATTCGGAGCGTAAAAGGAATGTGTATGATCACATAGGCAATGAATAGCATCCATACCGTCCCGACTAAAATGGAATTCCCAATAATAAATCTTGGTGTATTAAAAGTTACGATCAGACCGATCGCTATTAAAGTCGAAGGCAGCATCCAAGGTATGAGAAGAGCATACTCGAGAGCATCCGTCCATTTATTCTTATATTTATGCAAAATTCGTGACGCGATTAAAGCTATGGCCACAACGGTTACAGACGCTGCAGCTGCATAAATAATGCTCACCAAGTAAGGTTTAAAAGCAGTCATGTTAGAGAAAACATTCAAGTAATTACTAAAGGTGAGTTTACTAAAGGTCAACGTTGATGTAGCTATACTGTGCGCATCGGTGAATGAAAAAACGATAATGAGGACGACCGGAATGATATAGATCAGGAATAGGAAATACGCCACGACATGTGCAGCAATATTGGCGAACTTATTATTAATTTTTTGCTTCACAAGCTCCGACTTCACTTTGGAAACCGATATGAAATTCCCTTTCCTTTCAAACCTAATCATAATCGACAACAATATTAATGTTGCCAGTCCGAGAATGAGCGCCAATAGTGCGGCTAAATCTCTGGAAGTCATACTATTGGAGAATGTAAGGATCATTGGTGTAATGGTTTGAAATTCTCTTCCGCCTAAAATCAGAGGAGCCGAGGTTGCAGACAAGCCTGTCAGAAAGAGAAGGATCGTTAATGCAAACATAGTCGGTTTTAATACCGGAAGAACAACACGTCTAAGAATATAAAAGGTTGACGCTCCCATGTTCTTAGCTGCTTCGACTGTTTGGAAATCTATTTTGCGAATGGCATTGCTTAGAAAAAGCACATGATTGGAAGTGCAGGCAAAGGTCATGACGAATAAAACCGCCCAGTACCCATGGAACCATGTCGTATCGAAGGAAGGAAACAGATTAGCTAAGAGCTTGGTCATGTACCCAGTCTCACCATATACAAATTTGTAACCGGATACTAGAACGACACCGCTGTAAATAAGAGTTGTAAAATACCCAAGCCTTAATATTTTTGCACCTTTAATATCAAAATACTCCGAGATGAGAACCAGAGTAACACCCACAATATTGACCGTAATAATAAGTGATATGGCTAGAATAAAGCTATTATATAAACTTCTCATCGCTCGATCGGAAGATAACAGCTTTTCAGCCGCATCGAACGTAAATTTGCCGTCTTTAAAAAAGATTTCATAGTATATATTAATATTGGGATAAATCAGGAAGGCAATTACACACCATGCAATCAGACCATATAGTATTAAAGCAGTCGGACTGATCGATAATAGCTTTTTTTTGTTTTTCACCAGTTTCAACCTTCTTCCCCCTTCCCTCAGTATTGCAGGATATCGTCGACATTGATGTATATATCAATCTCGTCACCCGCTTTGTTATGAGCAACCCCGTTTTCTTTCTCGATGGTCTTCAGCACTCCGCCTCCGGCAACTTCAATCATATACTTGGAATATAGTCCATAAAATTCTTGATCCACGATTGTTCCTTTTAATTGAACGGCATTATTAACCTGAGGCAAGGGAGATAGACTAACTTTTTCATTGCGAATATACGCTATTTTGTGAGGATCGATGAAATCCTTCAACCGACTGTTCTGAATTACTTCCACATCTATTTTGTTAATATCCCCAATGAAATTACACACAAATTCGGTTTGCGATTGGTTGTAAACTTCTTTCGGTGTGCCGACCTGCTCAACAATACCATTGTTAAAAACAGCAATTCGATCAGACAAAGTTAAAGCTTCTTCCTGATCATGTGTCACGTAGATCGTGGTGATTCCAAATTTCTTCTGAAGGTTTTTTAATTCATTGCGCAATTGCACTCTTAACTTAGCATCCAGATTGGATAAAGGCTCATCTAACGCGAGAATGCTTGGTTTCAATACAAGTGCTCTGGCAATAGCCACACGTTGTTGTTGTCCCCCGGATAACTCAGACACTTTTTTGAACAGTTGTTCTTCCTTTAAATCGACCTTTTGAGCTATGTCTCTAACTTCTCGATCGACTTCGGATTTGGAGCTTTTTTTAACTCTCATTCCAAATGCGATATTCTCATATACATTCATAGTTGGAAACAGGGCATAACTTTGGAACACCATGCTGATACCCCGTTTTTCAATGGGCACATTCGTGATGTCTCTGTCACCTAAGAAGATCTGCCCGCTTGTAGGCTCTATAAACCCGACCAAACTGCGAAGGATGGTAGTTTTCCCGCACCCTGATGGACCGAGAAAGGTAAAAAACTCCCCTTCTTTGATGTGCAGATTAAGATTTTTGATGGCGTGGAAATCACCGAATTTAATTTGGATGTCTTTAAATGTGATCATATATACCCCTTATCCCTTACCCACATTTGGTTTCTTATATTTCGTAAAGAACAACTGCATATTGGAACTTCCCAATATGCAGTCCGTTTGAGTTTCACATTATTATTTCATAATTTGCAATTCAATTTTCTCAACCCAACGTCCAATATTATTCGCAATGAATCCCCAATCCAATGGCTGCGCTTTAAGAGTTGAATAAAGTGCCTTCACGGAATCATTTGCTTTGGCAACAGCTTTCGTATTCGCAGGCATAGAGTTAAACTTGGCTGCAAATTCTCCTTGAACTTCTGCTGTTCCAATCCACTCAACGAATCTTTCTGCTGTTGGCATTTTCTTCGTTCCGTTAATAATCGCTGCATGTTCCACGATCATAGGAACTCCAATTGAAGGACTTACGATGCCTGCTTTCACTTTATATTGCTCTTCTTTTTTCCCCAGTGTTCCAGAAACTAATGCTCCAAGCGGCGTTTTTCCGCTTGCAAGATTGGAATAGAAGTCTTCGCCATCGACTGCTCTAACACCATTGTCATACAATTTTTTGATTTGATCCCAGCCTTCTTTGGCAATCCCATAATCGCCCTTCGGGTCAGGGTATCTGGTTAGAATTCCTGCTACTACAAGCTGTGGTGTAATTTGTCCCAGCAAGGTAGGGGCTTCATATTTACCCTTGAACGCGGCATTATTGTATAAATCTGTCCAATCTTTCGGTGCCGTTTCTGCTGTGTAATTTTTAGGATTATATCCTAACAGAATAGCTTGTTTTACAAGACCATGATAAAATCCTTCAGGGTCGTTTAATCCCGCTTCAATATCTCCAGCCCACTTCGGAACATACTTGGTCAGTACCTTTTCTTTTTTCAAGTTTTCATAGAGCATGTTGTTCAGACCAAATACGACATCGGCAATCGGATTGTTCTTCTCAGCAATTAATCGATTCGTTAGATTAGCACCGCCTGCTCCAACAAGCTCGATCTCAAATCCAGCTGTTTTCGCTTTTTCGATTAACCACTCGCCCCGACCATCCGAATTCGCGTTTGTATACACAATTAACTTTTCATTTTTAACTGGTTCACTAGGTTTCGGCGAAGCCGATTCACTCGGTTTCGGCGAAGCAGTTCCAGTTGCAGCCTGGTTGTTACCAGTGTTACTGCTTCCACACGCAGTTACCGCTAAACATATGATCAATAGAATAAGCACGTTCATTGTTTTTTTCATAAGTATTTTACACTCCTCTTTGATGGTTTATTGATTAAAACTGTACCGTAGCCGTCACAGGAAAATGATCCGAAGGATACGTTCTATCAAAACTGTCAACAACCGTTCTAGTTTTAAGGACATTCACATGCGGGTTGGCAAAAATATAGTCGATTTCCTTTAAGTCTGCCCAGGGAATGCTGTAATCAAAGCCTGTAAATGTTCCCGCAGGTCCATAGTGTACTGCTTGGGCTGCTTTTCGTGTATCTTGCAAGTGCTTTGTAATTTCCTGATAACATCTTTCTTCTGGGAAAGCATTGAAATCACCCGATAACACGATTGGAACATTAGACGTATTATTTTCGATCCAAGCCATTATTATTTGAGCACCCTTAAATCTTGCTTCTTCACTGATGTGGTCCAGATGCGTGTTTATGAATATAAATGTTTTACCATTCCGTTTGTCGTTTAGTCTAACCCAGGTGCAAATACGTTTACAATCGGAGCCCCATGATTTGGACGGAGATTCGGGAGTTAAAGATAACCAGAACGTGCCTCCATCTTCTTTATCGAAAATTTCCTTTTTGTAAAAGATAGGTCCATGTTCACTAACGTGATCCTTCTCACGCCCTATGCCTTCATAACTGTACGCAGATAGCTTTGCAATATCCTCGAGTTGATTGCCGCAAACCTCTTGTAATCCAACAACATCCCAAGAATAATAGTCCATCATTTCAAGGACATGCTGTTTTCTGTACTCCCACCCGTTTTTCTGATCAGCTGGATTATCGAAACGCAAATTAAAGCTTGCCATTTCGTAAATTGTGCTCAATCAAGAACTACCCCCTTTTCAAATTACATACCCAGTCCCTGCACAATAATGAATGCGCTTTCTATTTAATGATTTGACAATTGAAGTGTAATAGTTATAGTACTATAATTATATTAAAAATCAAATATTTTTGGTAAAAACTAAATAAACGAGGCGATAGAGGATGCAAAAGAAAATCATCAAGAAATTTTACGAAGCAAAAGTCAAATACAAACAAGATTTCTTTGTTCATTCCTCGTATGAAATGGAGCAAAAGCTGCTGCAATCGATCTCAATGGGATTAGTTCAAGAAGCCACAGCTGCCTTGGATACGATTAATAGTAATAGACGAGCTACTTTGGCTAAAGATCAGATTCGTTCTTTGAAAAATTCATTAATCGGTTCCTGTACGCTCTTTACACGAGCCATCATTAAGGGAGGTGTGCATCCAGATCATGCTTTTAGCCTTAGCGACGTATTTATCGTTCAAATTGAAGAAACAAATGAAGTATCTGGCTTAGTGGAGCTTGAATACGAGATGTTATATACCTTAATGGAGGCCTTAAATAATGAAAAGAGACCATCTTATAACGCAATCGTTAATAAGACAATCTCTTTTATACATGATGAAATATTAAATCATTTGTCACTGAAACGTATTGCTTCTGCAATGAATGTGCATCCGTACTACCTGTCCAAAATTTTCAAACAAGAAGTAAATATCTCCATAAAAGATTATATAAATAAAAAGCGAATTGAAGATTCTAAATATTTTTTGCTGCATAGTGATTCGTCGATTCTAGATATTGCCATTTTACTTGGCTTCTGTAATCAAAGCTATTATACTCAAGTATTTAAAAAATACACTGACATGACTCCTCTGGAATTCCGCAATAAATATCCTAGAAGTATGGCGCAGAACGATTAACGATTCCTCTCATATTGCTCGAGAGTTGTTGCGAATGTAAGCTGCGACGTGTCAGCAACAATGAGATCAGCGCCTGCTAATATTTCCTTGGATCCGATACCGACCGCAAACATGTTGGCTCCTTTAATAGCAGCAATTCCTGCGTGCGAGTCCTCAATACCGATACAGTAAATGGGGTTAGCGTGTACAAGCTCAGCAGCTAGCAGAAAAATTTCCGGGTCAGGCTTCCCTTTTTTCACAGCACTTGCATCAGCAATTGCATCAAAATAATGGGTAAGCTTCAGACCGTCAAGAACGGCATCTGCATTTTTACTTGCTGAAGCAATGGCCGTTTTAATCCCACGGTTTCTCAAAGCTTGGAGAAATTCAGTAATACCCGGTAAAATATCATTTGGTGTGATGTTTTTTATTAATTGCACATAATGCTCATTTTTTTGAGTAGCCAGCTCTTCTTTCTCTCTTTCACTGTACTGCTCCTCTTTTCCTCCATAAACTAATATTTTTTCTAGAGATTCTAATCGACTTATACCCTTTAACTGTTCATTGAATGCTCTGTTGAAATCAACCCCGATTTGCCTGGCCAGCTCTTTCCATGCTAAATAATGATATTCAGCCGTGTCTGTAATCACACCATCCAAATCAAATAAAACGGCTTGCAGTTCTTTCTTCATGTGTATTAAGCCCTTTCGTAAACAGTGATTTTTATAGTTAATCATATTTTAATGAATTAAGGAATTTTTTTCTGCATGCACACCCTTTTCCCGAGTCCTTAAATATGAGAAAAACCGCTAGAGAAGATCTCTCTAGCGGTCCTTGGCGACCCGAGTTTAGTTGCGCGCGTGGGAGGTCAGGAAGGTGGGCTGCGATTGCTGTTGTGCTAGGTTTCCTTTGATTATGATGTTTAGAGGTAGGACCCCCGCCACAAAGGCAACCACTTCGTTTCTCCGCTCCACCTCCCTGCCCTTTCTGTTCTACTTTGGATGAGGAGCCTCTTGGTTCAGATTCATGTAGGGGAGATGTAGACAAATTCGACATCTAACCCGGAAAACAGGCCGTTCACGGATCTAGTTGTCGAAGAATTATACATCTAAACACTCAAACTCTTCAAATTGCCCCCCTTATAGACTCAAAACCCGTCGAATTGGGCCTTAGATGTCGAAATTTTGTACATCTAGACGCGAAAACTCACCGAAATAGCCTATCGGTGTATAAATCATCGACATCTACTTCAGTCCGCTAAAGAAATTCTAATTTTTATTAGCTCCTATCACTATTAAAAAAAGGGCAACCTCTCGAATTATATACTTTCTGATGTATTAAGAAAAACTAGGGACCTGAGTTCCCTTATCCTTCGCAGTGCCCACTTATCTGCAGGAATAAGGGAACTCAGGTCACCTAAATCAAAATAAAGCCTTTTATTCACAGCTTTCTCGATGATTAGGGATCTCAGGTCCCCTATTCCAGTCTATTCCTAGCGTCTCGTAGAGATAAGGGACATTTTGTTCCCTATCTCTGGAAGCGGACTGGATTTGAACTCTTAGCTAGAGAATCTTTGACCAGTAAACTCCTTTGCTAAGCCCATGAACAAGAAAGATATACTAAGAACGGCGCTTGCCGGATGCTTCAGTACGGTAAATAACTTAAACTTTCTTATCCGTTTAAAAAGGGGGAACCTTCGGTTCCGCCCCAAAACTTATACTTTCTATACTCTTAAGTAAAACCCTTTGCAGGGTCTTTCTCTAAGAAATCGGGTTCGTACGCTACTGGCTTAACAACGAATATAGATCCGGTCTCCTCGCGTTCATCAAGCGGCTGCGCAAGGTATAATCCTTTCTTACTTTTCCATTGTGCAGTACAAAACTGACTTTACGTCCGACTGCATCGAGATTGATCTCCGCTATGTAGATCCCTTCCATGTCATAGTTGCTTGCGAACACCGTCTCGCCGGTCGGATCGATCAAATTGCTGCGGTTCGCTATTTGCGATGAAGGAAAGTTGCTCATGAGCACATACTGACAGTTTTCGATCGCCCATGTCCGGGAAGCCCCTTCGTTGATCGCATTAGCATCATATCCCCAACTTTGCGATTGGAGAATGATTAGCTCCGCCCCTTTCAACGCCAGAATTCGCGGAATCTCCTGACAGTACGAATCGGCGCAAACCATGAAACCGACAGTACCGAAATCAAGCTCAACTACATCGATTTCCGTTCCTGCAGGGGGCTGATTATGGTACATCATACTTAGAGTGTTTACTTTCTGATACTGATGGATCAGCTCGCCTGTACGTGAGAACAATAGCGACGTATTCATCCGCTGCACCACGTCGTTAACCGCCACGTAACAATTGTTCTCCTTAGCAATTTCTGAGCAGCCGCGCAGGAAATCGGGCAGGCACTCTTCCTCATCTTTACCGCCATCCCCTCGTGAATATTCCGAACAAACAACTAGATCGCAAGAGGCTGCTGCTTCCCGGATGTGGGTCAAAACGTTCACGTGCCAATTTTTATTCTTTGTATGGATCGTATCTTTGTAAGGCAGATGAACGAAGCCGATCTTTGCTCGGGCTCCTCCAGGTTTGGCTTCCGTAAGCTTCGACGGGTAGGTCGCTCTTTCACGCAAGTAACGGAACACACCTCGTTCGTTTTGTTGAAATACGATTCGTCCTGTACCGTAATTGTAACTGGCCGCACTCCTTTTCTTCGTCAAATCGAGCGTGCACACCGCAACCCCGCTTTCCCTGCCGGTCGAAACGATGGTTTCTCCGCGTAAATCGCACACACCCGCCCGCCCGGTATGCTTGCCGAGCCCAAAGGCGTTGAACGATGCATCCGCATCGCCGGACACAGCAATTTCTTCGGCATGAGGGTTGAAGTTTTCGAAGTTGCTTGCCATGTACATAATGCTACTGCTCGCATAAGTGGATGCCGCCACGTATAAGTAATTTTGGATCGCCCTTCCTTTATACAACCTCTGCAGTTCTGTATCGTCCCGCAAAATTTGCGTTCCCATTGAGCACAACAATATTTCCGCGCCTTTGAGTGAATAGATCTCGGACAATTCAGGCATATAAATGTCCGAGCCGACGAGCAGCGCGACATTGCCGAAATCCAATTGGAACACTGGCATCTCATCGCCCAGATCAAGCGTGATGTCGATCCCGTCGATCTGATGCGTCTTCGTGTATTCTCCGACTGAGGTACCATCCCTGCCGATGATCGTGGAAGTGCAAGACGCTCCTGTTACTGACTGCCGAAGCGAGTTATAAACGACATAACTTCCGTTGTCCCTGGCAAACGAGCGGAAAAGTTCAATCTTCTCCAATTCCCTGTCATTGCCCTCTTCTAATACTGTATACTGCGGGAACAAGATAAGATCCAAGGGATTTCCGCGAATCTCATCCAGCATATGTTCCACTGTCTGAACCGGTACGGATGGAATATGCGTTACTGTATTGTTGACAGGCAGGGAAACAACTGCGATAAGGGCTTTATTGTTCACGGTATTAGCCTCCTTATTCAAATTTTCAATTCCTAATCTTATTTCTTATACAACACGGGAGCTTTGATCCTCCAATTGTTTTCACTGTCAGGACGCGTAAGGATGCCGTAAGTTTCCGGACGCCGCATACCCAGAAAGCATTCCTTCAAGGTAGCATACTTCTTCTTAAGTTCTCCTGTTGCCCAGAATTCGTAAGATTCATCCAGGTCTACCTCCGCAACAGCAACCCCCGGTCGGTGGCTTGTCTCGGCCCGGGTACGGCCATACGGGTCGACGATTCGGGCATGGCCCATTTGCTTTCCGGCCAAATAGGGCATTTGAACGTAGTGGCTTGTTACCACATAAATCTGATTGTCTATAGCCCTGGCATTAATCAAGGATTCATTGAAATTGCCTGTATAATCAATCCAACCGGCTTGGTGAACAATGACATCGGCTCCCTGAAGTGCCAGGATGGTCCATATCTCCGGGTAATGCAAATCCATACATACGGTTACCCCTATCCTGCCGAAATCCAATTGGAATACAGGATAGCAGTCCCCCTCGTACACATCTCCTTCCTCAGTCGAAGCTAGATGCGTCTTTCTGTATTTGCCTTTGTAGTTTCCTTTACGGTCGAAGACAATACTTGTATTGAATAATTGATCGTTCTCCAGTTCCCGAATAGAAAGTACAAGATTAGTGTTATATTTTATAGCGGCTTCGGAAAACAGCTCCTGGATGGGTCCTCCGGGTACGATCTCTCCCATTTTGTCGGCTTCTTCTTTTGGTATTCCACATAAGATATCAATCTCCTCAGGCAGTACCACTAGATCCGGACTCCATCGGGATGCTTCTCCTATCAAGGAAAGAGCCCTTTTCATATTAACTCCGGGTTGTACCGATCGATCATCCACAGGCAACGAGATGGTTGCCAACACTGCTTTCCTGCCCATCTTCATTCTCCTTTAACCGTTTCTCTTTCGTTCCACCAGCGGCTCAAGTCTTTCATGCGCATGAACACAACGTTTTTATGGGAAGCCATATATTGAATCAGCTCCCGGTAAGCTTCTTCTCTACCAGGCCCTTCTTTCAGTGAAACATAGGGATGCAGGCAGGTTTGAAACAACCCACCTAACCGATACATCCGGTCGAACCCTTCTTTAAAGAAGTCCAGTGCCGTTTCTGCGTTCATCTGCTTCACCCGGTACACGAAATGATCGTTAGCCACCGTATCCGGAATTTCCAACAGATTCAGCTTACGACCTCGATAATCCAAAGCGTGCTGAGGAAGAGTAACATAAGTGACTAAGTTATCGGGAAATCCATGGTTATATTTACCGACTGCTTCCCAACCCTGCAGGTCGGCGAGATACTCATACCCTAGATTTTCCAAAGCCAAGCGGGTGTCGTAATTGCTGTTATAGCCATGGGTTCTGAATCCCTTGCAGTAATCATCCACTTCGGGTGCAATGTTTCGGAAGCTTGCGACACAGCGGCATATATCGGCTTTCTGTTTTTGGTAATCCCACCCGGCATTGCTGTAGCATGTATCCTGATGTGTGTGCGGGCATATTTCATATCCGCGGCCCAACACTTCAATAATCTCATCCGGAAATTTTGTGGCGACTGCTCCAGTGATAAAGAATGTCGCTTTTCCGTCCAACCCGTATTCCCGCAGCACATTTGCATTGTCTATCATGTCCCTGTACTCTCTGTTGGCGCGGCCTGGAATGCCCTCATAATCATGCACATCCCCAGATAATACGACGACGCACTGTGCCCCGCCGGGCCATAGCGGTTTATAAGCGAACTGCTCTGATCCTGCCATATAGGCATAAATATCTTTCATTAAGATTGCAATTCCATTATTTTTGATGACATACGGGAATTCAGTGAACGTCGGAATCCGCGGCTGAACGACCCATTCCATCTCTCCCAAACATAGTGGGATGTACATTACTTTGCCAGATCCGACGCGGCTCTCAATGATAGAAGGTTCCGCAGATTCGTTCCATTCTCCCCATTGCTCCAGGTCGCTGTTCACGATATCCATTTCATAGGAATCGCCAAGTAAATTCGCTCGCAGCCCGGAAAAGGTATCAATTACATAATCCTTGCCGGAGCAATTGTAGGAGTTTGTAAAAAAAAGAATTTCGCCGTCCTTCCAGCTTCCTAGCTTATTATTTTTCGCCATTCTCACACATCTGTGAGTCTGATGGCGCATGACCTGCTTCACCCGGATGCCGCCAAAGTAGCCTGAGAAGGCGTCTGGTAAATTGCCGGAGATCAGTAGGTTCCCTCCGTTTTGAATATATGCATCGAGCTTTGAAAAGCAAGGTGCGGACAATGCAGACTGGTCCACGGCGAGCACCAATTCATATCGGTTCAAATCAAGCTGTTGGAATGTATCCGGGTCTACAATCTCGTACGCGATTCCCCAAAAATCTGCCGATTCGATCCACATTTTGATCGGAGCCGTACTGCCGTCATTCACGAATAATAGCTTTCTCATTGATATCGTACTCCCTTTCATTCTCGAAATAATTATGATTATGATTATTTCATATATAACACGGGCTCTTTAATTTTCCATTTGTTTTCACTGTCGGGACGGGTAAGAATGCCGTAGGTTTCAGGACGCCGCATACCCAGAAAGCATTCCTTTAGAGTAGGATACTTCTTTTTCAGTTCTCCAGTTGCCCAGAATTCATAGGTTTCATCCAAGTCTACTTCTGCAACAGCGACTCCCGGACGGTGCCCGGTATCGGCCCGGGTTCGGCCATACGGGTCTACTATCCTGGCATGACCCATGGCTCTCCCGGATAAATAGGGCACCTGAACATAGTGGCTTGTTACAACATAGATTTGATTGTCTATCGCCCGCGCATTGATCAAAGATTCACAGAGATTGCCTGTATAATCAATCCACATCGTGGGATGAACAATAACATCCGCTCCCTGCAGCGCCATGATCGTCCATATTTCAGGGTAATGTACATCCATGCACACCGTTATTCCTATCGTACCGAAATCCAGTTCAAATACGGGGTAGTTATCTCCTTGCTGGACTTGGTTAACTTCTCCTGGAGCCAGATGGGTTTTCCTGTATTTACCTCTGTACTTTCCCTCTCGGTTGATGACGATACTTGTATTGTATAGTTGATCCTTATCCCGTTCCCGAATGCAAAGCACTAGATTAGTGTTGTATTTGACTGCCGCTTCAGAAAATTTCGTCTGGATGGGACCTCCTGGTACCGGCTCTCCCATTCTGCTGATTTCTTCCTCCGGTAAGTGGTAAATATCGATTTCCTCGGGGAGTACCACCAAGTCCGGCTTCCATCTGGATGCCTCTTCTATTAACGTAAGCGCTCTTTCTATATTGACTCCGGGTTTAACAGACTGCTCATCCACAGGCAAGGAAACAGTAGCCAGCACTGCTTTTCTGCTCATTTTTATTCACTCCTTATCAGATGTCTGCTGCAAACTTCTCCAATGATGGAAGCCATCAGCTCAACATCCTGATCCGTATATTTTTCAGTCCACATCCAACGGATCCATTGATCCATAAAGGCCACCGCGTTTGGTGTTATGATGTCCGCATCATAATCAATTTTCCTTGAAGCAGGAGGAGTGCTGAACGGATAAATACCCTGGGCTACTTTGTCCGCCAGGAATGGAACACCGGCTGGCAAAACATAATACTTGCCCATGCCGCATGGAATCCCGGCTTTAACCAACTCGTCAGACAGCTCCTCAACCGTACACGAAAACTTCGTCGGATCCATACTAAAGCCGTACATCCAATAAGTGTGTGTCCGCTGTTCAGGAACTTCGTAGGTCCGGATGCCGGGAATGGATTTGAGCTTTTCATTTAACATCGAAGCCGTTCGCTTCCTTGCTTCCACCTGACGTGGAAGTATCTCCCAATTGCCCAGACATGTTGCAGCAGTACTTTGTGGTGCGCGCAGCGCTAAGCCCTGGTATAAATGCTTGCGGCCGAATCCGGGAAAATTAACTGCCCCCCGCGCGATTGAGCGGTTGATGATACGCTCATACAGCTCCTGATCATCCGTCAGAACCGCCCCACCCATATCGGCGCCCATCGTCTTTTCCGAATCAAAGGAAAAAACAGCCACATCGGCTAAAGTTCCGGAAAGCCTCCCTTTGTAAGTGGCCATTATGCTTTGGCATACATCTTCGATGACAATGAGGTTATGCTTGCGTGCCAGTGCCATGATTGGATCGTAATCACAAGGCAGTCCGAAAAAATTAACCGCAAGAATAGCGCGTGTCCGTTCCGTGATGCAAGGTTCTATCGTTGCGGCTGAGATCAGCCCGGTTCCTGGTTCCGTATCGCAAAAGACCGGAATATAATTGTGGAACAGCAGACCGGCCAAATCGCCGTAATCGGCGATAGGACTGACGATGATCTCATCTCCAGGTGAAAATTCCAATGCGGCGAATAAGGCAAATAGTGCGTTAGTGCAACCTGGCGTAAGCATGCAGTATTTCCTGCCATGTGCCTCGGCCAGCACCTTTTCAAATCGTGCAACCATATCCGAAGAAAGTCCGGAATCGACGACATTCTGTAAATAAGTTAACGTATTCGGACCCATCTCCCGCGGAAAAACGGAGGGAAGTCCTATAGTCGACTTGATTTGTGAGGCGGAACCGAATTTTGCATTGCTGAGCTTTTTGTTTAGTTTTTCCATCTTCCCATCCATCCTTTGTCTATATTTATTTGATTAGTTATAATTACTGCTTCACGCTTCCGACGACAATGCCCTTCACAAAAAACCTTTGCAGGAACGGATAGACGAGTAATATGGGCAGGGCTCCGATAAATATTTGTGCGGCCTTAACGGAACGATCCGATAGAAACTCCATCATCAGCAAATCAACCTGATTAAGGACATCTAAATTGGTCTGAACAATAACGGTTTGCAAATAACTTTGTAACGGATAGTTCTCAGGTGAGTTCATATAAATCAATCCATCAAACCATGCATTCCATTGACCCACCATGGAGAACAGCGTAATTGTGGCCAAGCCCGGCAAGGATAGCGGTACGTAAATGCTAATTAGCGTTTTCCAGTGTCCGGCTCCGTCTACTAATGCAGCTTCTTCCAGTTCTTTGGGCAGAGACCGGAAAAAGTTAAGCATCAGAATAACGAGAAATACCGGAACGGCACCGGGCAATACCAGCGACCAGATCGTATCCATGAGTCCCATCGCTTTCACTATCATGTAGAGGGGGATCAAACCGCCACTAAACAAAATGGTGATAACGAAAAACCATGCATAGGCCGTTCTCCATCTAAATACGCTTACTTCTTTGGATAAGGGATAAGCAATGAGCAAAGTTAATAGCAAACTGATCGTTGATCCTAACAAAACCCGCTGAACCGAAATGAACATCGAATGGACAAAAGCATTGGAACTAAGCACATATTCGTAAGATTTCAATGTGAATTTGACAGGCCACAAGTGAACTAATCCGGCTGCTGATGCTGATGCGGCACTTAACGAAACCGCAAACACATTAATCATCGGGAGAAGACAGAGAAATGCCAGCAGGATCAGAAATGAATAATTGCAAATGATAAAAATGGTTCTCCCTAATGAAGATCGTTGCATTCCGCAAATCACCTCCCATAGCTAAAAAATCCGGTAGTTAGTCAAACGGTAGGCCAAGAAATATGCAGTGGAGATAAAGATAAATGATACGACCGATTTAAATAATCCAATGGCTGTCGCGGGGCCAAATTGAGCATTGATCAAGCCGATCCGATATACAAAGGTATCGATAATGTCACCGCTTTGATAGACGATAGGACTATATAGATTGAACACCTGATCGAAGCCTGCGTTAAGCACATTCCCAAGACTCAGTGTAGCCAGCAGCACGATAATCGGCCGCATGCCCGGTAGCGTTACATGCCAGGTTTGCCTCCATCGATTGGCTCCATCCATGAGGGCTGCCTCATACTGAGTAGGATCGATGCTGGTTAAGGCTGCCAGATAAACGATTGTGCTGAAGCCGAACTCTTTCCACACATCCGATATTACGAGTACGTATGGAAACCACTGGTTGTTACCAAGAAAAAAGATAGGATCAATACCTAGACGGGTAAGGGCTAAATTAAGAATGCCGGATTCTGGAGAAAGCACCTCAATCATGATTCCACTCAAAATGACCCATGACATGAAATGCGGCAAGTAAATCAGCGTTTGGATTCCACGCTTGATTCTCTCCTTGCGGAATTCATTGAGCAGAAGCGCTACAATGATGGGAACCACCTGACCTGCGATGATTTTCATCAAAGCTATATAAACGGTATTTAACAAAACCTGAAACGTATCTGGCAAATGAATGATATATTCGAAATTTCTTAATCCAACCCAATCGGAATGAAAAATCCCCTTGGCTGGAATGAATTTTTGAAACGCAATAAGGATTCCAACCATAGGGCCGTAGCTGAAAATAAGGACAAGAATGACCCCAGGAAGAAGCATAAGATGAAACGGAAGCTGGGATATTCTGTTTTTTCTTATCAAGATCGAACCTCCTCGAGGTTTGCAATCAATCCTCATTAAGGTGGCCTCCCTAAGGCTGCCACCACGAGTCGGATTTGCACTATAAGGATTTATGCCAATCATTCACTTCTTTTGTAATGTCATTGCCGCCGGTTTTTTTCCAGTCTTCGACGAATTTATCAAATGTTTCAATCCCTGCACTCCCCGTAATAATATTGATGAAGGCAGTGGCTTTCAATTTCTCCAACGTAGCCATTTTCTCAGACATCACAGGTGTGGCCGCTACAAAAAACTCATTCTCCATAAGCATATTGTCTTTGATGTACTTGATAGCGATGCTTCTCGACCCGTTGATCCCAAAACATTTGTTGATTCCCCAATAGGCATTATTTCCGGCCTTATATTCGAGAATACGGTTGTGCCAAGCCCGATCCAGAGGGTTTAAATCCGAAATCTGCGTTTTCCCCTCAAGAACATTGGATACATTTGTTTGCGTCGTTAGATTGTTGTATGGCATATATGAAGAGGCAGCAGTCAATAAATAATTCGGTACCCCTTCTGTTGAAGAAATATAGGTTTGGGTGACCTTCTCATCCTTCGTCAGATAATAGCTTTGAATGAAGAAATCAATCATTTTCAAGACGGCTTCGGGGTTCTTATAACCCTTTTTGACTACCCAGTAAGATATAGGTCCAGTAGCTTTCACTTGGGGCTTTGCCGGTTGGGAATCTATGGAGAGCAGTGGATAAGCATCCCATTCAGCGTTTACATTATTATCTTTTACTTTTTGCAATACTCCTGCTGCTGCTGAGGTATCCAAGAATGTAATTCCCACTTTGCCTGCAGCTAAATCTTCATTTACCTTGGCGCTATCCTTTACTGGGAATTCCTTGTCAAGCTGCCCATTTTTGTATAGCTCCTGCAGCTTACCCAATGCGGTTTTCATTTCAGGCTGAATATCCCCATAAGCTAGATTACCTTGACTATTCTTGGTCCATATGTCCGTGAATGCATGGTAGCTGTTAAGGAAACCAACGAAGCTATGGTAGCTAAAATCTTTGTCCAAGGCGATACCATAAGTATCGTTTTTGTTGTTGCCATCCGGATCCTGTGTTGTGAACGCTTCAGACAATTTCAACACGTCTTGCATCGTTTTAGGTTCGGGGAGCCCCAATTTTTTTCGCCAATCCGTACGGATCCAAACCACTTGAGTCGCTTCCTTACCGTTGCCGCTAAACGGAAACGCCATCAGCTTTCCATTAACTGTAGCCGCCTGCAAGGGTTTGGGTCCGCTTTCCCTGAGCATATTCTTATAACTCTCCGGAGCATACTTTTCATACACACTTGTTAAATCTTGAATTTGATCCGCTTCCAATAATTGCTTGAATTGCACACCATCCACGCTCAGAAAATCCGGCATATCTCCAGATGACAATGTTAAATTCAGCTTTGTTGCATATTGTGTATTTTCAACCACCCAGTCATATTTCAGGTTTATTCCAAAATTGTCCTTATAAGCTTTTGTCCAAGCATTATCTGTTCTGGATTCACCATTTGTGTATTTAATTATTGACCAGTTTTGTCCAACAGTAGTGATATCGATCGGCGGGTCATATTTGCCGGAATTGTTGCCCGGCGTTACCGAAGCTACCGGTTCTTCTTCCGTTTTCGTCGAACACCCGGCAAGCAGAACGAAGATGCTAATCATTGAAATGAGAAACCGTGATCGAAATTTTTTCATTTTCTAATGACCTCCTGTATCGTTTTTCATATTGACCGGTTCACGATTGAATCCTGTTCTCTGAAGGTGGCGGGCAATCTCTTCGAGGTCTGGAAGCCATACGCCGCCATCCTTCTCCAACGACCTGCGCAGGATAACATCGACCGTCTGACAGAATGGATCGATCGAAGCTAATACCGCCGGGTGAGTCGTTAATGTGAAGACCAGTCCATGTTCATGTGCATAATCAACACCCTCTGACAGCATTCTCAGCCATTCGCCTAAGTCTGGCCGGTATGCTCTCCATGCGACAACATCTGTGATACCGGCCAACGGCAGCTCAAGTAAACCGCTTTCATATCTGTAAGGCTGCAATACATGCTGACTCCGATTGAAAGCCTCCGTCAATATACTTACATCAACTTTGTTGATAGCTTCGGACGAAGAAGCCTCATAATTTCGATACAAAGAATCGTTATAATGGGTAGAAACCCACCAAAAACCTTCCTCCTGACACATCTTTTGTACGGCTGGAGCATCCTGCAACCCGTTCGGGAAACCCCCGGGGGATCGGATGCCTTTCGGATCCACACCTAAACAGCCTTTTATCGCAGACGTTGTAATTTGGATCTCCTGCTGCACAATCTCCTGCGCACTCCGTCCGGACGCCCGCCAGGGACATTTGTCATATACACCAGAGAGACGGGAAGTATCCTGTGCTTTGAGATTAACGTGGGTGTAAGTATGGTTACCTACTGCGTGACCTGCCGCAACCGTCTTCTTGAGATAATCAATGTCTGGATCCTCAAAGAGGCTGCCAACAAGGAAGTAATGAGCCTTTGCCCCGTACCTTTCACACTTGGCATTAATTTTGCCTACATACGTTTTAGTCGCCTCATCAATCGCTCCCTTACGGTGATTCCAAAAACTCGTCCAGTAAGGAAAGTTCGTCACCATCTCTAGATCAAAACTGAGTTGTACAGCGAACCTCGCACCGTTAGGATACATTGCTGACCTGCCCCTCCCTTTTTCGTAGATTCTAATTTTGCAACCCTTTCCGCTTTGCCATACATGAACTGTCGGTTCATGCCTTCACTATATCTCAATTTTGTTTAGGTTTATTTGAAATATATTGATTCATATTTGCACATTATTGCTTTTTATTTCCTTGAGAATTTGGCCGTTTTTATGTAAAAAACTCATAGCCTGACTCTGGGTACAGAGTTAGGCTATGAGTTTCACTGTAAATCTAAATTCATTATGGATTCGTTACTGCAATACCGCCATTTGAAATTAAGTTCGGTGTGGTTCCATGGAAATTAGTGTTTGTTGTGATGATACTGGACGTATTGTTAAATGCCGACAAATCAATATTTCCCGTCTCCATATTTGCATTTGTTAAATCAATACTTTGATTTGCCGTCAAACTCGTATTCCCGCTATTCTTGGTCGTAAAGTGCGTACCTTGTGCTGAAATATAAGTTCCCGCCTGTATGGAGATATCATTGCTTCCCGTCGATGCCTGGAAGGAGGCATTATCGATAACAATCGGTCCCATGGAGGAGCGCAGCTTAATAGTTGAGCTTGAAGCTTTCGTTGTAATGCTAGCACCGATATAGATTCCTTGGGCCGCGGAATAATTAACGGCCTCTCCATTATCAAACTGGTAATTAAAACTGGATGGAATAAATAGGATGCCGTCCGTAATGATCTCCCCTGTGGACATAAGATCAGCTAGTGAGTAGGTTGTTGTCTCCCCATCGTAGAAGCTGACTGCTTCAGTGGCAGCAGGAGCTGAATCAGAGATCGTATATTGTACTGCTTTGTTGATTGATGAATTTGCAGTAACCTTGAACAAATAGCTGCCTGCGGAAACGGAGCTTGGAACAATGAGCGGAATTACCGCCTGATTCTCGCGGATCGTTCCGCTTGCCGTTACCGCTGGTGAAAGCTGTGTCCCATCGCTCGATACCAACTCGACTGAAACGAGAGTATTATTTGCCATATTCGTAGTATTTACTGTTAATGCAACCATCTGCATAGTGTTTGGCTGCTGCGACGTAATAGTTGAGGCAACGGAGCTGATTGATTGAGCTTCACCATCGATTACATGCAGATTTCCATCGCTTGCCGGAACAATAACTTCACTGAATCCGTCATTATCAATGTCCCCGATTGATGGCATCTGGAGGTCGGTGCCCTTGCCAACTTCAATGCTCCAGGCTATGCGACCGTCAACTGGATTATCCTCGCCGTTAAAGGCTATAACATATCCGGTATTCGTAGTCGCGATGAACTCGGCGCGTCCATCGTTATCTATGTCACCAGATGTAATATTGTAAACCATGACATTGTCGCCAAATAGGGGCTTCATGTCATAGGTCCACTGTACATTGGAGTCCTTCTGGTCGAATCTGAAGTATCCTGACTGAGGTGTTCCGTTTGCCCAATCCTTGCCTTCACCGGAGTAGCAGTACATAAAGCCGCGGTAGAGACTAGATTTGCCGGTGATATATTGGAGTGCAATCTCCAGCTTGCCGTCACCATCCACGTCAGCGAAGCCCTGCTGACGGCGGAAGTTGATCAGATCGCTATCGCCCCTCGTGTTCACCGTCATATCCGGGTTGTAGGACAGCGGCGGCATGAGAACGTGCCACATAGTCCGGGTAAGCGGTGTAGTCATATAGCCGCGGAAGAGATCATCCTTGAATACGGAGAACGCGTTGAATCCGCCGGTCATCGCGTCTTCAAGTTGACCGTCTTTGTCTACATCCACGAATACATTGCTGTTATAGTAAACGGGTAAATTGCCTGTCTCGATAGTGCCTACATAAGATTCCAGCTTAAAGGTTTGCGGCTGTTGCCCGTAAACCTTGATCTCATTTACGACTGGTTTGGCATCAGGAGTAGCTCCGGTGATTTCGACCTTCAGCTTGTCGGTTTCCACATAGCCGTTGAAGTCGATGTTGTGGCGGTCTGCTCCGGCTTCGAATGCATCTGCCGCAACGTCCCTGATCTTCCGCCAAGTGCCATTGTCATTGGCATAGATGGTCATAACTTCGTTAGCGGTTCCGTAAGTCTCCAACCTGGAAACCTTGTCAACCTGCGCAAACTCGATGACAAATTCAGACTTATTGGAAGCGCCCTGCCAGTAATAATAGGCCTTGCCATCGTTGGAGCTTGTTAACTGGCCGTCGATCATGGTGAGCAGGCGTGAATAGGTGCCGGAGAAGCTGCCGGTCACATTATAGATAACCAGTTCCTCTGCAGAAACGTCTGGCTTGGTCTCAGGGATATGCTTCAAACGGTATGCGGTTTCCAGACCGATGAAGTACCCTTCCATCTTGCCGTTCTTATCGACATCAGCCATGGAGTAATGACCCGGGGTCGGATAAATACTTCTCATGACATTGTAATTTTTGTCGTATTCGGGCGGGTACACAGCCAACCATTCAATCGGAGTGACGAAAGCAAGCTCCTTCCTCGCACCGTCAATAATACCGGTTCGTCCATTCGGGTATCCCGGGGAAAGGCTGAATAAAATGTCCGGCGTATTGTCTCCATTCAAATCCCCTACTACGTAGTCGGTGATGGATACAGTGCCTAGCGTGTTACCCTTCGTGTCCTCCTTCATAGCAACATCCCACATGACATCCCCGTTACCGTCAAGGACCTGAATCACGGGACTGCCGTCGATATCCGTTGTCTTGGACACGATATCAAGGATGCCGTCTCCGTTCATATCGGCTAGAGGAACCGAAGATGGGCCACCGTTCGCGTTCTTGCCGCTTCCTGGTGTATCCCACATGTACTCGAACTGATCGTTTACTAAGCGATAGGCGTGCACCTTCCCCTTGTCTGTAAAGATCATTTCGTTCCTGGAGTCTCCGTCTACATCGCCGATGGTTGTGCCAACGGTTAAGTATCCGCCAAAGGTGATGTTCCACAGGCTCTGGCCTGTCTGGCTAACCGCATTCATCTGACCGGATGCGGATGTGAGAAATACGATATTGCCATCTGCATCGGTGAAATTGGCTAAAGGAGCTCCAAGCTCGGCACTAATAGTGGACACAACGCTTATCTCGCCGTTCTCGTTGATGGTAACAGCTTCAACTCGGCCGGAGCGTGAAATGAACAGCTCCTTCTTGCCGTCCTTATTGATGTCAACCGAGTATGGCTTCCGCTCACCGTTCCTGGAGCCGTCACTTATATGAAGCGGTGTGTGCTGAGCCATCGTAACTAAACCCGCATCATCAATGGATGTGAGCTTTTTGAACTGGTTGTTGTCAAAAGTCCAGAATTCTAGATCAGAGGTAGCGGAGGGAGCGAGTGTGTTCTCCTGTGACATCAGCAGCACTGGAGGTTTGTCGTCGCCCAGCATATGGGTGATGCCCTTGAGATAGTAGCCGTCCTTCGTTGCTATATCCTTGAATTTCCAAGCTGTGCTATCATAGTTCAGTGGATCCGCAACGTAAATCTTCCAGCTGCCTGTGGTCTGGCCGGGCATACTCGTAAATACACTGTAAATCATTTCATCCTTGCCATCGCTATTGATATCCGTTACCGGATTGGACTGTACATAAAATTCCGGAATGAGTCCAGGAGCAAATCTGCCTGGTACGCCATCGTCCGGGTTGGCTTTCGCCGTATAGCCGAAGTACTGGTCGCCGACGATGGACAGAGCACCCTTATTGTCGCTTGTGTACACACCGATGTGGTAGGAAATGCCGTCATTCAACATAATAATTTCCTCAAGGCCGTCGCCGTTTATATCCTTGACGACCTTCATGCCATAGTTACGGCCGTTGTCAGCTAAATGCGGCATAATTTCAGCGATGGAGTAAGGCTGTACGCCTGAGCTCCCGCCTCCGCTCATTTGTCTGTACAAATAAATCTCAGTGCCGCGTGTGTAGTAGGTCGGCTGTGCGCTTTTGTCATCGCCTACAGTAGGAGTATTGGTATAACCAGTTGTCTCGTACGGGCCGCCATAAAACTGAAAGCGCACCTTCCCGTTAGAAGGAACCGTGATCGGTGAAGTGGAGAAGTTAGCGTCGTTGAACTTGGTGGAGGCATACGGTGAAGTAGCCATAGTCTTCCATTCAGATTCTCCGTCCGGTAATATCTGGAAGGCCACATTGCTCCAGAAATCAACTGCTTTGAATCTTGTCAGCACCGTGCCGGCCGGAACATCGTACTCCAGAATGGTTGTTAAACCGCCGTCAGGCCAGTAAGAGGTCGGCCAAAATTCTGAAAAGTAATAGTCCGTTTCATTCCCGTTCATTAAGTTCATCGGGCCATAAGACGGGCTGTTGGACAGTACACCGCCCTGGATGGCTCTGCCTGCAGACGGTGTTATCAACGGGTTGAGCTCCATGAATTGCAGCTCGGAGAGAGATAGCTGATTAGCCGTTCCATTTTTGGCGCCCTTCACAATGATTTTGAAGCCTTGACCTGCAAAAGAATCCGTGAGCCAAATTCCCTTAATCTCAGCATAATTGTCTCCATGATCCACTTTGCCGCGGGATATCCACTCGCCTTCGAAGGTGTCGAATGTTTGGATCTCGGCAGACTTGGCAATGACACCCTTGCCTGTTGTGCCGAAAAGCTTCACGCCGGTGACATACCGGTTTGCTTTAAAGGTGACACTGATAGTTGCATCCATAGTTCCATTCATAGTTGTCACAGCTTCCTCAACATTACCGTCTATAAGCAAATCTGCATTACCAATGGGCGAGTTATTTACGTACAGCTGGCTGTCAGGCGTTACTCCAGCGTAATTGTCTTTGCCGACAGCAACCGGATTTTCCATGTCCTCGCCGTACGCGATTATCTCATCTGCCTGTAGCGCAGAGTCGGATCCATTTTTTGTCATAACAACCTTGAACTTGTCAGTGAAGACGTAATCGGAGAAGGTAATGATATGGCCGTTTCTTCCATCGCTCCCCGGTATGGAGGTAACGTTCTCCTTCGTCTGCTGAGCGATAAGCTGCCAGCCCTTCATAAAATCAAACGCATATACCCCTACATCCATGCCTTCTGTACCGGCAATCACAAATTTGGAAATCTTCTTCGGCGCCTGGAAAGCAGTCACAATTGCCTCTTCAGCAGCACCCGACGCTGCGGTCCATGAGGTTGTATAGTCGCCGTCTATCAATTTGGAATAGTCCTGGCCATGATTGCCTGTAACACTGGTAAAGGTGAGCTTATCATCCTTTAGAACGGCATCTTCACGGCCAGCGATTTCATCCGCACTGTAGACCGCCATGCTGGTCCAACTGGACAGTATAATTTCCTGCTTGCCGTCACCGTTCATATCGGAAGCAGCCAACTGTGGATAGTAAGCGGAGAAACCACCTGAATTTTCGTTTCTGTCATCGATGATCTTGTTAACCAAACTCAGAGTGAGTGTCCCTCCCTCATTGCCAAACTTGTAAATATCCATGTACGGGTTCTTGTAAGGATAGTAAACGATTTCAGAATAGCCGTCCTTATCGAAGTCGCCGAAGATGAACCGGCCGGTTTGAATATCCTCGGGAATGTCCTTTCTGACCAAAATATCGCCGTTATTTGCGTCAAGAATAACGATCGCTTTTGTCGCGGAAACCAGCACCTCATAGTCACCGTCGTTATCGAAATCCGCGACTCCGTATACGGTTCTCGCCTGTAGGGAACTGCTGAGCCAGAGACGGGCTCCTGTGGCGGAAATGGCTGTCACACGGCCGGAATCGGTCATGAATATTTCCGGATTGTTATCACCGTTAACATCAGCGAATACCGGCATCGGATCCGTGCTGCCTGAGACGAAGAGGGACGCTGCATCGCGAACTGTGTTTGAGGTGATGTCGCCTGCGAGTTCCTGGTGACCAACCAGGTCAGGGGTATTCCGCCACTGGGTCCATTCGCCAGACGCTTGCTCAGGAAAAGGTTCCGCTGATGACCTTGGAGCGGGTTCAATTGCAACAAACGTAATAAGCATGGCCAAGACAATGCTCGTTATTCTTTTTCTAAGCATGCTGAAACTCTCCTTTAAAATCATTTTGTGTTTCTTTTTACAGGAAGAGCCTGACTTTATTTTCACTCCTATTCCCATTGCATATATGAAATGGCCATTTCATGTCTCTAATGTACATCAATTTCCATAGGGATTATTTGAAATATCTTGATTCATATTTGCACTTTATTGCTCATTAATGACGTAAAAAAACTCATAACCAGACTCTTTGGAAGAGTTCAAGTTACGAGTTTCGCTATCAATCGATCTATGTAGACTCGAGTAGATTTGTCAAATATGTTAATTACCGAGATGGAAATACAAATTCGGCTTCATTTTATTAATAAATTCCTGAGGAGTAAGCTGCTCGTGTTTTTTGAAAAATTTGCTGAAGTAGTGGATATCAGAAAATCCGACACTGCTGGCGATTTGCGTAATATTCAAATCGGAATGAAGCATGTATTGTTTAGCACGGGACAGCCTCTTCTTGTTCAAATAGCGCATAGGGGAAATGCCGTGCACCTGTTTAAAATTCCGGCAGAAATGATGCTTGGACATCCGGCAAATTTTGGCTAGCAGATCGAGATCAATATGATCATTCAAATTCGCATCGATATAGTACAATACATCGCTGAAATCTGAGACCCCCGGCATAGACTCGCGCTCACTTTCCATAAGATCCTTCACAGGGTGTAGGCCGACATTGGAGCTCCTCAGCAAATAGAACAATACTTCAAGAAATTTCAGATGAATCAATTCCTCAAAGAAGCTTTCTTTGTTCATCCCTTCGCCGATCAAACCTTCAAGAATATGTCTGATTCGTTGATCGGAGAAACGGAACCTGCCATTAAAGGACATAACGAGCGGACATAGATCGGGATCCGTTACGTGGAACTTGATTTCTATAACCTTGACCCCTTTGGGATCAATTTCGTCCAAAGCGTGTGTAACACCAACCGGCGTGAGAAAAAATTCATCCGTTTGCGCTTCAAACGATTGGCTCCCTACGGAAATGCGTGCTTTACCGCTCGTCACGTAAATGTAGTGGAAGTATTGGTGGCTATGCACCACCAGCTCTTCGCCGGGCAAATACCGTTCTTTGGAGAACCAGATTACCTTTATGCCCAAGTCGCGCATCCTTCATTCCCCCTTTGGTTGTAACACTACAACAAACACAGTGGGTAAAATATGGATTTATTTATATTATCATGTAAATCGTTTACTGGTAACTCCACATGCTGTATTTTCACTAAAAAAAAACAAATTGTGAGCATTTTTTTATTTCAGTATAATTCCATGTTAATCTTCTTTACAGCGCTAATGAACTCTTCCCGATTATCCTCCAACCATCGAATCTGTTTTTCTATGCCGTTGGTCAGCATGGCCAACTTCCGCTCTTCAGGTATTTTCCTTAATGCAAGCACACGGCTAGTAATCAAGCGTGAAGCTATCAAATAAGGAATTGTACGGATTTCCTTTTCATTGAGAGGGGCAGGGTTCGTTGTCTGGTAAGCTTTGATGAACTTGAGGCTCCTCTTCATATCCATCCTGCAGCTTTGAGTCAGCGAAAATATGTCACCCCCGTCGAACAGGTGCTTTCTCCTTGCTGCAAAGTAGGCAATCCCATCGACAACATCACGCAATCTAGGCTGCAAGCTGGCCCAATCGAAATCAAACACACCTGATATTTTTCCATCATCCCCATATTTAACATTAGCAGGATGATAGTCTCCGTGAATGATGAGTTTAGGCAAACTCCAATATATTTCGTCCGGAACGTGCAATAATATCTCATTGCATTGATGTTTTAAGTAATCCAATACGCTTTGTTGTCTGCTTCCAATCCTGTTCTTGAACTGTTGCTCAGCCTCTCTTAGAGCTTGAAGTGTAATTGCAGGATCATCATAGCGAGGTAAAAGTTTAGCATTCTTGGGAATAAAATCACTTGCAGCCTTATGCAATCTGCCTAAAAAAGCACCTGCTTCATATATTTCCAAGTTCTTATTGGTAAATTTAGAGCCATCAATAAAGCGTGATAATTGGTATACTTTATCGCAATGTTTGGTCCAGCTTTGTCCTGACAGGTTCGGAATTGGCAGTGGAACCGGTAAGCCTTGGCCGTAAATGAACTGCAAATACTCTTCCTCGAATTTCAACCAAAGGTCTGAGCTGTAATTGTCATTCCGAATCCTGAGAACATAGGGGTCATCACAGCTCCGAATCACATAGTTTTGGTTTGCTGTACCTCCGGCTAAAGGAATGGGCATCAATTCTTTGCTTAAACCGTACTGCTCAAGCACTGTACCTATTTCAACCATATACATGCGCTTATCCTTCCGCTTAAATTTTTAGAACCATCCGTCTGTATGCCTTCGCAAAGGTTTGGCCGTTATAACCCGGATCATTCAAGGGAATATCAGACAATAACACTGACCTGCCTCCCCTTTCTTTGGAAAGCCTCGCTGCAATTGCCGACATTTCAACTTCCAGCAAGCTGGAAAGCGCAATTGGTTCAGATTGATTTCCCGATAAATACGGCAAAGAAGTCTCTAATAAGCTTTTATACAAGTACGTATTGTCTACTTGAAAGTGGGAGACATCAGTTTCTGTGGTAATTGTCGCATAGAAAGGGATGTACTTTTTTGTTTGGCCAATACCAACAACACCTCTTCTCCCGTCAGCCCATACGATTTCTATCTGCTGCTGCAAATGTGTCCCCAGGTGGCGTACGCTTATGATTCCCGGACCAAACAAACCGTGAAGCAATGAATAAGCGTGAATACCGTAATTGAATTCATCCACTCCGCAGCCCGCATAAGCATAAACGGTATCCTCCGAGAATGGATGATCACTAACCCATTGCTTAACCTCCTGGCATACACGCAAAGAAGAACCGCCCGTAATTCGTATTCCTTGACTTTCCCATTCAAGTAATTGGTACACATCACGGATATTACCTGCAATCGGTTTATCGATCATAATCGCTTTACGATTTTTCACAAAAGGAAGCGCTCGGGCTGTATGCTCATCCCAGTTGCAGCTATGAATAATGGCAATATCCACTTCATCCGCCATTTCCTCCAAAGACGAGTACACTTTGCCGATGGCATGCTTCTCAGCGAAGTTTTGATCATACCCTTGAGGATGAACCGTTCCACTGTCATATACTCCAACAACTTCATAACCCAAAGCACGAATAATTGGCACCCAATTGCCCGGGTGAGACGTATCCAAATCAACCAATCCTATTTTAGTTTTGACCATAAGTCTTACCGCCTTCAAGTATTCTACTACCCTTCCTGATAAATAGTTTCATACCAATCCTCCATCTAAGTTCATTAATTCCAATTTTTACTCATTTCTTATCTATATTGCTTGGCCTTTATATGAATTCGTCCTTTCTTATTTTCTGAAATAATCGGCTACTTTCACAATCGCCCTATACATATTTTCTATATCCTTCTCAGAATATTTATCATGCCAGACCCAACGTATAGTCCGTGATACATACTCCAAAGCCCCTGTCATATCTTCTCGGCGAAAACTCATTTTGTCGAAAGGCAAATACTCAATGCTGTCAGGGAAAAAATAATACGGAACATGGCTGGCCCCGCTTATCCCTTCCGCACTGAGAGCTTCACCAATCGTCCTGATATCAGCCGTAAATTTATCCATTTCAAAGAAAACCGGAAAAATCCAATACAAGCATGACGAACCTGCAGGAATATGCAGAGGGAGCACCCCGTCAATCCTTGCTATTTTTTCCGTCAAGCTATTGGCCAGTCTAACCCTTCGGGCGTTCTGTTCCGGAAGAATGTCCAATTGAGCCAAGCCCACGGCTGCTTCCATGTCACCATAACGGTAGTTAAATCCGAATACATCATATTTCCTGCCAAATCCTTCGACGTGATATCCGCCTCTGGCAATAGAAAATTTAAACGCTTTGTCATATAAATGTTGATCGTTCATAATCAGCATCCCGCCATGCTCCGTGCTTAGATGTTTTTCGGCATCGAAGGAGAAGCAGCCGATATCGCCGAACGTTCCCGCTTTTTTCCCCTTATATTCTCCGAGCGGACACTGGCAGCAGTCTTCTATAACCGGAATATTTCTAGCTCTCGCTAAAGTCATGATGGGATCCATATCGCAGATCAGGCCTTGCCAGTGAACAACGATGATCGCTTTGGTTTTGGCTGTGATGCACTTAGCGATCCTTATCGTATCGACATTACCTATGTTCGGATCGATATCGCAAAATACCGGTAATGCTTGTTGAGCTAGAATACCAGCGAGAGAGCCATAGTCACTGACCGAAGTCACGACAACCTCGTCTCCGGCACCGACACCTATCGCGGCAAGCGCAATATGGATGGCGGCCGTGCAATTGCTCGCACTCAAAGCATGTGACGTTCCGTGAACAGCTGCAAATTTCCGTTCAAAACGGGAAGCCATTCCGCGAATGGGAAGAAACCCTGAATCAAGCACCTCTTTTATATAATCGTAAGCTTTGGGAGCGATCACTCTCGGAAACAAATCCGGCAACGCATTGCTTTCACCGATTATTGGCTCTCCGCCATATAAAGCCAATTGGCTCATATGTAAACCTCCTCATTTTCATACCTGACAGTAGTCCCGTTTCAACCAATATTTTGAACATGCCGGAAACCCCGACTAGTTTTTATTTACTTTAAATGATTGAGATAAATTTGTATTTGTATATTGTTGCTTCTTGTTTGGATAAAATTGCTTATCGTAGGGAGGCACAAAAATAAAGGTGGTTTTCTAAAAGATTGTTGCTATATGCGGAACTTGTCTGAAATTTGTTATAATTATGGTAGTACCGTTCAGATGGGCGGTGAGTGGACAAGGGCAAAAAAGGCTGCATTATCCATCGTAAACCCCGCAAAAATGGCGGTAAAGCCCAAAAACGTGGAATAAGTGGTGAACAAGTCTCAGTCGTTGTCGCTCTTGACCGTAATGGTGCGATTTTTTCCAAATTAGCTGGACGTGAACGAATTACATCATCTCAAATCAATAATGTAATGGGGAATCTTCTGCATAAGGACGTTGTTTTGTGATTTAAACTGGCTAATGGATGTTTAGAAAAGTTGTTTTCAATTGATTTGTGCTACAGTATACCAAAAAGTTGGTGAAATATTGGATGGAAATTGATGAAATTATAAGTGTGGTTCCTTACGATGAAAAGTGGAATGCATTATTTCAAAGCGAAAAGGCAAATCTTTTGAAGGCTTTCGGAGAAGATGTTATTGACATACAGCACTTCGGCAGCACCTCTGTACAAGGAATGATTGCAAAACCGATTATTGATATCTTGATTGGCGTAAAAACGCTTGAGTTGAACAGTTCTGTTACTAACAATTTAATAGAACTGGGTTATGAAGGATTCGGAGAAATTGGTGTGGGGAGATTATATTTTCGGAAACGGCAAGAATATGCCTTTAATCTTGCTGTCGTTATTTGGAACGGTGAGCAATGGGTAAATAATCTTCTCATAAGAAATTATTTAAGGGATAATCCAGATGTAGCCAAACATTACTCAGAAAAAAAGCTCAAATCCATAAATAAAGGATACACTACATTGCTCTCTTATTCGGATGAAAAAGCCGATTTCGTATACAATTTACTCGAACAAGCAAAGAAAAGCTTTGGATAGGACAGACAGAACCGCTTATACTTCGGCGGTTCTGTATTCGCCATAAAAAGCAACAATATTTACGAAAACAGCCAAAATAAAAAGACCCCTTGCAGGGTCTATCTCGAAAGCTTATTGAATAATAGGAACTCTCACGATGGATTCCCATTTATCTGGATCGTGTGCACACCAATGGACTAGAATCATTCTCGGACTGCCGCTTATGGTGTATCCATTATTGCTTGCAAATGTCTGGATCTCCTCATATGTTCGGGACATGTTTCTATGATGTCCTTTATGCAGCTTCTGGATGGAGATTCCTTGCTCAGCCCGATGCAGCTTCGTTGGAGCTACGTGTTCGTTTTTATGATTTCTCTCTACCAACCCTCGAGCTTCCTCATACATGTCATAATCAATAAGATCCGGAACTTGCATCAACTGAGTATAGGACCATTGACCGTCCTCGTGTTGTTCATGCCAAACATACTCATGAGGCATCAGCTTGAAAGGATAACCCAGCCTTAATTTGGCAATCCTCTTCAGTTGATTAACGATCTTGAAAATCGGCCAGCCTGTATCCTCTGGCAATCCTAAGCCATTCAGCTTGCATTTGCCCTCCAGTGAGATGAACTGAAGACTCGGCACTCGTACTACTTCAATTGAATTCGGTTTCATTTCATAATAGCTTCTTAAGAATTTCCGATGATCATGTACTATCATGGTTGGTCGCCCTCACATGTTTATCGTATTAGATGTTGGTAATTATCCCCACCACCTAAAATATCGCACATTTGTTCGTGTTTTTCAAGTATGTCGAGTGTCAAGAACTTATACCGAATTATTGACAAGAACGTGTGCCGATTGTCTTCTCCTAGAATGATCAAACAAAAAGCCACGTTTAGCGTGACTTTTTTGTTTACTTTAAAACCTTGAAAATTTTGTTGTAGCATTTAAATTGTGTACATATTTATTAATGTACTGCTTTTCCATATTATAGTTAGAGACATATCATAAAATCTGAGGATCTTCACGCTGTTACAACCTTTTTGTTCATCGGATTAATAATCGTTGTAGACGTCTTAGTTCTTGATCCAATGCTTGAATTAATTAAAACAAAGAAGTCTCAAATCTGCTAAGCAAGCATCTTGACAACGATGGTCTGCCGTCGATTCACCCATGGTTGCTGGGGGATCTACCGTTCGTTCTAATTAGCGGGGTCTCGTGTTTCATTAGCTAGCTGAAACTGTACCAATTAATTGAAAACGGCATGAAAATCTAAAGATAGACGCCGGCTACGGAGCACCTATTTGTGTTTCTATCTAGGAATGCTTCAGCTCGTACTCTTTTGCTCGTCGGTAAAAAGTTCTAGGTTTCATATCTAGGCGTTTCATTGCTTCCACCGCCGTAATACTCCCCGAGCTATTTTATAAAGTTTCCCTGTTTAGAAGAATAATGGTAATATCAGGGAATACCTCCATTTCTGCCGTACGATTCCATGGTAAGTATAGTTGCCACCCGTTCAAGCGGTCTACCTTCCCGAATACAATTTCTGTTCCATTGTTGCCTAATGCGATCTCTTTACCCGCAAAATGGGTATTGTACCACTGGACCCCATAAGATTCTGTATTTGCGATCGCAAAAGCGTTGATCTCGTTATAGTGGGTCGTCAACCGTTGCGGATCGTCGCCAAGAGATTTTGCAAGAGCAACGGCTTTGCTGCGAACGTTGTCTCGATATCCTTCTTCATGTGCTAATGCTTCAAGCAGCAGCTCCAAATGAGACTGAGCCGATTGGCTCAATAGGTCTAATTTACTATCTTGTTTCGTTTGCAGCAGTGCCCATCTCGAAAAGGACTGTGCAATCGATACTCCGATGTTCCATCCTGAATATCCCATCAAGTCCGAAAACTGGATACGCTTCTGCAGCGCTTCGATCAATGAGGGATCGGCTATACCAGCATGAGCATCATCCCCAACCGTTACGAAATAACCCTTATAGAGATACTCTTGAATCCGGTCCGCAAACTTGTCTATGGGTTCGGTTCCAGCGGTATTCGCCATCAGTACAAGATCAGCCTGTTCTACGCGGCTAACCATTTCTCCGCCCAGAACGGTTACATAATCAGCAATGACTTGGCTGTAGGGGATATCCTGATAAGGGGCAATCCATTGATCGCCTTGCTTGCGAGAATATTCGACATACACCTTGGGATAAACCGCTGAATTTTCCATAATCAGCTTTGTGATCAAGAGCGATGCGACTACGTCAGCTCCGGGAAATAATTTGATTTTATCGCTCAGACCAAGTGCCTTGATGTGGTCAATCAGCTTATTCCGTTCATCTCTGTGCAGTCCATAGGGTTCCGCGTCATCTTGGCCGATGATTAAAAAATCGATATAACCATCCCGTACCCAGTCGATCATCATTTTATTAATGGCGTAGTTTCTTTCCCGCGTATACAAATAATCCTCTATTAACTCTTGAGGGATGCATTCCGCAACGGCCTCGTATTCGGCGCGCAAATGATCCATCCCCATCCGTTCTACCTTATCTTTCAATATCGACCATTCTCGGATTTTGCCGCTAAAATTTCCCGGATAATCCCTAAATGGCGATGTGGTCAACCTTAGGATGGCGTCGAAAGCATAAATCTTGTACTGCGGATTTTGCAGCTTCACACGCTTAATGATTTGCAAGCTTTGTTGTGCCTGCTCTGTTGTAACGCCGCCGCTGTATCTCGAACTAATCAGGCCGCCAAAAGCAAGCATCGGCACTGCAACAACCGATGCCGTCGTATTGCGAACATCCTTTTCCCACCAGTCGCGGATCGCTCCGCCATCGCCTGGAGTAAAATATTGCCCCAGCATCATTTTGTCAGGCGTACTGATCTTACAGCCGCCAATACGAGCGATTTGTCTCGGCGTGTAATACGTGAATGGCCGATAATCAATCGGAACAAGTGAAATGGCATCCAATGAATCCATTGAGTAATCCTCCATCGTGTCTTCTATTTTTTGGCCTTCACTTCGGCGATCGATTTATTGACTTCCTCCTCTAAGGTGCGCAATACCGTATTGACATCGGTCTTGTTCTCGATCATTTTGGTGAAAGCATTACCGAAGTTAACGCTAACATTGGTCAAATGATTCGCTCGGGCCGGCGAAGAAGGCGCAAACGGATAATAATACAATGCTTTCGTATTTTTCCCTTTCAGGATCGGCACGTCCTGGCCGGCTTGTCCCCGTACCTTCTCGCTAGCAAGAGTGGATCCGCCGCCGTTTCTCGCAAGGATAGTCTGGAATTCCTCTGAAACTAAGTAGGATACAACTTGAAACGCCTCATCTTTATGTTTTGAAGTTTGGGAAATAAACATGGACAACCCTGCAGGCTTTAATCCAGTTTTGGGACGTTCCTTTAATGTCGGAATCGAGACCATATCCCAGTTTATCTCCGGCCTTTGCGCAAACGTATTTAGTTGTCCGGTGCTTACCGCCCCGACCATCATGGCCAGTTTTCCATTCAAGAAGCTAGTGTTGGCGATATTAGCATTTGGAAGTTCATAAAATCGTTTTAAATTTTCGAAAAGCAGCTTCCACTGTTCTGTATTGACGCTCGCTTTGTCTTCTTTTGCATCCAATGCATCCAGTGACAATTGGTTGTTTAACATATAGTTGGCCGGTGTGTTCATAGAGAAACCTTCATACACATCCGCACCTTCTACCCGACTCACTCTTTGCGCAAGACTATAAATTTCATCCCATGTCATCCCGTCTTTCGGATAAGGGACGCTAAATTTGTCGAATATGTCTTTATTGTATACCAAAGCATATCGATTCACTGAATAAGGCAGACCGTACAGTTTCCCTTCGCTGTTGGAGTATCTCGATTGCGCAAGCACATTGGGTTCGAATTGATTTAAGTCAAATTTATGCTTTTTCACCAGTTCTTCGAGATCGTACTGAAAATCATTGGCTATGATTGTATTTCTCGAAAGGCTGTTTGCCTCGTAGATAATATCGGGTAATTTCCCGGAAGCGATCAAATCCGCATAGGTCTGTCCAGGTGTATTGTTAATTATATCCAATGAAATATGGGGAAACTTGGCTTTAAGTAGATCGCCGGCCCCAAATTGATCTAAAACTGCGCCTTGTGCGCTGTAGAAAATAAGACTAACCGGAGTGGGCGCGACAACTTCTGTTTTCGTTGTTTCGGGTTCTTTTGCTGCTGGCTCTGCATTTTCTTTACTTCCGCATCCGCTAACCGCCAACATAAATAAACAAATCAATCCAAACATCTGGAGATGACGGCATCGTATTCGCCCGAGCCGACCGCCTGCCGGATGACCGACAGAACGTCCTCCAACCGGTCTGACACCGGGCAGAGCAGCTTGATGACCTTTTTTCATTTATACAAGCCTCCCTTTAGGTTAATATCATATTAGACTTAAGCAGTTCCTTCTGAAGACGCCGTATATCAATGTCATGCGGGGAAACCCCTTCTGCGCAGGCCATTGCCGCCGCCGTTCCGGCAGCTTGCCCTGTAGCCATGCAGCTCGGTGTCAGCCTTGTGGTAGCGAGAGCCTCATGCGTAGTCGAAATACAGCGACCTGCAGCCAACAAATTGAAGCAATCCTTAGGGACGAGGCTGCGATATGGAATATCGTATGCTCCATCGCCCTCAATCCAACCGAACGTCAACCCTTTACCCGACGGATCGTGGATATCGATCGGATATCCGCTTCTAGCAATGGTGTCGCTAAACCGTTTGCCTTCCAAGACATCCTCCATCGTTAAGGAGTATAGCCCAACAATCCGTCTGGTTTCCCTTATACCGATCTGTGTCCCGACACTAGAAATGGTTGCGCGTTCAAAACCGGGCACGCTGGAACGGAAAAACTTTTCCAGCATAAGCACCTGCCTTCTACCCTCTTCCTCTGCGAGAGTTAAATCTTCTACATCGGTTCCGTCCAATCCCTGCACACGTGTACAGTTTATCAGTACTTCATCTTCTGCCGGACCTGCGAAAAACAACACCAGGTCACGGTTAATCGGTAGTCCTGCCGCATTCCATTCCTCATAAAAGCCCGAAACCCCTGTGAGCGGGAGATGAGGCAATTGGTCCACAAGCGTTTTTTCATAGAAATTATTAGGACGCGCCAGGATGCTGTCCTTCACTTTTTGCAAATCTACCCCCCTCATCCTGAACTTCATGGTCATCGGTTGTGTCAACCGGTCGCCGTCGCGGCCCCGATCGGTGGAAGCGCCGGATAAATAAGCGATATCGGCATCACCGGAAGCATCTACGAATACGCTTCCAATTACTTCTATCGGACCTGACTTACCGGAAAGCGTTACGGAAGTGATCCTACCGTTTTCCGTTGCGTTCACCTTATCCACGAAGCTGTGCACAAGCAGCTTGACGTTCGCTTCCTTAAGCATGTCGATCGCCAGCACTTTATAAATTTCCGGACTGTACGGGGTTACCGAATATACGAAACCCATCGTATCCCTTTGATGGCCAGGGGAGCCCCCCAGCTCCACCAAACGGTCTATGATCTCCTGCGCAATACCTCGAATAACCTGAACGCCTTTATCCGTATGAAAAGTCATCCACGGATACACGAGCGCAGCCGTGGACATTCCGCCCAAAAAACCATGTCTTTCAATAAGAAGTGTTCTTGCTCCCTGCCTTCCAGAAGCAATCGCGGCATTAATGCCGGCAGGCCCGCCCCCTACCACGACAACATCCGCTTCCAGGACTCTCTTCATATGCAACCCCCATTTAAGTCTGGCTTTTGAGCCCTTCTACCATAGCCTTGAAACCAATAAAGCTTTGGCGAATGCCATCGGCTTCATTTCCTACTCCTTCGTACTCCAGCACGTAGGCTCCATTATAACCTGATGTTTGAAGGGCTTTCAAAACGGCTGGTAAGCTCGCATCTCCTTCACCTGCTGGTACACCTTCAAAAGTACGCATCCCAAGCGACTTATATCGTCCGTTTGGCTGTTCTTTGAAATCCTTGAAATGCACATGCCCAATATAATCGGTTAATACTCGTAAAGCATCAAGTGGATGTTCGTCCACAAGCAAAAAGTTTCCGGTGTCAAACGTAGAGCGAAGGGCAGGCGAGTTGACTTTATCAATCATTTCCTTCACCTGTATTCCCTTTCCAGCCAGCTTGCCGTGGTTTTCCAAACAAAGCGTCATTCCGGCTCCCTCTGCTTCCCGACAAGCTTCCTTAAGGCCATAAATAATCCAGTCTTGCGAATCCTCGAAGCTGATGCCCTCAGCCAGATTGCCTGAAAACACCCGAATGACATTCGTTCCGAGAGCTTTAGCTATGGGAATGCCGTCCGTAACTTTTAGCAGAGCCTGCTTTCTTAAAGAGGAATCCGAGCTAACGAAATTGTTCGAAACCGCATAGCTCGTAACGTTAATCTCCAAGCTTTTCAAGGTAGAAATAACTCCATCCAATTCGGAGTGAACGTCTTTCCAGAAATGCGCAAGCAGCTCGACACTCCTATAATTTTCAGAATGGCAAAACCGCAAGAAATCAACCGTATCCCACGTCTTCTCCCTAATCGTCCTGTGCATGCTGTACATGCTTAGCGAAAGCTCCATTTCAAATTTACTCCTTTATCCTAGTGTGATTTCGGTTTGTTTTTCTGCGGATTCATAAATTCCGCAAAGAATTTTCATGATTTCCAAACCGTCTTCCACTGGACTTAATGTAGTTTTTCGCCCTTGACAGACCTCAACGAAATGATTGATTTCATTCTGAAACCCTTTAACAAAATCAAACGACAAATTGTTCACTTGGGGTTGCAGATTGAAAATCGTATCGTATTTTTCCGTAACGACGGCAAGCTCTGGCTCGATCTCCGCTCCGCCCTTCTCTCCGTAAAGCTTGACGGAAATTTCATCCTTTTTGGCATGCAGCGTAAAGCTTACATCGACCACTAAGGAAGCTCCGTTCTCAAAGCGGATAATGGCATTCGCCAAATCCTCGACCGTATTGTTAGCGGCATCATAATCGGATGCTTTGTAAAAAGCCAAATTTTTAACGTTCGCCCTATTTCCAAGCCTGTCGTACGTGTTTCCGCTGATCGATTTCACCTTCGGTCTCCCCATCAAATACCAGCACAAATCGATGACATGAACACCCAAATCGATTAACGGACCTCCGCCCGACCGTTCTTTGTCAGCAAACCAACCACCTGGGTTGCCCACCCGCCGAAGGCAAGAAGCTTTGGCGTAGTATATTTCCCCTAGCTCTCCCTGATCAATAAATTGCTTCAAGATTTGCGTATTGGCGCCATATCTCCGAACGAACCCGACCTGCAAAGTCTTTCCGGACTGCCGAACCGCCTCTTCAACCCGAAGTGCTTCCTCTACCGTCTTGCTGAGAGGCTTTTCCACCAGCACGTGCTTCCCTGCACGCAATCCGTCAATGCTTATCGAAGCGTGAGAATCGTTCCATGTACATATGCTGACAGCTTCTATTTCCGGATTACTCAACAAGTCCATATGATTGAAATACACGTTCTTAATGTTGTACTTCTCTGCTTTTTCCTTTGCCCTCTTCTCGTTCTTATCGCAAATGGCGTACAATTCGGCATTAGGATTGTTCAGGTACGATTTAATGTGATGCTCGGAAATGTTTCCGGCGCCGATCACGCCGATCTTCGTTTTCTGTGTCATCCAATCTTCTCTCCCCTCAATTTTACATCGCTTGTATTTCCGGCCATTTCAATTCAACGCCTGCATTCGTCAGAACATGTTGAAAGTCTTTCAGAACGGAACTGTCGTTACGTACTTCTCTGGGCTTCCGTTTTTTATCGATACAGTAGCTTGCCAGAGCTCCCGCTGCCTCACCGATATTCCACTCTACGGGATGCAAGCGATAGCATCCATTGGTAATATGCGTTACGCCAATATTTTTACAGGCGGGAAGCAAATTTTGCATGCGAACCGGAATAAGGCTTCCAAGAGGGATCTGGAACGGCAAACAAGAAATATCAATGTAATGACGATTCTCGGTGCTCGGGTGAAGATCAATCCGGTAGCAGCCGATCCCTACGGAATCTTGAAACGGCTCAGCGTATCCTTCTTTACGCACATCAGCGCTGACATGCTGCTCCAGGACGGTAAATTCTGCCCGAATTCGCCTCGATTCCCGAATATAAGGGTACATAGCCAACCCGTCCTCTGTTCCCACCACATCATGCCGCAGCCGCAATCCCGGGTAACCTTTTTTTCCGTCGGGACGTGGGGCTTCCGTTTGCAACCAATAGATCAAGGAAAGGCTAAGCTGCTTGGCACTCTCCAAGTGACGGGTTCGCTCCTCTTCGCTTACGTCGATGATGGGACCAAGCCAATAATCATTTTGCTGCCAATTGACGATCGTAATATCACTGGAGAAAGCACCTTCCGTAAAGTTGGTTTTATCCACTACACGTCGGTAACGCCACAACGACGCCGTTTCGGTAAACAATCCGAATTCGCGGGGCTCAAGAGTACGGGGATTGCAGCCGATCCAGCTGAGTAGCTTGCCGGGCCAAAAATCCGCTCTGTAAGCTGCCCAAAAATCGTAATCTTTCGGTCTTTCGATGGTATTGTCTTCGTCCTCGCAATAATCAAGCGCAAAGCAGTAAGTGAATGCTTGCATGTCCGTCGGCAGCGGATCTCCATCCACGGCATGAGGTTCGCCTGTTTGACTTTTCGACTCTGCTCCCGCAATGTATTCCGTTCCCGTCATCGGCAGCAGATCCCCGCATTCTGTTGCATCCAAGAAGTACGAAGCAATGATTGTTTTCTCCTGACCGGTATCCATATTGCGAACGGTTACACTGTTTACTACATCTCCTTGCACATCGGCCCTCACAGGCGCGTGGTGCAAGAGTATTCTCAACTTGCCGTTGTGTATATACGGGGCGAGCATTTCGTTCAGCACGGCAAGCGCAGTTCGGGGTTCGTGGCAAAGACGGCTTACCGAACCATTCCCTGGATTTAAGATTGGGTTTTGACTAGCGGCTGTTGTTAATGGAAAATTTCGCCGATAATAATCTCGTATTCCGTCTCTAAGCTCTCTATAGCTTCGAGTGCAGCCGAATTTTTCGATCCAAGGATGTTCATCCGGAGGAACCGCCTGGTTGGTTAATTGGCCTCCGATCCACATCGTCTCTTCGGTCATAACTACCGATTGCCCGGCTTTGGCAGCCGCCAACGCAGCCGCACAGCCTCCGAGACTGCCTCCAATAATGGCGACGTCTGCATGAATTTCCATATTTGTATTCATGTTAGTTGACTCCATCTTGTTGTTCATTCCATTCCATTCCCCGTTTCTTTGTCTTAATCAGTATCAGTATCAGTTCTGCATGGATCTCATAAAAAGTGTATATTTATCACGATCTATTGTCTTCCAGATTATTGACCGGATTTCCATCAAAAATTGATATAAAGTGAAGGACGATCACCATATTCTCATTTCCTTGTGTTTGAATTATAATAAAGCCAAAGAAGATCGGA
>FWWL01002166.1_pt1 | contig 42379 bp, 37 predicted proteins | sample 2228331 | NCBI WGS metagenome assembly FWWL01 (sample SAMEA103939775, study PRJEB20133) | metagenome | reverse complement strand
CCCACAACCTCATCCGGAGCCGGGTGCTTCTCAAAATGGCGGGGGTGGAGCTGTAGACTTCAGGTAGCACACGAAGGTATGAAAGACTGTAGCAACCCTTTCTAGCCCTGGTGGGCCAGGCCTGATAAAGCCCACCGGGGCCTATCCGTCCGGTAGCATAATCACCGCCCACATGCGACCCGTCTGGCCCTGGTCGCGACGGTGGGAGAAGAAGAGGGAATCGGCATAGGTACAGCGCCCCAAGGCCCAGTAGTGCTCTGGGGCCACCCCGCCCGCCCGGGCCTGGGCCTGGATGGCCTGCAGCACATCCAGCAGGTAGCGGCCCGGTTGGCTTGGATCGGGGTGGTAAAAGGCCAGCCCGGCGGCGGCAAACTGCTCCACCACTTCTGGTCCTACCTGGAAATGCACCTTGCTGATACCGGGCCCCACCGCCACCCGGACGTCCTCTGGGCGGCAGCCAAAATGAGCGTACATCATCGCCAACGCTCGAGGCAGGATACCGGCCACCACCCCACGCCAACCGGCGTGCAAAGCCCCCGCCACCCTCCGCACCGGGTCGTACAGCAAAACGGGGTAGCAGTCGGCCACGCTCACCCGTAGCAATAGCCCTGGGGTAGCGGTAAGCAGGCCATCCCCCTGCCACTCCCCAGGCCCCTCGACCGGGTGCACGGTAGGGCCATGCACCTGAACAAGCCCGGCCTGGGGCGGGTGACCAAAGGTAGCCAGCACCCGCCGGCGGTTCTCTAGCACGTTTTGAGGGCTATCGGCGGTGGAAAGCCCCAGGTTCAGGCTGTCGTAGGGGGGCGGCGAGACCCCTCCTTCGCGGGTGGTGAAGCCGTGGGGTATGGGCAGCAAGGGGCTGCGCAGGATGCCTACCCCTTTTAGCAAGGACCAGGAGGGGTTTGGGTTTTCTTTGGCCTGCATTAGGGGATTATACCCCTAGAATAACGGGGTGGACGGGTTCCCTTTGCCCCTACGGGTGGTGTTCGCTTTTCTTTTAGGCAGTCTCCTGGGCTCGTTTTTAAACGTGGTGATCTATCGCCTTCCCGCCGGCCTTTCGGTGGTGTGGCCCCGCTCGCGCTGTCCCAGGTGCGGACAGGTGCTCTCCCCCCTCGAGCTCATCCCCATCGTCTCTTGGATGGCCCAGCGGGGCCGCTGCCGAACCTGCCAGGCCCCCATCTCGCCCCGTTATCCCCTGGTCGAGGCCCTGACCGCGGTCCTGTTCAGCCTAGCCGCCCTTTGGCGCCCGGTCTTCCCCGAGCTGCTCTTTATATGGGGCTTCATCGCCCTTTTGATCGCGCTTTCCTTCATCGACATCGACACCCAAACCCTGCCCAACTCCCTCAACTTCGGTGGGATTTTCCTGGGTCTTCTGGGCGCCGCCCTGCTAGGCTTCCCCCTCCCCTGGCCAGAGGCCCTCGAGGGGGGCCTTTTAGGGGCTGGGTTGGTGGCCTTGCTGGCCGGCTATGGCGGCCTGCTCTACAACCGTTTCAAGGACAGCCCGCGCGAAGGCCCCTTTGGTGTACACCTGGTCCACCTGGCGGCCATGGTAGGGGCCTGGGGGGGGCTGCTGGGCACGGTGGGCGGGGTCTGGCTAGGCAGCCTAGGCCTGGTGGTAGGCCTCCTCAACGCCTCCCTCAACGCCCGCCTGGGCAGAGTCCTGGCCCTCCCCGACGGCCTGACCCTGGGGCTGGCCGCTCTAGCCCCCCTAGCGGCTTTGGGGCTGGGTCTTTCCCCTTTGGAAAGCCTGCGCGGCCTGCTGGTGAGCGCAGGGGGCCTGGCTCTGGCAGGCATGCTTTACTGGTGGCTGCGCAACCCCTCCGATAAGGTAGACCTCGAGGCAGAACCCCAAAGCCCCAGCGGCTATGTGAGCGTGATGGGCTATGGAGATGTGGTGCTGGCCGGCTTTCTGGGGGTTTGGCTGGGCTGGGCTCAGCTATTGCTTGCGCTGTTTGTGGCCGTGCTGGCCGGAGCAGTGGTGGGCCTGGTGCGGCAAAGGCTGGGCGGGGGCAACCAAATTCCCTTTGGGCCCTACCTGGCCTTGGGCGGCCTGGTGGCCTTTTTCTGGGGAGAGGCTCTGATGCGGTGGTACCTGGGGTATATCGGCCTAGCCTGATAAGCAGGCCTGATGTGTGAACTGGGGCAGATGAGGGTATAGTGTCGGACGGAACGCGGGGCACTTCCGCGTAGGAGGAGGCTTATGAAAGTAGCCATCAACGGTTTTGGACGGATTGGCCGCCAGGTATTCCGGATTCTGATGGAGCGCGGGGTGGAGGTCGTCGCCATCAATGACCTCTCCGACAACGCCATCCTGGCCCACCTGTTCAAGTACGACTCCAACTATGGCCGCTTCCCCGGCAGCGTGAGCTACGATGCGGAAAGCCTTACCGTCAACGGCAAGCGTATCCGGGTCTACGAGGAAAAAGACCCTGCCGCCCTACCCTGGGGCGAAATTGGCGTAGACATCGTGATCGAGTCCACGGGCCGCTTCACCAAGCTCGAGGCCGCCGAGGCCCACCTCAAGGCCGGGGCCAAAAAGGTCATCATCAGCGCCCCGGGTAAGGGGGATATGCTCACGGTGGTGATGGGGGTCAACGAGCATATGTACGACCCCGCCAAGCACCATGTGGTTTCCAATGCTAGCTGCACCACCAACGGCCTGGCCCCGGTGGCCAAGGTGCTCAACGATCACTTTGGCATTGAACGGGGCCTGCTCACCACCGTGCATGCCTACACCGCCAGCCAAAGCCTGGTGGATGCCGTGAAGGACGACCCCCGCGATGCCCGGGCCGCCGCGCTCAACATCGTGCCCAGCGAAACCGGCGCGGCCAAGGCGGTGGGGCTGGTTATTCCGGAACTCAAGGGCAAGTTTGGTGGCATGGCCTTCCGCGTGCCCACCAGCACGGTCTCGGTGGTAGACTTCACCGCCGTCTTGAGCAAGGAGGCCAGCAAGGAAGAGATCAACGCGGCCATGAAAGCCGCCGGCGAAGGCCCCATGAAGGGCATCCTGGCCTACACCGAGGAGCCTTTGGTCTCCAGCGACCTCAAGGGCGACCCCCACTCCTCGATTTTCAGCGCCCTCGATACCCTGGTGGTGGGCAACCTGGCCAAGGTGGTGAGCTGGTACGACAACGAGTGGGGCTATAGCTGCCGGGTGGCCGACCTGACCCAGTACATCGGTGCACGGCTCTAGGAGGGCAGGGTGCGCACACTCAAGGACTTCAACGCAGCGGGCAAACGGGTGCTGGTTCGGGTAGATTTCAACGTGCCCATCCAGGAGGGCCAGGTTAAGGATGAAACCCGGATCGAAGCCGCCATCCCTACCCTAAAGCACCTTTTGCAGCAGGGGGCTACCCTGGTGTTGTTCTCCCACCTGGGGCGGCCCAAGGGGGGCTACGAGGCGGCCAGCAGCCTGGCCCCGGTGGCCCCTGTTTTGCAAAAGCATCTGGGCCATCCCGTCACCTTTATCGGTGGTTCCCCCGAGCTGACCCCGGCCAGCGAGGCCACGCTGGAAAAGGTAAATGCTGCGTCCAGTGGCTCGGTGATTTTGCTGGACAACGTGCGCTTTGAGCCTGGCGAGGAGAAAAACGACCCCGCCTTAGCCCAGAAGTACGCCCGGCTGGGCCAGGCCTTTGTGCTGGACGCCTTCGGTTCGGCCCACCGGGCCCACGCCTCGGTAACCGGGGTGGCCCAGTACCTGCCCAGCTACGCGGGTTTCCTGATGGAAAAAGAGGTCGAGAACCTCGGCAAGGTTCTGCACAACCCCGAGAAGCCCTACTGGGTGGTGCTGGGCGGGGCCAAGGTCTCGGACAAGATTGGGGTAATCGAGAACCTGCTGCCCAAGGTAACGGGCATGGTGATTGGCGGGGCCATGGCCTTTACCTTTATCAAGGCCCAGGGCGGCCAGGTGGGCCAAAGTCTGGTGGAGGACGATAGGCTCGAGCTAGCCCGCGACCTGCTGAAGCGGGCTTCCGCGCTGGGGGTGACGCTGCTGCTGCCCAGCGATGTGGTGGCGGCGCAGAAAATCGAGGCGGGGACCGAGAAGCGCATCATGCTGGCGCACCAGATTGAGGCGGGCTGGATGGGCCTGGACATTGGCCCCGAGAGCGCTAAAGCCTTTGCCGGGGCTCTCCAGGGGGCTAAAACCGTGCTCTGGAACGGCCCCATGGGGGTCTTTGAGGTGGACGATTTTGCCCAGGGCACGCTGGCCGTAGGCGAGGCCATCGCCCGGCTTCAGGGAGCCTTTACCGTGATTGGAGGGGGCGACTCGGTGGCCGCAGCCAACAAGCTGGGCATGGCCGACCGCTTCAGCCACGTTTCCACTGGGGGCGGGGCCAGCCTCGAGCTTCTGGAGCGGGGCACTCTGCCGGGCATCGAGGCCCTGAGCTAGCCCACACTCCTTAGCCTGTGCTCAGAGTAGCCTTAGGCCCGTGAGCGACCTGTTGGCCTACTACCAGCGCCGCGCCAGCGTGCGCAAGTTCAAGCCCGAGCCCCTGCGCGAGGGCGACCTGGAAAAGCTCCTTCTGGCCGCCCAGCGGGCTCCCACCGATGCCACCGCGCAGCTATACAGCCTGCTGCGCATCAGCGACCCCGGGTTGCGCCGGGCCATCTCGAGCCACTCTGGACAAAACCCCCACATCGAGACCTGCGCCGAGTTTTTCCTGGTGCTGGCCGATGTGCACCGGCTGCGCCGACTGGTGGAGCACCGGGGGGGGCGCTTAGGCCACTGGCCCCGCACCGCAGCCCACTTCGCCATTGTGGATGCGGTGCTGGCGGGCAGCGCCCTGGCCACCCTAGCCGAGAACCTGGGCTATGGCATCGTCTGGATCGGCGGGGTGCTGAACGGCATCCGGCAGATTAGCGCCCTATGCCGCCTGCCGGAAGGGGTCTTCCCGGTAGCCGGGCTGTGCGTGGGGGTGCCCGACGAGGCCCCGGCCCCCCGCCCCCGGCTTCGCCGCGAGCTGGTGGTGCACGAGAACCACTACCCCACCTACACCCCCGAGCAGCTCGAGCAGGCCTACACCGATATGGCCCCCATGGCCCGCGGCGACTGGTACCGGCTGCTCGAGCGCTACTTCGCCCAGGGGGGCACCATGGAAAAGCGGGAGGAAGCCTACCAGGTGCTTTTGGCCCGGCAGGGCTTCGACCCCGACCTGCCGGCAGCGCTGCTGGCCGAGCTAGAGGCCCAGGGCCGGGAGGCCGGCTCGCTGGGTCAGCTCATCCAGAGGGCCTTTGTCCTGGGCTTCCGCAGCATCCAGTTCCACCGCCAGGGCCACGCCTGGATCGAGAAGGAACCCGAGGCCTACCGGGGCGAGGGCACTCCGGGCGAGGCTTTGGCCAAGGCCTTATTGCAAGCCCCTGAGGAGCGGCTTATACCTTGACCTGGTAAATCCGGACGGCCACCCCCGAGGGGTCGAGCACGGTAAACTCGCGGGTGGCCCAGGGTTTGTCCTCTATGGCTCCGTGGGGGTGCACAATGCCCGCCGCCTGGCAGCTCACGTAGAGCAGATCTACCTCGTCGACCTCGAGGCGGAAAGCGTAGTTTTGGGCAATCTGGGGGTCGGGCTCGTAGTAGAAGTGCAGCCGCAGCCCATCCCGGCTCAGCCCGCCGTACTCGACAGGGTTTTCGCCCCAGGTGAAGGGATCGGCAAAGCCGAAGTGGGCCTGGTAGAAGCGCAAGGACTCCGCCACATCGCGGCTGGGCACTACAGGAATAATCGCAGATACCCTCATCGTTCATCTCCCTTAGGCGGCCAGTCTAACCGACACCCTGCGTACCCCTGGGGTGGATTGCACCTCGCTCAAGAGGCTCTGCAGCGCCTCGAAGTTGTGCCGCTCTACCACCAGCACGGCCTCGGAAGCCCCCAACAGGGCGTCGGCCTTGACCACCCCTGGCAGACGGCGCAGGGTCCGCACGATGCGTTTGGGTTGGGCACAAGAAACAAAAACATAAGCAGACAAAGGGCGGTTTCCCACGACCGAAACCTGGGTTTGCTGGGCGAGTTGCATCATACGGGCCTCCTGTACTGCTTTTGGAATGGTGGGGCCAACCCCCACGGTTTCCTCGAGCAAGCGTTGCTGTCTATACTTAGCTTCTACTTCCAGGAATAAGGTGGAAAACATAACAGCCTCCCCCCACACCGGGCATCGGGCCTAGCTGGCAACGGAAAGGGCCTGGGGATCAGCCTGTACAAAGCGATAGAACAGCTTGGTCAGACGCCCTTCCGGGTAGTAAGTGGTGCGGTACAGGATGGTGGCCTCGAGCCAGGCTGCAGCCAGCAGGCGGTTTTGCGGGCGCAGCCGGGGCAGGCTGGAACGTAGCTCGTTTTCCAGGGCCCAAAGCCCTACCTGGCCCTTGCGGTTATCCAGCTCGATTAGGATGTTCAGCACATCGCTGGGATGGGCCCTCCCCTGCCCAATACTCCGCCAGACTTTTTCGCTCATACCCATTTTCTGGCCTCCTATTATGATTTTAGCATAACCTATCTGCATAAGGCAACACCCCTAGGAGGACATTACGCCTTGACCATACAAAGCTTATGTGCTACCGTCAGAACCATGACCCTAGCCGAACGTCTGCGCGAGCTGCGCACCCAACGGGGCTGGCGCTTGAAGGACTTGTCCGAGAAAAGTGGGCTCTCGGTGCCGTACCTTTCCGACCTCGAGCGGGGCCGCACCAACCCCTCCCTCGATACCCTGCAAACCCTGGCCGCTGCCTATAGCCTCTCGGTCAACGACCTGCTGGCCCCAGTAGACTTCTACGGCCAACGCACCGCGGCCTCGCTGCCCAAAGGCCTGGCCGAGCTGGTGACTGACCCCGTTCTGGGGGCCGAGATCACCCCAGAGTGGCAGCAAACCCTGGCCCGCATCGATCTGCGCGGCAAGCGCCCAGAGTCCAAGCGCGACTGGTACGAAATCTTCCTGCACCTCAAGCGGGTACTGGAGGGCTAAGTCCTTCCTAAAACCAAGCCTCCTGTTGGCTCGTACGGGCCATAGAGGCCGATTCTCACCCAGGTCGGGCGTATACTTCGCTCTGGGATGCTGCCACGCTATCTATTGCGCGAGACGCTGTCGCTGTATCTGCTGGGTGTTTTGCTATTCGTCGGGCTCATCACCTTCGACCTGCTCTCCTCGCTCTCAGGGGCCTTCTTAAGGGCCAAAACCCCCGTGGGCGAAATTGTCCAGATGGTGGCCTACCGTGTCCCCTACACCCTGGGCATCGCCTTGCCGCTGGGGCTGGTGTTCGCCTTGCTGGTGGCCCTGGCCCGCTGGATCCGCCAGTCCGAGCTCAAGGCCGCCTACGCCAGCGGGGTGCCGCCCAAGGCCTTTATTGGGCCGGTGGTCGGGTTAGCCCTGGGGGTGGGAGCGGTGGTGCTGGCCAACGAGGGCTGGATTAAGCCCATCGCCCAGGAACGCTTCGAGGCTCTGCAGTACAAAATCTACTACGGCTCCGAGCCCTCCGGCGTACTCACCGAGCGCACCTACACCCCTCAGGGCCTGGGGGTCTACTACGCCCAGCGGATCTACCCGCCCCCCGAAGGTGGGGTGGGCTCGAGGCTGGAGGGCATCCGGGTGGTGGAGCCAGGGGGCTCGGTCTGGAGCGCCGAGCAGGGGGTCTGGGTCAACGGGGCCTGGCGGCTGGAAAAAGCCTACCGGGTAGACCCCAACGGGGCCATCTACCAGGAGGCCGAGCATCCCCTGCCCTTCCCGGTGGGGGTAGCGCCCAAGGCCGTTTCCTACGAGGCCATGCGTATGGAGGAGCTGCAAGCCACAGCCCAGGCCGATCCCGCGGCCCGCTTCCCCCTGGCCCGCCGCTACGCCAACGCCGCCGGCACGGTGGTACTGGCCTGGCTGGCGGTGGTGATTGGCCTTTCGCTGCGCGAATCGGCCTGGGCTTTCATTGCTGTGGTAGGGCTTATTTTTGGCTATTGGACCCTCTTCACCCTATCGGCCCAGTTCGCCCGCTACGACCTGCTGGGGGCTTTTGCAGCCTGGATGCCCAACCTTGTGTATGGTGGGCTGGCCCTTTGGGGAACCTGGAGGCTCGCCCGGTGAACACCCTCGACCGCTATCTGAGCAAGGAGGTGGGGGCCTACCTCCTGGGGGCCCTGGCGGTGGTGGTCCTGGCCCTGCTGGGGGGGGCTTTGTACGAGGTACTGGCCCCGTTGCTGGCGAGGGGGGCCGACCCCTGGGTGGTGAGCCAGTACCTGGCCTACCGGGTGCCCGAGGCTCTGGTGCGGGGGATGCCGCTGGCTTTCTTGTTCGCCCTTTTGCTGGTGCTCTCGCGCATGGGCGAGGAGTCCGAACTCAAGGCCATGCTGGCCGGCGGGGTTTCCAAGCTGCGGGTGCTGTTTCCGCTGCTGTTGCTGGGTACTTTGCTGTTTGTGGTGGGCCTGCTGGCCGCCGACAGCCTGGTGCCACGCAGCCTGCAGCAAGGGCAGAATGTCCTGCGCCAGGCGGTTTTACAAAAACCTCGAGCCCTCCTGCAGCCGGGCACCAAGCTGGTGGATGCCTATGGGCGCATCGTGTATGTGGGCCAGGTGGGCCAGAGTGGCATCGGCCAGGTGCGGGTACTCACCGCCGAGGAGGTGCTGGTCGCAGGGGAGGGCCGCTTCGAAGAGGGCACGCTGGTACTCTCCCAGGGGCTACGGGTGACCTACGGGGGGGCTCGCCCGCGCACGGTGGCCCGTTTCGAGCGGGCGGTGGTGCCGCTGGTGGAACTATCCCTCGAGCCGCCCGGGGGCCTTTTCACCCTGAGTGTGGCCGAACTGCGCCAGCGCATCGCCCAGTACCGGGCCCAGGGGCTGCCCTACCACGCCGAGCTAACCGCTTTGCAGCGCAAATGGGCCGAGCCTGCGGCGGTCTACTCCTTTGCCCTCTTTGCCGTGGGGCTGGCCTTTTACCTGCTGGGGGGGAGCCGCAGCCTGGGCATGCTGGGGGTGGTGGTGCTGACCTTCATCTACTACGCCACCTGGAGCGTGGGGCGGATTATGGGGGAGCAAGGAGTGCTGCACCCGGTGCTGGCCGCCTGGGGGCCCAACCTGCTCTACGCCATGGCCGGGCTGGCCTTGTTGCGGCGGGGGAAAACGATGAGGGGGGGGTACTGGGGCACTGGAAGGGAGGATGGCTTATCCTCCTACTGCTCCTGCTCTGCACACCTGCCCTGGCCCAGGAAACGAGCGGAGGTAAGAAGCTGAAAATCCTCGAGGCCCTTCGTCTAGAGCTGCGCAACGAGGGGGGCGAAGAACTGGTCATCCTGGTGGGCAACCCGGTCCAGATGGATCGGGATGGCGAGCGCATCGAGGCCGAACGGGTGGTCTACAACCGCACCCAAAAACGCCTGCTGATGATGGGCAAGGTGCGCTACCAGGACAAACAGGGCCAGCTGATCGAGGCCGAGGAACTCGAGCTCTTCACAGATGACGAAAGCTTCGAAGCCCTCGAGGTCAAAATCGAGTCCGGCGAGTTTTACCTGGAGGGGCCGGTCTGCCAGCGGGCCGCTGGGCAAATTTTGCTGCAAGAGGGCTATCTGACCCCCTGCCAGCGCTGCGAGCAGGAGGTGGCCGACTACGCCTTTCAGGCCCGCGAGGTGGTGCTCTACCCCGGCGACCGCATCATTGCCCGGGGCGTGTGGGTTTTATGGCGAGGCGAGCGCATGCTGTACCTGCCGGTGCTGCTGTTGTTCCTGAATGAGCGCCGTCCCAAGCTCGAGTTTGGCCAAAGCGATACCGACGGGGTTTTTATCAGCGCCGACCTGCCCTATGTCTCCGACTTTGGCCTCGGCTTTACCTTGCTGCGCTACTTCGAGCGGCGCGGCTGGGGCTTTGGCTTCGACCACTTTGGGGTGGGCGCGGCTTTGGAGCGGTACCAGTTTTTGTACCTGCCTCCGTCCGCTGGGCTGGTGCTGCCCGACAGCGACCCGCGCAAGGACGGGATTTTCAAGTACCGCCTGAGCTACAAGCTGGAGGAGCCCAACTGGCGGTTGGAGGGGTTGGTGCTGCGCGACGATAGCCCCCAGGCCGAGCCGCGCTTTTTGCAGGGGGCGGGAGGCCAGCCCGACTACACCACCTTCTTGATCGAGGCCGCCACCCGGCAAACCCCCACCAACCTCGAGCCCCTCTACCGCCTGACCCTGGACGGCTACCTCGACCACAACCCCCTGGCTTTGCCCAACGAACGCACCACCCCCCAGCGGCTGCCCGAGGCTGAGGTCAGCTTCCCCCGGGGCATTGAGGGGGAGCTCCGCCTCAACGGGCGGGTGTTGCTGGGCTACTACCAGGCCCCCTCCAACCCCCTCAACCGCAGTGCCCGGCGGCTAGGGCCCTACATTGGCGCAGGGCGGCTGTGGGTGGAGCACCGCGAGAGCTACCGCCCCGCCCAGCCCCCCTGGCCAGGGTTTAGCCTCAGCCTGGAAAACACCTTCATCGGGCGCTACTACAGTACGCAGAACTTCGACTCAGAGGGTAATCCTACCGAGTTCGAGCGGCTCGTTCGCTGGGATACCCGGGCCAGCCTGGGCCAGAGTCTGGGAGCCTTTAGCCTGAACCTGAGCGTAAGCCGCAACCTGGTGGAGGGCGAGACCCCCTTTCAGTTCGACTTCGAGCGCCCCCAGCGCAACAGCCGCCTCGAGGGTTCCTTCAGCTTCAACCCCGACCCCCTTTTTTCCTTCACCGCCCGGGCCTCACGCGACCTCGAGCGCGGCCTCTTCGACCCTCTGGCCAGCTTCACCCTGGCCTCGCGTCCTTGGCCCTGGTTCAGCCTATCCACCAGCGCTAGCCGCGACCTCGAGCAAGGCCGCTGGGGCTTTCTGCGGGCCAACCTGGCCCTCTCTCCAGCCCCTTTCAACCTGAACTTAGCCTACGAGCGGCAGCTCGAGCTGGGGCTGGATCGGCTCCTCACCCTGAGTACCACCTACAACCCCCAGCCCTTCAACTTCTCGCTGCGCACCGGCTACCGCTACTGGGACGTGCAGGAAAAAGAAACCCGGCCCATAGCCCAGATTCCCCTGATTGCCCGCTACGACCCCCTCGAGCTCGCGGCCAGCTACAACCCCCCTGGCAACACCACCGCGCTTGCCCACAGCCGCGACCTGAACAACGGGCAGGCCATCCGCACCGAGCTGAACGTGGTCTTGCAAGACCCCCCAGACAGTTTCCGCTTACGCCAGACCCTCACCCACCTCTACACCCCCCTGCCCTCGGCGGCCAACCCCAACCCCGTGCCCACCCCAGCCCTGCTGGACGGCCTGGCCCAGCTCACCCTGAGCCTGCACACCTTCGTCTTCACCCACACCCTCGGCTTCAGCCCTGGCAGCGAGAGCCGCTTCCGTCTGGGCTACCAGTACAGCGCCGACCTTTTGCAGGCTGACTTGCTGTGGGGCTACCGCGAGGGCACGCTGCGTAACCCCCGCCTGGTGCTAAGGGCCCAGGTGCGCGAGCCGGAGGTGTTCATCAACGAGGTCTCGGCAGAGGTTCACCTGCCCGAAAGCGAAAACCCCCTCACCCTGGAGGACGACACCCAGGCCTTCCTGCGCTTTTTACGCTTTAGCGGCGAGCTGGAAGTTCTCCCGGCCCCTTTGCGCCCGGAAGACCCCCCCGGCCTCTCCTTGCAGGGGTTCGTGGCCCTCGAGCGCCTCCCCGGCACCAGCGGGCGCTTCCGGGTGGCCCTGCGCGAGTTCGGCCCCACCTTCAGCTTTATGGGCCGCGAAAAAACCCGCCTGTTTTACCGTATTGTGTGGAACGCCCCGGAGGCCGGGCGGGAGTTCTTCCTACCCAACCTCGAGGGCACCCTCCTGCGCCCCCGCTTCGACCTGGTCATCGACCGCTGCTGCTGGGCTTTTAAAGCCAGCGCCGATACCCTCAAGCAAGAGCTCCGCTTTGCCTTTGCCCTGGGTGGCCAGGCCGCCGAGTTTTTGTTCGGCCCCAGCGAGTTCGTGCTGCCCGGCGGTATCCGGCTGCCCACCCCAGGAGGACGCTGATGAAATGGTTCTGGCTATCCCTTGGCCTGCTTCTAGCCCTCTGGGCCTGCACCGGCAGCCGTGAGGAGGCCACCCGTGCCCTTTTGGCCGCTGCGGTCAACAACCCGACCAGCAGCACCTACCAGATTCGCTTTTTCCAGAGCAGCACCCTCCAGCCGGGCAGTTTGGACACGCCCCGTCTGGTCGGAAGCTGGAGTCTGGAGGAGCCGATCGTAACTCTGCTCTACCGCCGCAGTTTGGGGGTGGGGAACGACCAGCTCTGGGTACTCACGCCCAGCCGCCTACGCCGCTATATCGCCAACAACCTCACCGTAGACGAGGTGGGAACCCCCCAGCTCGACGATTTCGATCAGGAACTGGGAGTGGATTGCAGCCGGGGTTACCTAAGGCAGGGACAGAGCAACCTCTTGCTGGTTTGTCCGCCCCCACCCGCCACCCCACCCCGCCCCCTCGAGGAGTACCGGGCCTGGATTATCCCTTTTACAGCCGCCACCCTCCCCACTCCAATTGATTTTCTCAATCCCAACCTGGTGCGCCTGACCGCTCCCGTGCGGCTGGCCCTGGGCCCCGCCGACCAGCTCCTCTACCTGACCCCCACGCAGGTGGGCCTGTACGACTTCGTCAACCCCTTTATCGAGCGCCCCCTGAGCCTGAGCACCTCGAGCCCTACCGATCTGATTTTTGTGGGTGGCCAGGCCCTGGGCCTTTTCGACGACAACGACCCCAACACCACCGACACCACCCTCACCTCCTGGAACCTCGGGGCCACCAGCGAGGTGGGCCTTAGCCGGGATAGCAACATCGCCGCTCGGCAGTTTGCCCGGGGCGCTCCACCCATCCTTGTGCTGGGTACCGGCCTAGCCCGCTTTGAAGGGGGGTTCCAGCTACCCCGGGAAAGCGAAACCGGGCTATTGCGCACGTTTGCCTATAGCACCGCTACGGTGGGCCTCGACCAGTTTCTCTACGCCGCAGCCCAAAGCAGCCCCACCCTGCGGGTGATAGACCTGACCGCCAACATCGCCAGCAGCCTCACCAGCGCCGGGGTGCGCTCCAGCACGCTGGGTAGCTTCCAGGAAAGCATCGCCAGCCTGGCCTTTATCCCGGTGGAATAGCGTTGCGAAACCGGTTGGGGTAGTTTGGAGGGCATGGAGATTCACCACATCGGCATCGCGGTTCACAACCTGGAAGAGGCCGCCCAGCCCTACCTAAGGCTGGGCTACACCCTCGAGGCCCAGGGCCTGGTGGAAAGCCAGGGGGTCGAGGTCTGGATGCTCAACAGCGGGCACAGCCGGCTGGAGCTGCTGCGGGCCACCCGCCCGGAGTCGGCCATTGCCCGGTTCATCGAGAAACGAGGGCCAGGGCTGCACCATATGGCCCTCGCCACCTCGGATATTCGGGCCGAACTCAAGCGCTTAGAGGGCCAGGGGGCTTTGCTCATCGACACCGCCCCCCGCCCTGGTTTCGGCGGCCATCTGGTGGCCTTCATTCACCCCAGGTGGGCAGGGGGGGTGCTGGTGGAGCTGGTCGAGCCCTAGGGCAGCTCCTGGCCCTCGGTAGGACGAGGGACCCTGCGCCAGCGCAGACGGCCTGCCCGCCAGGCTGCTAGCAACACGGCGAAGCCGACCCCAGCCAGCAAAATCAGGTAAATGTACTTCTCCAGATTGGGAATCTGCGAGCCCACGTAGTAGGCCACCAGGGTCAGGCCCTGGGTCCACAACAGACTGCCCAGCAGGCTAAGGAGAAAAAAGCGGGGCCAGGGCATACGCACCGTGCCGCACAGAAAAGGCACCACCGCACGAAAAACCGGTACATAGGGCCCGATCAGAATGGAGATAGGGCCAAAGCGGGCCATGAACCGTCGGGTACGCTCGAGGTCTTCTGGCTTGACCCGGGCCTTGTGTAGCAGTGGAGGCCCCCAGCGGCGGCCCAGGTAGTAGCCCAAATTATTCCCCAGCACCGAGCCCAGGAAAAGGGCCAACAAGGCCAGAGATAGCTCCATTTTTTTAGCCGCGGCCAGCAACCCCACCGCAATTAGAAGCGAATCGCCAGGAAGAAAAAACCCCACCAACAAGCCTGTTTCCACCAAAACCGTGGTGAAAATGCCCAGGTACCCTACCGCCTGCACGTAGGCTGCCACGTCCATGCTCTCTACCCTACGGCATAAGCATGAGAAAGGCCAAGCCCAAATGAACATGGGCCTGGCCTACACCCTTACCATCGAAGGCTTCAAGTGGGCCAGAGGAAGAGCAGCATCAACACCGCCCCCAGCAAGGCCAGATTTTTCATGAAGTTGACCGTCTCCCCCATCCGCTGCATGGGATCGGGTATGGCCCAGAAGTTGTGCATCCAGGGGGTTACAAAGAGCAAAAACAGCACCAGCAGCCACAACCCCGCCCGCACATACAAACCGGTCAAAATGGCTAGCCCGCCCAAAAGCAGCATCAGACCGGTCAGGTAAACCGCTATGGCCGGGGCCGGCACCCTTTTACTCTGGGCGTAGGGCACCATCTGTTTAGCCTGGGTAAAGTGGTTAAGACCATTGAGGATGAAGAACCCACCCAAAAGGACGCGTCCAATCCAGAACAAAATCTCCATGCGCACCTCCTTAGCGAAGAAGGTGGGCCCGAAAGGGTTTGTAGGCCCTCAGGTATTAAGTGTTAGCCCAAGCGCTTTACAACGTCAAGGGATTTGCTTTTTCCTACAGCGGAACCGCTAGCGGGGTGGGAAGATGGGCAGCTCGAGCAGACGGCCCCGGGGGCTACGGCTAGCGGCAAAAACCAGGCTCTCGCCAATCTCTAAAGGGTCTACCCAGGCCATGGGGTCGGCCTCGGGCATTCCCTGACGGTTGGCTGGGGTATCCACTGCCCCCATGGGGTACACGATGGCCACTCGTATGGCTGTACCCACAAGCTCGGCGTCCAGTGAGCGCAGATAGGTGGCCAGAGCCACTTTGGCCGCGGCGTAGAGGGCTATGCCCGGCCCCGTCCCGTTCCAGGCTGCAGCAGCGGCAATCCCGGCGATAAACCCGTCTTTCTGACTCAGTAGCTCGGGCAGAACCGCGCGGGTGGCGTAGAACAAGGTGCGCATGTTTAGGTCGAACATCCGGTCGTAAAGGCCAGGCTCGGTCTCTTTGATGGGGGCATAGGCAAAACCTCCCACACAGTGAATAAGGCCATCTATCCGGCCCATCTGGGCTTTGACCTGGCGCACCACGGCCTCGGCATCGGGGTAGTGGGTCAGGTTGGCTTGGTAAGCCCGCGCGCCAAACTCCTGGGCCCGCTGTTGGATACTCCCCTCATAGGCATCCACCAGGGCCAGCCGGGCCCCAGCCCGGGTAAAAGCCTGGGCAATGGCCTGGGCTATTCCACCTCCAGCCCCAGTGAGGATGTAGACCTTCCCCTCGAGCGTCGACATGGGCCCATTATGCCCCCTCGAGGCAACCTGTGACTATTGTCCCGCCCATGGTTTACCCCCTAGTCTGCCCAATGGGGCATTTTTACCCGGGCACTGGGATATCATCGGCTCGAGGGTTGGGGCCACCCAGCCCGTAGGAGGTTTATGGCAACCAAGAAAGTAGTCCTGCACCGCTTAGTAGGCCACCGCTTTGTGGGCATCAACGAACAGGGCGATAAGGTAATGATCGACGGCGACCAGCCCGCTACAGGCATGCGCCCCATGGAGCTGTTGCTGGCCGCACTGGCCGGCTGCACCGCCTACGATGTGGTGGACATCATGGAGAAGAAGCGCCAGCCTCTGGCCCGCTACCGGGTAGAGGTGGTAGGCGAGCGGGCCGAGGAGCACCCTAAGCGCTACACCCATATCGTGGTCACGCACTACGGGACCGGGCCCAACGTAACCCTGGAGGCTTTGCAGCGGGCTGTGGAGCTATCGCACACCAAGTACTGCTCGGTCTCGGCCACCCTGAACGCCCAGATTGAAACCCGGGTGGTGCTCGAGCCCTGGCCGGAGGAGGTGCAAAAAGCCTAGGGCACCGCCTCGCGCAAGGCAGCCTGCAAAAGCGCCGGCTCGAGCCGCACCACCTGGCCAAAGCGCAGGTAGACCAGCCGCACCTCGGGCTCCAGGCCCCAGGCTTCCCGTACCGCAGCCAGGTAAACCGCAAGCTGGAAGTGGTAGCGCTCTGGCCTGACCTCGTGGTCGGTCTTGTAGTCCTCCAAATACCACTGCGGCCCCACCCGGTACAGTCGGTCGATCACCCCTTGCCAGACGGTGCTGCCTAAGGGCAAGGCCACGGCAAACTCGGGGTAGTCCTCCTCGCGGGGCCAGGGTAGGGCGTGACCCAGAAGGCTTTGGTAGGCCAAGAGCAGCTCCCTGACCTCGGCCATAATGCCCTCGCGCTCGCTGGGGTCGAAGGGGAACATCACCTCCTGGGCCTCGAGGTTGGCCAGGTGGGCGGGGTTGTCGGCCTGCCAGTTCTGTCCGATGGCGTAGTGCACCAGGGTTCCGATGGCCCGGGCCCGGCCCGGTAGGGCCTCGCCCTCCTCGGGGTCGGGCAGGGGCAGGGGCTCAGCCTCCCATTCCTGACGCTTGAAGGCCGAAGGGGAGAAAAGCGGGGGGAAAGGCTCTGGGGCGAAGCGGGTCGCAAGCCATGGGGGGGCCTCGAGGCCAGCCTTTGGGGCTTGCCCTGGGGGGGCCGGCGCCAACGGTCGGTAGCGCCAGGTTTGGTGCAGGTAGTCGCTGCGGTCGAAGGGCTGGCTGTCGGCCCCCAAACCCATGGCCTCCAGCACCTGGGCCCAGCCCTCCGGCTGCCCTCGGCTGAGGCTAGCGCTTAGGATCAGGGTATCGCGGGCCCGCGAAGCTGCCACGTAGAACAAGCGGTAGCTTTCTTCTTCCTCCAGGGCTTTCTGCCGCTGTTTGAAGCGCTCGAAAGCCGGCGTGCCAGGAAGGGCCACCTGCTGTACCAGGGCCTTTCCCTCGGCTGGACAGAGGTACAGCGGGACGGATGGGTGGGGTTCCCGGCGCCCCAGGTCGAACACCGCCACCAAAGGCCACTCCAGCCCCTTGGCCCGGTGAACGGTGAGGATTTGCACCCCCTCGCCGGACTGGGGCACGTCGCCGGCGTCGGCCTGACGGGAGAGCAGCTCCAGGCGCTCGAGCAGGGCCTCGAGGCTCTGGGGTGGGCGAGGGGCAAAGTAAAACAGCAGGGCATCCACGTTCTCCCGCGCCCGGGGCTCCAGGAAATCGTGGTAGGCTCGGCCTGCCATCAGGGGTTCGCGGATAAGAAACTTCAGAGCCTCTAGGGGGGCCATGGTGCGCAGTCGGGTCTGAATCTGGTGAAGCCGCTGATAGACCTCAGGGAAGTCTCGCTCCAGGGTCTTGGGCGGGTCGCTCGAGCGCAGCACCGCTTCCACCTGGGCCAGCTCGAGCTGCCCAAAGGGGCTGCGCAGCCAGGCGGCCAGGGAAAGCCCCCGGGGGTCTAGGGCGGCTCGCAGGGCGTGGTACAGGTCGCGCACCTCCTGCCGCTCGTAGTAGCCGCGCCCCTGCTGCAACACATAGGGAATCTCCGCCCGGGCAAAGGCCTCCTCCAAAAAGCGCACGCTGCTATACGAGCGTACCAGCACAGCCATCTCGCTATAGCTGACCTGATCGGACAGGGCGCTCAGGCGCTGGGCTAGCACCCAGGCTTCCTGCTCACGTAGCTTATCGAGGGCCTCCTCGCCCACTACCCAGTGGATCTCCAGCCGCCCCCGCTGGGAACGCACCCCCTCCACCGGGGGAGCCTCCTCGAGGCCGAAACCCCAGCCCCGCTGGGCCAGGGTCTCGGTCAGGCGATTCAAAAAGCGCACCAAGGTCTGGCTATGGCGGTAGGAGCGCTTAAGCGGAGGTAGAGCCTCTCCCTCCCGCAGGGCCTGGCGAAAGACCGCCACATCGGCCTGGCGGAAAGCGTAGATAGACTGCTTGGGGTCGCCCACCACCTCGGCATGCAAGCCAGCCCCCTCCAAAGCCGCAAAAAAGCCGCCCTGCAAAGGGTTCACGTCCTGGTATTCGTCCACCAGCAAGACCTGAACTCGCTCCAAAACCCGCTCTACGGCACGGGGACTGCGGGTAAGCTCGAGGGCCTTGCGCTCCAGCTCCGAGGGCGAGAGCACATGGGCCCCCAAGCGGGCTTCATAAGCGGCATAAACCGCCTGGTAAACCCGCAGCAAGCGTTGGTTTTCCTCTCCCTCCGCAGGCTCGTAGGCCTCGGCCAAGGAGCGTTTGGCGAAGAGGTGCAAAAGCGGCTCGGTCAGATCGTCGGTAGCCATGCCGTGGAGCAGGTGGCCTGGGTCGAGGGCCAAATAGCGGAGGGTGTGCCATTCCTCCTCGAACAAAGCCACCGCCTCCCAGTCGCCCAGCATAGAAAAGTCGGGGTCAAGGGCCAGCAGAGGAGCGGCCAGCCGTAGGCACTGGGCCATGAAGCCGTGGATGGTGCTGAGGGTAGCCCCTGATACCTCGCGCAGGGCCTCCTGGAACAAGGGCCGGCTTTCCTCCGGGGCCACGAACTCCAGGTGCCGCCCCTTTTCCAGCACCTCCAATAGCGCCTGGCCCACCCGCACCCGCAGCTCGTCGGCGGCCTTGCGGGTGAAGGTCACCCCAGCGATGCGGCGCAGCGGGGTACCGGAGGCGATGAGCTCGAGGTAGCGCAAGACCAGGCTGGCGGTCTTGCCGGTTCCGGCGGAGGCGATGCGTACTTTCACCAACTAAAGCGTATCATCGGTTGTATCCAAGCCACACCCATGAATCAGGGCATATCTAAGACCGGGTATCTCAAGGTATCCCGCAACGAGCATCGGCATTATCAGAACAGCGACGGACTCTTCCCATTGCAGGCAATACCCGTTTTTTCAATAACAAAGCCGATGGCCGCTACTTTTGTGAAGAGAGTAGGGTATGCATCCGCCCCACCCACTGGACGCACAGGAGCCTGCAAGGCACTATCCAGAAGACCCCGATCTTTTGTGCCGGGCGCTCCCCCTGCCTCCACAATAACCGCGCATTGCAGCTTCTCTAGGTAAGCAACGGTGGGGTAATGCCGACCACGGTAGCGACACCAGAAGGTGTCTTTAGAGCTTGGCGAGGGCACGTATTATCTTTGAATGCTTTTTCACGATGGCCTGCGCGGAGACCTGGGCTTCCTCTGGGGTCATGTGAAGAAGGCGATCCTCTGGCGAAATGCTTTTCTTGGTAGCCTTTAGTCTGGTTTTGACTGCCCTCTGCGTTCCCATAAAGCTCCTACACAGCAGGATAGCAAAATCTGCTAAGCTGGCGCTCTGAGGGGTTCTTGTGCGGTACGCCAACATCAACGGTAAGGTCGTCGAGTATGCCCAGGCCTGTGTACACATCAGCGACCTAGGCCTGAGGCGGGGCTATGCGGCTTTCGAGTTTTTCCGGATTCTAAGGGGCATTCCGGTCTTTTTGGAAGACCACCTCGAGCGCTTTGCCAACAGTGCCCGGATGTTAGAACTCGAGCTTCCTTTTAGCCAAGAGGCCCTGGAGGGCTATATCCGTGAACTCATCCGGCTCAACGAAGTGCAAGAGGGCGGCCTTCAGATGCTCCTCACCGGGGGCTACGCCCCCGACGCTTTCACCCCCAGCCGGCCTAACCTGATCCTGGCGCCCCTCGAGGTCAAGCCACCCCCAGCCCACCTATACCAGCAGGGGGCCAAGATTATCCTGCACCCCAACCGGCGCGAGCTGCCCGAGGCCAAAAGCACCGACTACCTGGTCGCCGTTCGCCTAAGCCGCCGGGTGCGGGCCGAGGGAGCTACCGAGGTGGTCTACCACGACGGGCACACCGTCTACGAGGGGGGCCGCAGCAGCCTGTGCCTGATCAAAGATGGGGTGCTCCTCACCGCCCAAGAAGGGGTGCTACCCGGCATCACCCGCAAGCACCTGTTGCAGGTGGCCCGGCCCCTGCTGCCCATTCGGGAGGGCCCCCTGACCCTACAAGACCTCTTTAGCGCCGACGAGGTGCTGCTCACCGGGGCCACCCGGCAGGTCATGCCCATCACCCAGATCGAGGACAGGCCGGTGGGCAACGGCCAGGTCGGCCCCTGGGCCAAGGTTCTGATGCAGGCTTTTCAGGAGCACCTCGAGGCCTACCTGGCCCAAGCCGAGGCGGAAAAAAGCGCCTCTTGAGAAACCCCGCCTTTCAACCCCGCCTTCCCTCGCGGCAGACGTCTTTGACCCGGCAACTGCGGCAGTGGTAGCCCGGTTTGGGCAGCACTACGCCCGTTTTGTAGCGGCCATGAACCTCCTCGGCGGTTTTCTGCAGCCGCTTTAGAACACCCCAAAGCTTTTCAATGGGTTTGCCATAGACCAGCACCGGCGCACCCAGCACCGGCCAGGCCCAAAGGTGCACCCGCCGAATGCGCCCGGGATACTGCGAGAGCAGGTAGAACGCCGCCCAACGCTCGCTCCAGCGTCGGCGCACCTCCTTCTCGGCTTCTTTGGGCGGGGTATGGGGGGCCACAAAGCGGTAAAGATGGGCCTCGCCTCCCCGGCGCACAACCCCATCCAAGCGCACCTCCAGGCCCTGGTGGACCAGCCGGTAGCCCAAGGAAAGCCCCTGCAGCAAGACGTAGTGGTGGCGCATCCAGCCCTCGGCTTGGGGAAAGCGCTGGCTCAAGGCCTCGAGCCGGGCCGGTACCAGCTTCTCCGCCTGGCGCAAAGCCTCCACCCACTGCCGCCACCACTCCGGCTGGGCGGAAGGGGGCTCGAGGCGCTCGGCCCAGTAGCGCAGGCCGCATTCACTGTAGTAGCGCAAATCTTCCAACCGGGCCGGGCCCAGGTTCACCGGGCCTAAGGGGGCCTTGTACCCTTCGCTGCGGACCACCTCCAGCAGGCTGGCCGGGGGCAAGGGGGGTAAGGGCGCTGGTGCGGCCCCCACTAGCATAGGCTCGGGCTCCAAGGGGCCTTCCTGGCTGGCCTCGGGGTAGGTGACCACCACCTCGTCGGCCAGGGCCTGAAGTTCTTGCAAGAGTGGGCCATCCCGCCCCAAAAAACGCCGCGGCAGCACCCCCCCGGCTTGGCGCAGCGCTTCCTCCAGGCTCACCCGCAGCTCCTCGGGAATGAAGTAGTCTTCCTGCTCGCCGGTGCTGTAGCTCCCCTCCACGGCGTAGGTTAGGTAGAGCTTCTGCCAGCGCTGTCCCGAGGCCAGGTTGGGGGTGAGCAGGGCCACGCCCCCAGGCGGGTGATGGGGCAGGTAGGTCTCGGCTAGAAGGGCCGCCCACCAGTGGCGAAAATCGGCCCCGTGAGCGATACGGTGGGCTTCGCGCGCCCGCTCCATCAGGCTGGCCCGCTGAGGGCTGTGGCGCACCTCGGGCAAGGCCTCGAGGAGTTCCTTGGCCCAGGCCAGCTCGGGGGGCAGGCCCTGGGAGGGCGGGTGCGGGGGAAAGGAAGCCCCCTCCTCCCCTGGGGGCTTTAGGCGGGCCAGCCAGGAAGCCCAGAGCGCCTCTAGCCCTAGCTCCTGGGCCAACCGGTGGGTTGCCTCGAGGCCCACCAGGCCCCGCTCTAAGGCCGCTTGGCCCAGCGGGGCCAGCTCAGGAATGGCCAGCAGGCGGGTGGGGGTGGGGTAGTCGGGCAGCTCCAAAAGCTCGAGCAGAAGCCGTCCCTCTGGCGTTTCCGCCGCGGTGGGGGCGGTTTGGTCGAACAGGGGTAGGCCGTACTCATCGGCCAGGGTAAGCAAAGCGGGAATCCGCGACTCCGGCGCAACCACAGCAATCTCCAGCGGCGATAAGCCCAAAGCTAGGTCACGCTTGATCGAGCGCAGCACCCAGCGGGCCTCGCTTACCGGATTGGGCGCGCGGTAGGCCTGAAGCCGGGTGGCCCGAGGCGGCAACACCTGGCTGGGCACCAGACCATACGGGGCCTGGGGTAGCCCCAACCAGAGCGGCACCCGCTGGGCTAAAGCGCGAAAAAAACGCAGTTCCAAAGGGCTTAGTTCGCGGAAACCGTCCACCACCACCAGATCGGCCTCGAGGCGCGGCGTTCCCTTCTCTAACAGGTTCAGGGCTGCCATGCGGAAGTCGTCGTAGTCCCAGCGCCCCCAGGAGGTCTTGAGTTCCTCGTAGCGGGCATAGACCCGCTGCAAGCGCCGGGCCTCGGGACTGCTGGCCGGGATCTGCTGGGGTTCCACCCCGTGGCGCTTGGCCTCGGCAATGGCCCGGGCAAACAGACGGGCCTCGCCCGGCTGGGGCAGCGGCCCCCCCTCGGCCAAAGCCTCGCCCACTAAGGCCACCCGGCCCGGACCGGTCAGGATGGGCTTGAGACCAAAGCTGGCCGCCAGCAAGCGATAGTAAAGCTGCTGGGTGGAGAGCACCTCAAGACCCAGCACCGCGCCTTCCCGGGTGGCCCGGCGGTACACATAGGCCTTTTGCGCGGGCAGGCAGACCCACCAGACCCGCTTGCGCTGGCGTAAAAAGGAGTGGGCCACCTCGAGCAAGCGGGTGGTCTTGCCGGAGGCCGGGGAGCCCACCACCAGCTTCATCCCTGCTTCGGGGTCTTCGGCCAGCCGCCTCACAAAGAGCAGTTTAGCCCACCACCTCCAGCCGAGCATAGCGCAAGGCTAGCCGGCGCACCCCATCGGCGAAGGCCACCGTGGCCACCCCGTCCTCCAGGCCCACCACCCGTCCAAGGCCATACTGGGCATGCCGCACTTTTTGCCCGGCCCTGAGCAGCGCTGGGCCGGAAGAGGTTGGTTTGCGAAGAAAACCCTCGAGGTCGGCAAACTCTCCCAAAGGCCCCTCCCCCGGCACAACGCCGAAAACCTCCCAGAGGCCCCTGGCCTCGGCGGTCAGGCCCAACGCCTCCGACCAGTTGTTCCTATCGGCATGGATGAAAAGCCGCAATACCTTGGCCGCGATGGCCTGCGCCTCGCTCGAGTTCCACCAGCGGTACAAATAGCGTTCCAGGCCCAGCTCGTGTGCGCCTCGGGCCAAGGCCAGGGTCTGGGCCGTAGAAAGCTGGGCTGCCGGCTGGGCTAAGGCTTCCCCCACCCGCTCGACAGTCCCCAGCACTTGCAGGTGCTCGGCTTCGCGCAGGAAGGGGGAGAGCGGCAGGCTCGAGATGGCGTACAAATAGGTGTGCTGCGCGCTGCGGGTGAGGGCCACGTAGAACAGGCGGCGCTCCTCCTCGAGGTTTTCTGAACCGCTGTAGGGCAGGGTGCCCTCGTTGCAGTCGGGGATGAAGACCAGCGGCCACTCTAGCCCTTTGGCCCGGAAGATGGTCATCAGGCTGACCCGATCCTGGCCTTCCCCCTCCAGGTGCTCCTGGGCTAGCCGCCCCAGGTGCTGCAATAGCGCTGGCACGCTGCCTTTGTCGCGGGTGTACTCGAGGAAAGCCCGTACCCCCTCGGCCCTACCCGCCCCCACCTCGTAGAACCCCGAGGAGCGCAATAGATGACGGCGGTAGTCCAGCCGGGCCTCGAGGGCTTCCAGCAGGGCGTGGGCCGAACCCCGCTTTAGCGCCCCTTCGAGCCACTCAAACAGAAGGGCCAGCTCCTCCAGCCGCCGGGCCACCCGTTCCTCGGCCCCGGCCTGGGCCGCCCGCAGCGCGGCCACCAGCGAGGCCCCCTGCTCCACTTGCCGCCAGACCGACTCGGCCAGGGTGCGGCTCAGGTAGCGCTTGGGGGTGTTGTAAACCTGTAGCCACCACTGCCGGCCCGCCTCTCCCAAAGGTTTTTGCAAGGCCAGCCGCACGTAGGCCAGCAGGGTGCGCACCTCGGGCCGCTGGTAGAAGGGCTCGCTGCCTACCACCCGGTAGGGAATCTGGGCCTCGATCAGGTGTTGCTCAATGTAGGGGGTCTGGGCATACAGCCGCAGCAGCACCACCATCTCGCTAGGGCGGCGGCCCTGAGCCAGTAGGCGGGCCATCTCCCCCACCAAAGCTTGGGCCTGGGCTGGGGTGTGGGGCTCTAGGCGAAGGTGCACCCCTCCGACAAATCCCTTGGTGAGGCTGAGCCGCTTGGGCTCACGATTCCGGTTATGCGCAATCACCTGACCTGCCAACGCCACCTGCGCCGCAGGGCAACGGAAGGTATCGCGAATCAGGTATTTTTGCGCCCGATACCGCCCAGCAAACTCGAGGATGAAGCGCGGGCTGGCCCCTCGCCACTCGTAGATGGTCTGGTCGTCGTCGCCCACGGCCATGTAGTTGCGGTGCGGGCGGGTAATCAGGTCCAGTATCTCCGACTGGGCCAGGTTCACGTCCTGAAACTCGTCGACCAGCACCGCCTGGAAGGCCTTTTGCACGGTTTGCAGGATGTCGGGATGGCGCACCAGCACCTCCCAGCCCAAAAGCAGCATGTCGTCGAAGGTGAGCAGGCCCTCCTCCCGGCGCACCTGCTCGAAAAGCCGGTAGAGCTCGAGGTACCATTCCAGCCCTTTGGGCGCCTGGGCCTGGGAGGCCACCCGCCGGGCCTCGGGTGGCAGGCCGGCTTGTTCCAAGTCGGCGTACTGCAGGTTGCCCTTGCAGGCCCCCACATAGCTTAGAAAATCCTCGGATTCCAGGTTTTCTAGCTCGGGAGCCCAGGAAAGCTTCAAATCCCTGGCCCGCCGCAGGGCGCGCTGCAACAGGGCCTGCTCGGTGCCTTCCTCCCAGCCCCGCTTAAGCAACAAAAGCCCTTCCGCAGCGGCCTTGCGCACGATGCGGTACCCCAGGGCGTGCAGGGTGGAGACCTGCACCCCCTGGGTGTGGGGCCAGCGGGCCAGGGCCCGCCTGAGGTCCTCTACCGCCATCCGGCTGAAGGAGGTGGCCAGTATTTTGCGCCCATCAAAGACCCGCTCACGCACCAAGCGCTCCAGGCGGTGCACCAGGGCGGTGGTCTTGCCCGCGCCGGCCACGGCAAAGACCAAGGCCGGCCCCTGGTCGTGGGCCACAATGGCTTGCTGTTCGTCGGTTAGGTGCAAGGACATGGTCTTTGTGAAGAACGCGAAGCTTGACCCCTGCGCATGTTCTAGGCAAACCTGTACAGCTTCCCCGCCAGGGTGGCCACATACAAGGCCCCCCGGTAGGGCAAAGGGGGCACCTGGATGGGGCCCAGGCCGGTGGCCTCGAAGCAGACCCGCCCGGTCTGGGTGTGTACCCCCAGCACCCGTCCTTCCTCGGTGCCCAGGTAGAGCACTCCGTGGGCCAAAGAAAGGGCTGCAGTGACCTTACCGACCTCGAGGCGCCACACCTCGTCGCCACTGGCCTGGTCCAGGGCATACAGCCAGCCTGCCCAGCTCGCCGCATACACATACCGCTCATCAGCAGCGGGGGCCCCCCACAGCTCCCCCTCGAGGTCAAAGCTCCAGCGCACCTCTCGGCTCAAAGGGTCGAAGGCGTGCACCTCCCCGGCCCAGGTGGGGATGAACAACAGCCCCCTTCGGGCCGGAATGGCGGTATGTACCGGCCCGGTCTCCACCTTGTAGCGCAGGTGACCACTTTGAGGATCGAGGGCGTACAGCCAGCCATTTTCCCCTGGCACAAACAACAACCCCCGGTAGAGGGTAGGGGTGGCCGCCAGGGGACTGCCGGCTTGGAAGCCCCAACGCAGGGTGCCGCTGGCATCGAGGGCGTAGAGGAAACCATCCCGCCCGGCCAGGTAGATGAGTTCGCCCACCAGGGGAGCCGCGGTAATCTCGGCGCGGGTGGGAAAGCTCAAAATAGGCCGCCCCGAGAGGGTCATCCCGGTCAGGCGGCCATCCCAGGCGGCCACATAGACCCGCTCCTCGGTGACCACCGGCGGGGCAGAAACCTCGTCGCCCAGCCGCTGACGGTAGACCGAGCCATCGGTCAGGTCCAGCTGGGCAATGCCCTGCCCCGCCCCCACCCAAAGACGGCCCTCGCGGGCCACCAGCTCCCCCGGCCAGGCCACCTGCCCGGCCAGGTCGTAGGTAGCGGAAAGCTCGAGCCGTTCGGGCCAGGCTGGGCCACTGGGGTAGTGGCCGCTACGGCTGGCCCCAGCCCGGGGCGTGGCCGAGAGGCGCTCACGGTAGTGGCGCAGGCTCTCCTCCACCACCGCCCGGGCGGTGGTGGCGCTGGCCGGTCTTTGCCCGGGCTCCTTTTGCAACAGCGAGAGCAGCAGCGCCGCTATCCCCTGGGGAATGGCTGGGTTGAGCTGCTGGGGGGGCTTGGGCGGCTCGTAGACGTGCTGGTAGAGCACCGACTGGTCGTTTTCCCCCTGGAAAAGGGGTTGGCCGGTAAAGGTGCGATAGAGCACCGCCCCAAAGCTGTACAGATCGGCCTGAGGGGTCAGGCGCTGGCCCTTGGCCTGCTCGGGCGCCATGTACTCCGGGGTGCCCACGGTGATGCCCGTGCGGGTCAGGTGGCGGCTTTCCTGCATAAGGTAGGCCAGGCCGAAGTCCATCACCTTGGGCTGGCCCTCAACGGTGACCAGGATGTTGCGGGGGGTCAGGTCGCGGTGAATCACCCCCCGCTGGTGCAGGTGTTCCAGGGCCTCCAAAGCCCGGGTTGAGGTGGCCAGCAAGCGTAAGCCCTCCATGCCATCCTCAAAAGGCCCCATGCGGTCGTAGCTGCCCCCTTCTACCAGCTCCATCACAAAGTAGGTGCGCTCCCCCTCCTCCCCCAGGTCGAAGACCTGCACCACACCCGGATGGGAAAGACGGGAAAGGGCCTTGACCTCCTGAAAAAAGCGGTTGCGCTCGCTAGGGGGTAGGTAGGCGTGCAGAATCTTGACCGCCACCTGTCGGTCCATGCGCTCATCGAGGGCCTGCCAGACCTCGGCCATGCCCCCTTCTCCTAAGGGGCGCAGAAGCCGGTAGCGCCCTGCCAGTTTCATGTTTAGGCCAAAACCTCCCCGGGCCCCAAGCGAGCCCCTCGAGCCCAGTCCAAAGCCGGCATGGGTTTCTTGCCCTCTGGCTGCACCTCCTGCAAAAGCACGCCCCCTTCCCCCGTGGCCACCCACAGGCCCTCTGGCCCGAGCTGGACAGCCCCCGGAGCCAGTCCCTCCATGCCCGATGCGGGCCGCATCCGAAGCACCCGAACCCGCTTACCCCTGAAGACAAACCAGCTCCCCGGCCAGGGCTGCACCCCCCGGTGGCGGTTGTAAATCTGTAGGGCGCTTTGGTTCCACCGGATTTTCCCGTCCTCCTTTTGCAGCATAGGGGCATGGCTGGCAGGGCCGATTTGAGGCTCCGGCTGGAGGTGCTCGAGGTCAGCCAGCACCTGCAACAACAGCGCAATACCCTTATCCCGCAGCCGCTCGGCCAGCTCCACCGCGGTCTCGTGAGGCTCTACCTGGGTGCGCCAGCGGGCCACCACCGGGCCGGTGTCCATCCCAGCATCGGTCTGCATAATGCAGACCGCCGTCTCGGCCTCGCCGTGGATCAGGGTCCACTGCACCGGGGCCGGGCCACGGTACTTGGGCAGGTCGGAGGGGTGCAGGTTGAGGAAGCCAAACCGGGGCACAGCCAAAAGTTCTGCGGGCAGGATTTTGCCATAGGCGGCGGTGATGGCCACCTCGAGGCCCAGCGAGCGGAAAAACTGCAGAAACTCGGGGTTCTTGCGCAGTTTGGCGGGCTTTTCCACCCGCAGCCCTCGGGCCTCGGCCCAGGCGGCCACCGGACAGGGCGTGAGTTGCAAACCCCGGCCTGCTGGTTTATCGGGCTGGGTCACCACCAGCGCCACCTGGTGGTGCTGGTGTAGGGCCTCCAGTACCGGCAGGGCCCAGGCTGGCGAGCCAAAAAAAGCCACCCGGCGGCGGGTTGGATGGGGCAGTAGGGGTGCAAAGCGAATCGCTAACCTCCTGTGTAGTTGGCCACAACGCGGGGGCTACTTGGACTTCTGTGCGGCTTCTCGCAGGAAAGCCCGGGCCTGGCGCTGGAACTCGGCCAGGTCTTCGCGGTGCTCCTCGAGGAAGCGCTGCCGCTCGGCGGGGGGCATGCGCTGAAAAAAGAGAATACCGTCCAGGTGATCGATCTCGTGCTGCATCACCACGGCCAGGTAGCCCTCGGCCTCGAGCACCCGGGGCTCTCCCTTTTCGTTCTGGTACTCCACCCGAACCTGCAAATCACGCTGGGCCCCCTCGGCATAAAGCCCCGGCAGCGAAAGACAGCCTTCCAGGATGGATTGCTGCCCGGCACGGTAGGTGATGACCGGGTTGACCATCACGTAAAGCTGCTTCACCCGGGACTTAAGATCAGCCTCAGGGCCCTCCTCGGCTTCCTCCTCGGCGTACTCCGCCGCTACAAAAAGCCGCTGGCTGATGCCCACCTGGGGTGCCGCTAACCCCACCCCACGGGCTTCAAACATGGTCTCGAGCATGTCCTCGGCCAGGGCAGGAATGTGGCTAAACTCCTCTACTGGTAGGGCTTTCTTCTTCAAAACAGGGTCGCCGTACAGGCGAATGGGCAAAACCTGGGCCATAACTCCACTCCTGATTCTACGGCTCTAAGGCCCCTTCAGACGCACCCGGCCCAGGATGTTCACCATCATCACTCCGGCCAAGGCCAGCCCACCCCCCACCAAGGCCAGCCTACCCGGCATCTCGCCCAACCAGAGGTAGGCGATCAGGGTAGCCAGCACCGGTGAGAGGTAGAGAAAACTGCTCACCTTCGAGGCCGGGGCCCGGCTCAGGGCGTAGTTCCAGGTCAGGTAGGCCAGGGCCCCTGGCACCACCCCCAGATAAACCCCGCTCCAAAAGGCCTGGGGTGAGGCAGCCCGCAGCGCAGCCGGCAAACCTGGCCAGAACAGCAACAGCGGCAGGGTGCCGGCCCAGATGGTGTAGGCGGTGAAAAAAAGCGGGTTGTATTTTCGCACTAAAGAACGCTGAAACACGAAGTAAAGCGAGGTGGTCAGGGCCGCCAGCAGAATCAGCAGAGCACCTGGCTCTATAGCCAAGTGGCCTGGATGATTGCCCAGGGCAATCAGGGCTACCCCCGTAAAGGCCAGCCCAATGCCCGCCCAACCCCAGCCGGAAAGCCGCTCACCTAGAAAAAAGTACGAAAACAAAGCTACAAACACCGGCCCCACGGCAACCAACAGCGCCGCCGGCCCTGCCTTCACCGAAACCTGCCCGAAATTGAGGGCAGTGTGGTAGACGGTGATGCCTAAAAACCCCAGACCCAGCAAGCGGGGCCAGTCCCTGGGCTCAGGCAGGGGCATCCGCACCGCAAAAGCGTAGAACAGAAGAACCCCCGAGGCCACCAAAAAGCGCAAAAGGGTCAGGTGGCCGGGGCTAAAGTCCTGTAGGCCCGCGCGGATGGCCGCAAAAGCCGAGGCCCAGGGCAGGATGGTCAGGAAAATGGCCAGGAGAACTCGAGCCTCCACCGCAAGGATGGTACCACGCCTTCGAGCTTACTCCGATTCTTCCTTCTGCTCCTTGTCGTGCCCTTCCTCCAGCTTGGCCAAGTTGGCCAGCCCCGAACGGATCCGCTCCTGCAAGCCCCGGTAACCCTCCAGGCGGGCTCCTGCCAGAAGCTCGAGGGCCTGTTCGACCGTCTCTACCGCGTAGAGGTGAAAGCGGCCCGCCCGTACCGCCTCCAGCACCTCGGCCCGCAGGGTGAGGTTGGCCACATTGGCCCGGGGCAGCACCACCCCCTGGGTACCGCTCAGGCCCAGCCTTTGGCAGACCCGGAAAAAGCCCTCCACCTTAGCGTTGATCCCCCCTACCGCCAGCACCTTGCCGGTCTGATCCACCGCCCCGGTGACCGCCAGGTCCTGCCGCAGGGGAAAATTGCCGATGGCCGAGAGCGCCGCCAACAGTTCGGCCAGGCCTGCCGAGTCCCCCTCGATGGCCACATAGTTCTGCTCAAAGGCCAGGCTGATGGTGGCCGGCAGGGGGCCATTGTCCATGTAGCGGCTGCGTAGATAGCCGGCCAGGGTAAGGACCGCCTTGTGAAAAATCTGCCCCCCCAGGCCAGCCTCGTGATCTATGGAGATCAGGTGATCCCGTCCTGGAGCGGCCCGGGCCGTGAGCCGAGCGGGTCGGCCCCAGTAAGGGGCTACCTCCACCACCACCAAGCAGTTGAGCTCCCCCACTGCCCGCCCGGTGGTGCGAAGGCTCCATACCCCTTCCTGCACCGCCCGCAAAAACTCCTCTTCGGAAAGGAAGCTGCGCTCTTCCCGGGCCCGCACGGCCTCCTCCACAGCCTGGGCGGTAATGAGGCCCTGGCCCAGCACAGCGGCCTCTTCGGCCAAGGCCCTAAGCTCGACCAGGCGGGCATCCATGCGGTGGCGCTGCTCCACATTGCGCCGCGCCTCGTCAAACAGCCGGGTCAGGCCCCCCTGGGTAAGCTGGAACCCTTGGGCCTGAAGCCAGCCGGCGACGGCAGACTGGTTCTGGGGGGTGGCCTCCAGGGTGGGGGCAAACTCCACCCGGATGCGAAACAGTTCACCGAAAGCGGGGTCTTCTTCCAACGTGTCGAAGGCCTCCTGGGGGCCCACCAGCATGACCTGCATCTGGATGGGGAAAGGCTCGACCTCGAGGCTGGCTGGGGCCTGGGCGTCGGTGACCGGCTCCACCTGGCCGTTGCGCAAGGCCCGCTTGAAGGCCTCCCAGGTCCCCTCGCGCAGCAAGCTCTGGGCATCCAGGATGAGGTAGCCGCCCTGGGCCTTGTGCACCGCCCCTGGGCGGATCAGGCTGACGTTGGTGCTCCAGACCCCTTTGTCTACCACGTAGTCCAGCCGCCCAAACAGGCGCGGGGCGGTGGCGTAGGGCTCATACACGATGGGCGGGGGAGCCCCGCTGCTGGAAGAGGTGAGCAGGTTGGGCCGCCACTGGGCCGGGTCGAGGGCCTCGCCGGTCTCGGCGTAGCGGACCAGGCGGGCCCGCAGGGCCTCGAGGTAAGCCCGGGCCTGGGGGAAGCGTTGCCAAAGCGGTTCAAAGCGGCCCTGCAGATAGTGCAAGGCCCAGTCGCGCCGCAGCCGGCGCAAAGCCCGCTCGAGCTCAGCCTCGGCGGCCAGGCGGCCCAGGGTCACCTCTTCCAGCCGGGCATTCAGCTCCGCGGGCACGGCTTCCGCGCCGCTGAGCTCGAGCAGCCCCCCGCTTATCCGCAGGCTGTAGCCGGCGGCCTGAAGCTCCTGTTGCAATAGGGCCAGCTGCTGTTCGCGGGCTTCTTTGAAGCGGGCCTCGAGCCGGCTCTTCTCCTGCAAAAACGCGCTCTGACGAAACAGCTCATCCAGGCGGTTTACCTCCAACAACAAACTTTCCACCGCCTCGGCCAGCTCGGTCTCCTGACCGCTGGGCAGGGTGAGCACCGCCACCTTGCGTTCCGATAAGGGCACGTACAGCAGGTCGGGCGGGGTCTCCACCCGCTGGGCCCTCAGGTAGGCCAGCAAAGCCTCGTGCTTGCCCAGGCTGGGGGGGCCCACCAGGTAGGCATGAAACCCCCCGCGAATGGCCAGGTCTAAAGCTGCCCTGGCCCGCTCCTGACCGAAAAAGGGCGGGGCCTCGGTGGGCGCTACCGGTGCCTCGGGATCCTCGCAGAAGGTGCGCCACTCCAAAGCCTCGTAGGACAACCTCACGGGGGATGAGTATACCCACAAACCAGCTGCCCAAAACCAACCCTGGACATAGAGTCCACCTACCCTGCTATGCTGTGGGGCAAAGGAGGCAATAGGTCATGCCGATGCGAGTTCTTGGGATGATCCTCGCGGGAGGGCAGGGCTCGAGGCTGTACCCCCTCACCGCCAAACGGGCCAAGCCCTCGGTGCCTTTCGGCGCCCGCTACCGCATCATCGACTTCGTACTCAACAACTTTCTCAACTCCGGTATTTATAGCATCTACGTGCTGACCCAGTTCAAAGCCCAGTCTCTCACCGAGCACGTGCAGCGGCACTGGCGCTTTGGCGGGTTTTTAGAAAACGCCTTTATCCTGCTGGTGCCCGCCCAGATGTACCGCTATGAGGAGCTAGGACCGGTCTGGTACCGGGGCACCGCCGACGCCATCTACCAAAACCTGCACCTCATCAACAACCACAAGCCCGAGAACGTGGCCATCTTCGGGGGCGACCACATCTTCAAGATGAACATCGCCCACATGCTGGATTACCACAACGACCACCGGGCCGACCTGACCATTGCGGCCTACCCGGTGCCCATCGAGGAGGCCAGCCGCTTTGGCGTGTTGCAGGTGGATGAGCAGTGGCGCATGGTGGGCTTCCAGGAGAAACCCAAAAACCCCACCCCCATCCCCGGCAAACCCGAGATGGCCCTGGTCTCGATGGGCAACTACATCTTCCGCACCGAGGCCTTGGTGGAGAAGCTCGAGCACGACGCCAAAGACCCCAACTCCACCCACGATTTTGGCAAGGACGTGATCCCCCGGGCCCTGCAGGAGGGCTACCGCATCCAGGTCTACGACTTCAAGCGCAACCCCATTCCCGGCCAGAATGGCCCCAACACCTACTGGCGCGATGTGGGCACTATCCATGCCTACTTTGAGGCCAGCATGGACCTCATTCAGGTCACCCCAGAGTTCGACCTCTACAACCCCGAGTGGCCCCTGCGCGCAGCCAACTTCAATTCCCCCCCGGCCAAGTTCGTGCACGAGGCCGGGGCCCGCACCGGCCAGGCCTTCAACAGCCTGATCGCCGGAGGGTGCATCATTTCCGGGGGCACCATCCGCGAGTCGGTGATCTTCCGCCGCTGCCGCATCAACTCCTATGCCTTAGTGGAGCGCAGCGTTCTCTTCGACGAGGTGGAGGTGGGTCGCTACGCCAAGCTGCGCAACACCATCGTGGACAAGAACGTGAGCATCCCCCCCCACACCCAGATCGGCTACGACCTCGAGGCCGACCGGGCCCGCGGCTTCACGGTCACCCCCGAGGGGATCGTGGTGGTGCCCAAAAGCTACCGCTTCTAGCCCCTCCCCTTCCCTTCGCCGCTATGGACAAGCACCCCGGCAAGGCCTTTTACCGCCTGACCCGCCTTTTCCCCGGCGACCATCTCCCCGGTGGGCGGGCCCCCGCCGCCAAGGTCTACGCCAACCCACTGGAGTCGGTAGAGCTGGCTGAGCCGGTGCGGGAAGGGGGTCCGGCGGTCTGGCGGGTGCTCTCCCGGGTGATGCCCACCGCCCCCAGGGTAGGCTCCTCCATGACCCAGGCCGAACTCTCCCAGGTGCTGGCCCCCTTGGCCGTGCGGCAGGGTGGGCGGGGCTACCCCTCCGCAGGGGGGGCCTACCCGCTGGAGGTCTACCTGGCCGTGCAGCGGCTGCAGGACACCTTCCAGGGCACCTACCACTATGCCGCCAAACAGCACCAGCTCGAGCAACTCTCCAGCCGCTTCAACTTGGAGGAGTGGCAGCAGGCTCTGATGGACCTGGAGGCGGTTGAGGCCTCGGCAGCGCTGGTGGTCTTCACTGCGGTCCCGGAGCGCTCGGAGGCCGTCTTCGGCCTGCGCGGCTTCCGCTACGCCCTTTTGGAGGTGGGCTACGCAGTGGGCGAGATCATGGTAGCCGCCACCGCCTTGGGACTACAGGCCTACCCTGCCGAGACCTTCTACGACGAGGAGGTGCGCCGGCTGCTCTCGTTGCCCGAAGGGGAGTACCCGGTGGTGGTGCTGCTGTTGGGGCGGTGAGGGCCTTATGATGGGGCTATGCGCCGCTGGGGTGTCGGGTTTTTCCTTTTGCTGGGCCTGGCCTTGGCCCAGAGCCCCCAGGACTTTGCCCTGCGCCTCGAGCAGGCCTGGCGGTTGGTCAAGGAGCGCTACTACGACCCCAGCTTCAACGGGGTAGATTGGGAAGCGGTAGGCCAACGCTACCGGCAAAAGCTACCCGAGGTACAGGACTGGGAGGGGTTATACCGCCTGCTCGACCAGATGTACGCCGAACTAGGGGATGACCACTCCCGGGTGCTCAGCCCAGCCCAGGCCCAGCGCTACTTGGGGGGTGGGCGCTGCCTGGGGCTGCCCTTGCAAACCCCAGAACCCTACCAGCCCCCCCAGGTGCGCTTTGGTGAAGGGGTGGTGGTGGTGCGCCTCAGCAACCTGGTGGATCGAGCGGGGCTGGAAGCCCTACAAGCAGCTATCCGCCGCTACGAGGCCCAGGCTGTAGGTTACGTGCTAGACCTGCGGGGCAACCCTGGAGGGCTGGCTTTGCGCATGGCTGAGGTGGCCGGGGTCTTCCTGCGGGGGGTACCCTGGCGCCTGGTCAGCCGGGGGCTGGGGGCGGTACCTCTACCGACCGTACCGTTTTGGGGCCAGCCCCAGACGCAAAAACCTCTGGTGGTGCTGATTGATGGCGGGGTTAACTCCGCCGCCGAGGGGCTGGCCGGGGCTCTGAAGAACGCGGGCCGGGCCTACCTCATCGGCACCCGCAGCGCGGGCAACACTGAGGCCCTCACCCCCTACTGCTTCCCCGATGGGGGGGTGGCCCTGGTGGCGGGCGGGGTGCTGGCCCCCCTGGTGGGCCCCACCTGGGAAGGGCGGGGGGTAGAGCCCGATCTGGTGGTTGAAGACCCAGCCGAGCAGCTCGAGGCTGCCTTGCGCTACCTCCTGAAGCGACCCTAGGCTACACAACCCCAACAAAAACCATAAACTGGAGGAGCCAGCCAAGCGAGGCCGTCTATGAGCGAACCCATCTGGTTTCCCTCCGAGGAGTACACGCGCGGCAGCCACATCGAAGCCCTATTGCAACGTCTGGGTCTAGAGAGCTACGAGGCCCTCTATCAGTTCAGCATCGCCCAGCCCGAGGCCTTCTGGCAAACCACTCTGGAGCTACTCGGCATCGAGTGGTTCACCCCTTACCGCCGGGTGCTCGAGCTGCCCCAAGGCCCCCAGTGGCCCCACTGGTTCACCGGAGGAAAGCTCAACCTAGCCCACAACGCCCTGCGCCACGCCCGCACCCGGCCCCAGGCCCCCGCCCTTCTCTGGGAAGGGGAGGACGGAGCCACCTCTCAGCTGAGCTACCAGGCGCTCGAGGCCGCCGTAGCCCAAGCGGCGCATGCCTTGGCCGAGCTGGGCATCGGCAGGGGCGACCGGGTGGGCCTGTTTTTGCCCATGCTGCCGGAGACCGCTATCAGCGCCCTGGCCATCGCCCAGCTTGGAGCCATCTTCGTGCCCATCTTCTCGGGCTATGCTGCCGAGGCTGCTGCCACCCGCCTACAGGACGCCGGGGCCAGGCTCATCATCACCGCCGACGGCTTCTACCGCCGGGGCAGCCGGGTGGAGCTTTTGCAAAACGCCCGGGCTGCCGCAGCGCTTTCCCCCAGCGTCGAGCGCCTGCTGGTGGTACGCCGCTTTGGTACAGCCTCCCTAGCCCCCAACGAGGTAGCCTGGGACCAGATCGTGCCCCACCAGCCCACCCAGGCCCCCTACCAGCCCATGGACAGCATGGACCCCTTCATGCTGATCTACACCTCCGGCACCACCGGCAAGCCCAAGGGCACCGTGCACTACCACGCTGGCTTCCCCCTCAAGGCTGCGCAGGACATGGCCCACCTCTTCGACCTCAGAGCGGGCGAGGTGCTCTTCTGGTTTACCGATATGGGCTGGATGATGGGGCCTTGGGCCATCCTGGGGGCCCTGACTTTGGGCGGTAGCGTGCTGCTTTACGAGGGCGCGCCCGACTACCCCGATGCGGGGCGGCTGTGGGCCCTCTGCCAGAAACACAGCGTGACCCACCTGGGCCTCTCCCCCACCCTGGTGCGCGCCCTGATGCCTCTGGGGGAGGAACCCGTCCGCCGGCACGACCTCTTTCGGCTGCGCGTCCTGGGCTCCACCGGAGAACCGTGGAACCTCGAGCCCTACCTGTGGTTCGCCAAAACCGTGGGTCAGAACCGCCTGCCCATCATCAACTACTCGGGCGGCACCGAGATTGGCGGGGGCATCCTGGGCTGCACCCCCTGGCGGCCCATCAAGCCCATGGGCTTCAACACCGCCGTTCCGGGCATCCACGCCGAGGTGCTGGACGAAAACGGCAAGCCTGTGCGGGACGCGGTGGGCGAGCTGGCGGTGCTTGCCCCTTGGCCCGGTCAGACCAAAGGCTTCTGGAACGACCCCCAGCGCTACCTCAACACCTACTGGAGCCGCTTCGAGAACGTCTGGGTGCATGGCGACTGGGCCTTACTGGACAGCCAGGGGCACTGGATGATTCACGGCCGCAGCGACGATACCCTGAAGATCGCGGGCAAGCGGGTAGGCCCCGCTGAGTACGAAAGCGCCGCGGTAGAACACCCTGCGGTGAAGGAGGCGGCGGCCATCGGGGTTCCCCATCCGGTGAAGGGCGAGGTGGCGGTGGTGTTTGCGGTGCTGCGACCCGGCCATTCAGCCAGCCCCGACCTCGAGCAGGCCATTGGCGAGACCATCGCCCAGCGGCTGGGCAAAGCCCTAAAGCCAGAGAGAATCCTCTTCGTACCCGACCTCCCCAAAACCCGCAACGCCAAGGTGATGCGCCGGGTCATCCGGGCGGCCTTTTTGGGGCAGAATCCCGGCGACCTTTCCGCGCTGGAAAACCCCCAGGCGGTTGAAGCCATCCGCAGCACGGCAGGCTAAACGTCGATCCAACACTCCAAGTGCCAAAGCAAGCAATGCCGGCCCTTTAGGGCCGGTATTCAGTAGCCAGGGCTATTTCTTGGCCGTAGCCTTTTTGGCTGTTGTTTTAGGGGTACCTTTCCTTGCCGTGCTCTTGGCCGCAGTCTTCGGCTTGGTGGTCTTGGCCTCTGGCTTGGCCGCGCCCTTCTTTGGGGTGGTCTTCTTGGTGGTCGCTTCAGCTTCAGGCGTGGCCGCGCTCTGCTTCACAGGATTTTTTTTGGCCGCTGTTTTAGCCTCTGGCTTGGCCGTTGCTTTAGTCGCGCTCTTCTTCTCGGTAGCCTTCGCTCCGGACTTAGGCGAAGCCTTCCTGGCAGTGCTCTTCTTTGCAGTAGATTTTGCGCTTTCGGGCATGTATTTTCCTCCTCCGATGTGGAGCCACCGCCGCAAGCCCCCACAGCATGCGCTATCCAGCGGATGCTACATCATCCCACCCAGCCAAGCCCAAGGCTTGAGCAGATATGGGCAGGTGTTGCTGCTCGGTTGTTGCTCCACTGAAGCGAAGTATACTACATCTTGTAGATTTTTTGCAGCCCAAATACAACTAATGGGCATGCTGGCTATCCATTGTGCAACCATCAGGTTTGCTTTTTGGCTCTAGTCGAAAAAGTCCAACAAAAGCCTGCGATACAATACACAGCATGCTGGATTCCCAAACCCTGGCCCTGGCCCAGAACGTGCGCGCCCTTCTGGCTCGAGGCCTGGAAACACTGGCCCGCGCTGGTCTCGAGACCGCCCCCCTCAAACAGGCTTTGCTGGACCTGGAAGGGCCTTTTTTGCTGGTGGTGGCCGGGGAGTTCAACAGCGGTAAGTCTTCCCTGCTGAACGCCTTGCTGGAAGGCGACTTCCTCAAGGAAGGGGTCACCCCCACCACCGACCGCATTCACCTGATTACCTACGGCCCTGAAGAGCAGCTAAAGCCCCACTCCCCCGAGCTGGTACTGCTGCAACTGCCCCATCCCTTGCTCAAGGAAGTCCAGCTAGTAGACACCCCCGGCACCAACGCTATCCTAAAGCACCACCAGGTCCTAACCGAGCAATTTCTGCCCCGCGCCGACTTAATCCTGTTCGTCACCAGCGCCGACCGGCCCTTCACCCAGTCCGAGGCCGAGTTCCTGCGCTTCATCCGGGACTGGGGCAAAAAGGTGGTTCTCGTCCTGAACAAAGCGGATCTGCTGAGCCAAGACGAGCTTTCCCAGGTGCTCACCTTCGTGCGCCAGGGGGCTGAGCAAACCCTGGGCCAGCTCCCCCCCCTCTTTGCCGTCTCGGCCCGCCGCGCACGACAAGGCGAGCGGGCACAAAGCGGCATCGCCGCCCTCGAACGCCACATCCAGCAGGTATTGGCCCATCAGGCTGCGCAGATCAAGCTGGGCTCCCCCCTGGGGGTACTGGCCCGCCTGGCCCTAGAGGCCCAGCCAACCCTGGAAGCCCGTTTGGAGGAAGCGGAAAAGCAGCTCGAGGCCTGCCGCGAGCTGGATCATCTGCTGCAAAAACACGAAAGCCGCATCCGCCGCGACTTTAGCGGCCAGGTGGCCTTAGCCCTGCAAGCCATCGAGGAGGTGCGCAGCCGCGGAGAACGCTGGCTAGACGAAAAAGTGCGCTTTTCTAAGTTCCTCGAGCTCATGCAATCCAGCAAGCTCAAGCAGGGGTTCATCGAGGAGGTGGTCAAAGGAGCTAACCAGGAGATCGAGCGCCGGGTGTTGGAGGCCATGCACTGGCTGGCTCGGCGCGACCGGGAGCTACTGGAAGACGCCCTGTCGCTCTTGCGTGAAGCCCCTGGGCTGCGCCAGGCCGGGGCGGCCCCCTCAGAGGCCCGCACCATCGCCGGCAACCTAGAAGAAGCCTTGCGCTCCTTCGACCCCGAGGCGGAGGCCATCCAGCTTCGCGACTTCATCCAGGAAAGCCTGCGCGGCACCGCCCTAGCCGAAGTGGGGGTGATGGGGCTGGGGCTTACCATCCTGCTGGTGGCACAAAAAATTGCCCTGGACATTCTGGGCATTTTTGCCACCTTGTTTGGGGCCATTCTGGCCACCTCCATCCTGCCGCGGCGCAAGGAAATCGCCAAGGCCCGCCTGCGCGAACGCCTGGCTGAGCTGCGCACTACCCTCGAGGGCGCCCTAAACGAAACCCTAGAGACCGAGATGCAGCGCACCCGCGAACGCTTCCACAGCCTCTACCGCACCTCCTGCGCCCGGCTGGAAAGCCGGCGCGACGACCTCCTGGCCCAGCTCAAGCAGTTCGAAGAGCTGCAGGTCGAGGTCAGGGCCCTCCAGCAGCGGCTGTCCTAGACCACCCCTAGCGCACCAGCAGCACCGGGCACTGGGCCTGGGCCACCACTTTCTGGCTCTGGCTGCCCAAGAGCAAACCGCTTAGCTGCCCCAGACCTCGAGTCCCCATCACAATCAGATCAACCTTGCGCACTTCGGCAACCCGCAGAATCGCCTCTGCCGCTGGCCCCTCCAAAACCTCCGTTTCCACCTGCGGCAGCGAGCCCACCAGGGCCCTGGCCTGTGCCATTACCCGGTCCGCCGCCTCGGTACGGCGGGAGATGACCTCCTGCAAGAAGGGTTCACCCAGGTAGTCTGGTATTGGGTCGTAGGTGTGCACAATGCAAAGGGTGGCCTGGTACTGCCGGGCTAAATCGGCCGCAACTTTGGCCGCCTTTTGCGCATGGGGCGAGCCATCAAACGCCAACAATACCTGCTTGAACATGGCAACCTCCCAAAAACCCTGGCCTTGCACCAGGATACCGCCACCCCTGTATGCCTTGGGAAGGCTTATCGCCAGGGCTGTTTATCCCCTGCAAAAAAAACGCCCTGGGATTTCCCAGGACGCTCCATTTATGGCGGGCCGTGAAGGATTCGAACCTCCGACACCTCGTTTTGGAGACGAGTGCTCTACCGGACTGAGCTAACGGCCCATGCTGTGGCTTGCCTATCGTGTTTACGCTCTGAGCCCCCAACCAAGCCTCCCTATTTTGTCCTGTAGACTACCGAAAATCAAGGCCCACCGCCGCCAAAGGGGTTCCAGCGTATTGATGGGGCCAGCGATAGGCCCTTAGCATGGGACAGTGGAGCGCTATCGACTGTGCGAAGGGCTGGTGGTGGGGCGCAAGCCCTTGCCCGCGGGCGACCTTATCCTTTCGTTCGTGGGACCCGAAGGAGCCTCCCAAGCCGTGGCGCGCAAAGCCCTGCGGCCTACCGGGCGTAGCGGCAGGCTTTCGCTGTTCCATCATCTGCGCTTCCAGGTCTACCAGAAGCCCGGCAACGACCTACCCACCCTCACCCAGGCTGAACTGGTAGGTCGGCTCGAGGGCCTCGAGGCCCCCGGGCGCTTTCCCTATGCCTGCTTCCTGGCCGAGCTGGCCTTCCGGGTAGCCTCCCCCGAGGTAGCCGAAAGGGTCTGGCCTCTGCTGGTCTCGGGCCTTAGGGGCATTGCCAAACACGAAAACCCTCAGGCCGCCTTGGTCTGGGCGGGCTGGCGGGTGATCAAGGCTGCGGGCCTAGCCCCCAGGCTGGTGGGCCAGGGCTTGTGCCTACAGGATGGTGACCGGGCAGAAGAGGGGGGGGTCTACCTGGGGCCAGAGGGGATAGAAGCCCTAATGGGCATTCTACGGCTGCCAGGCGGCGAAGCTATCGCGCTTCTGCAACAGGCCCCTCTGGACCGGCTACTAAAGGCCCTGCTGGCCCATGTGCGCTACACGGTGGGCGAACTCAGCTCGGCCCGGCTCCTCTCAATAAAATAAAACCAATGCAACGGGCTTTTGTGTTGGTCTTCATCTTCCTGGGGGGTGCGTTGGGAGCTACTCTGCCAACCCAAGGCCAGGGTACTCATTCCATCCGGGTCCTCCTGTCCTACCAGGCGGGAGCGACCTCCTTCGAGGAGCGCTACCTTTTCCCCAGCCTGAGCCTGGTACCCCAGGGGGGCAGCGTGCAAATCGCCAGCGGCCCTCGCCGGGAAAACCTTCGGCCCATAGTAACGTTTTTCCCCAACAGACCCCTTACCTTTAGCTCCAAAAACGGCCGTTTGGTGGTCGTCTTTGAAGGGCTGGTCTTCCCCCTGGAAGCTGTGGTACAACTCAAGCCCGCCGAGGCGAAAACCTCCTTACGCTACCGCTTACTCTGGCCTAGCGGGCAAGCCCTCGAGTACCCCGGCGAGTTGTGGTTGGAAAGCCGTGGCGATGGCTTGCTGGTGGTCAACGCCGTAGAGCTGCAAACCTATCTAAAACGGGTGCTGCCCAGCGAGATGCCGGCGCACTTCCACCTCGAGGCCCTCAAGGCCCAGGCTGTGGCAGCCCGTACCTACGCCTATACCCGACAACAAGCCCAGAGCTTTTGGAAGCGCTTTGGGGCCGATCTAGACGATTCCACCAGCGAACAAGCCTACAACCAAACCCGCCCCCACCCCACCGCCGACGCTGCTGTGGACAGCACCCTGGGCCAAATTCTGGCTTACCGAAACACCCCCATTCAGAGCTTCTACTTTTCCACCAGCCCTGGGGCCACCGCCAGCATCGAGGAGGTCTGGATGGATCGGCCAGCCACGCCCTACCTGAAGGGGCGACCCCAAAGCCACGCTGCCCCCGTATCCATCGGTACAGAGGCCGAGGCCCTGGCCTTTTTCCAGAACTGGAATCCCCAAGGCTTCTTCGACGCCGAGTCACCTTTCTGGCGCTGGAAGATTAGCCTAAGCCGCGAGGAGCTAGAAGCCCTGCTGAGCCGCACCCTACCCGAACGAGCCCAGGCAGCCCCGGCCTTTGTGCAAAGCCGCGGCGGTTCCCCTTTGCTATCGGAAGAGGGGTTTGTCTTAGGCCGGTTGCAGCAAATCCGGGTGATCCGGCGTAGCCCTGGGGGTTATGTGGGCGAGCTGGAAATCCAAACCTCCAGCGGGCACTACCGAGTACAGCGTGAATCGCACATCCGCCAGCTACTGCGCCCCGACAGGGCTTTCACCGGCGGGAAGGATGTGGTGCTCGAGCGCTGGCAGGGCGAGCCGCTTTTGAACTTTCCCACCCTGCCTAGCGCGGCTTTTGCCCTGGAGGAAAAGCGGGATGCCACTAGCCAGCTTCTGGGCCTCACCCTGTGGGGGGGAGGGCTGGGGCATGGGGTGGGGATGAGCCAGTACGGAGCCCAGGGGTTGGCCCGCCGGGGGTGGAACTACCGGCAAATTCTGAGGCACTTCTATCCTGGAAGCGCTATCGCTTCTCTTCGATAAGAGGCCATAAAGATGCTAAATCCCCCACTTGGCCGCGGGGGATTGAAGAAGCAACCTCACCTCAGGTAGCCTTGCCGGTAGGCTGCACGGTTTCCGCCTTTATACCAAACAACACTCCCAGACGCGGCAGCACAAAGTAATCAAGCCCTATGTAACCCGCAGTGCGCCAGGCCAGAACCAGCCAGGTAGCCACGATAAACATCCAGGGGTTGGCGCTCACTGTACCAGCCAGCAAAAAGGCTGTGTTCATGAAACCACCAAAAAAGGCTGCTATGCCGGTAAATATCCCAAGGATCAAGGCAATTCCAACCAGGATTTCCCCAAAGGTGACCAGGTAGCTGAAGAGGCTAGCATTGGGCAGAACCACATTCTGCAAAAACCAGGCATACCAGCCGGTCACATCGGGATGGTCACCGCTGGTTTTGGTAAGAGCCCGTTCAACAAAACCGGTCACTGCAGCACCCGACTTGGCCCCTACCCAAACCCCAGCAGGGTTGGTTAGCTTGGCCCAGCCCGCCTCGAGCCAGTACCAACCCAGGTAAAGCCGTAGGATCAACCATAGCGGCGACAAACGGGTATCGGCAAACAAGAAGCGGGCAAGAGAGGGTTCAGGAACTGTCTTTCTAAAATGCCTTCGTGTGCTACTTGACCTAACCCCCCAAGGTGTGCCAAAAGGGGGGTGCCATGCAACCGGATCGAGAGCACCCCCTCTACTATCTTGA
>FWWL01002163.1_pt1 | contig 42437 bp, 31 predicted proteins | sample 2228331 | NCBI WGS metagenome assembly FWWL01 (sample SAMEA103939775, study PRJEB20133) | metagenome | reverse complement strand
CGCAGATTGCGCAGATACTTCTGTGTTGGAGGGAGCAGGTCAGTGCCGTTGCGGTCAAAAGAGGATAGGGGATGGGCAGGAGGATGGCCAGGGCGGTCGCCGCCTGGGGTGAGTCTATAGCAGCAAAGGGCAGAGCGACGCGCAGGTGACCTGCAGGAGTTCTATTGGGGGGCGGGTGAGTTCCTGTAGCGGATAATGTCGCGGTTATCCATTTTCCTGACGCAGCAGGTGTTCCAGGGAGGGTAGATCGACTCGAGAAGTCATGTCCAGGCTGAGAGGGGTGACGGATACGTGGCGCTTGTGGCGCAGGACGAAGACATCGGTGTCTTCTGGTTCGTCCACCAGGCGGGCGGCCTGACGGTAGCCGACCGGTGCAGGGACATCCCAGGATGGGCGTGCCGGTCGAACCGGGTCGTAGTAGCGTTGCAAAGAGAGACGAGTGACCTGCCAGGGAGTGTGAGGGGTGGCGTCGGAAGGGACGTCTACTTTGAGCAGGTGCACGTCATCAGGGAAGCGTTTTTCAAGCAGTTGACGGGCAAAGTAGGCGGTGAAGGAGGCGGCGGCCGAGAAGTCTACATCAAGTGAGTAGGAGAGGTGGTATTTCTGGTCGGTTTCTAGCGAGACAGCCAGAGCAGGATATCCCAGGGCCGCGGCTTCCAGCGCGGCTCCTACTGTGCCTGAGACGGTGGTCGAGAGACCAACGTTTTCGCCGTAATTGATTCCAGAAACCACCAGGTCAGGCGGACGCGGCATGATTTCCAGAACGGCATAGAGCACGGCCTGGGCCGGGCTGCCGCTGATGGCGTAGACGATCCAGGATTGGCCGTTGACTGTCAGGGTTTCGGGGGTGATGATGCCGCTGGAGGTGCTGGGCAGGCTGCGCCCCATGCCGGAGGATTGTTCGCGTGGGGCGGCAACGGTGACGTATCCCAGGGGGGCCAGGGCCTGTGCTGCTGCCCATAGACCCGGCGAGCGAATGCCGTCATCGTTGGTCAGTAGAATGTGTCGCTTTTCCATATGCCTCAAGAAAAAAGGAGCGGTTCTCCGCTCCTCGACTGGCGCCTCTGGCGTGACTCGAACACGCGACCTTTTGGTCCGCAACCAAACGCTCTGTCCACTGAGCTACAGAGGCGCTGCACTTGAGATTTTACGCACTTATTCCACGATCGTCAAGGTTACGCGTTTCGGTGTTTTAATGCCTTCGTCAAAATTTATGAGCATCCAAAAACCCCCTATATGTGGGTAAAGAGTTTTCAAAAACCACCATATATGGCGGTCGTAAAATGCATTTTCAAAATTGGCGAAGGTATTGACTATTGAAAACCCCTGGGTATTAAGAACGCGCATCTTTACTTTCGTGTCAAAACCGGGTATAATATCAGCATACCTTTCCTTGTTTGCCAAAACCACCGGAGACATGCCAAAAAGGGTAAGGAGGAGCCCTTTACTGAGAATCCCGGGTCAGCCCCTGGGTTTTAGTGATGGATCCACCTGGAAACCTCCGCTCTGGAGAAACGGGAGAAGTCAAAACGGGTATCATTGGGCTGATCCAAAAGTCAGTATACCTTGTTCTATAAGGAGGTGCTGCGCCAAAGGAAAAACCGATCTGGCCCCGATGCTTTCCCTATACTCATCTGATCTCACCTTTATCTCTCACATAGCAGGAAAGGAGATGTACGTATGGCTCTCGGTGGTTATGCAAATCGTATTGCGTGGGTGGATTTAACTTCAGGAACTGTTGAATACAAACCTGTGCCTGAAGATCTGGCGCGTAAGTACATTGGTGGTCGCGGCCTGGGTGTGAAGTTTGTCTTCGACAACGGTCCCCAGGTAGATCCCCTCTCCCCCGACAACATCCTTTGCTTCATGAATGGGCCTCTCACCGGCTCTGAAGCCAACATGAGTGGCCGGATGGCGATCGTGACCAAATCGCCGCTGACTGGCACCGTCGTGGATTCCCATCATGGTGGCTGGTCGGCAGCACGCCTGCGCTGGGCCGGCTTTGATGGCCTGGTCTTCAAGGGCAAGGCTGCCAAACCGACCTATGCCTTCGTCCACGATGGCCAGGTGGAACTGCTGGATGCCTCGGAAGTGTGGGGCAAGGGCGTTCATGAGACCGTCAAGTATTTCCAGCAGAAATATGGCGAGAAGGATCTCTCCGTGATCGCCATTGGCCAGGCAGGTGAGAAACTCTCGCGCTTTGCCTGCTGGGTGAACGAGAACGATCGCGCCAGTGGACGCGGCGGTACGGGCTGCGTGGGCGGATCAAAACTGCTCAAGGCGATTGTGATCAAGCAGGAAAAGAACATTCCTCGCGCCTCCGATCGCGACGCCTGGAAGAAAGCCCACGAACGGGCCCTCTACACCATCATGGCCGAGCAGAACATCACCAGCCCACGCAAGGGTGGCCTGTCGGTGTATGGCACAAACGTGTTGATGAACATCACCAACAGCATTGGTGCCCTGCCCACTCGCAACGCTCAGGTGACTGCTTTTGGCGAATTCGCTGAAAAGATCAGTGGCGAATACGTCAAGGAGAACATCCTGGTCAACGATCCTACCTGCCATGCCTGCCCGGTGGCCTGCAAGAAAGAAGTGGAAGTCAAGGAAGGGCCATGGAAGGGCCTGCGGATGGAATCGGTCGAATATGAGTCGGCCTGGGCCCTGGGCGCCAACTGTGGCAACAGTGACGCCAACGCCATTGCCAAGATGATCGATCAGTGCAACGACTATGGCTTCGACACCATTGAAATGGGCAACGTGATCGCAGTGTACATGGAAGCCTGCCAGCGTGGCTACACCAACGGCAATAAACTCGAATGGGGCGATGCCGCCGGCATGGTTGCGCTGATTGACAAGATCGCGGCCCGTGAAGGTGTGGGCGATATCCTGGCCGAAGGAACCGAGCGTGCTGCCAGAGCCTTTGGTCACCCGGAGATTGCTATGACCGTCAAGGGCATGGCTATTCCGGCCTACGACCCGCGCGGCTTGAAGGGCATGGGCATTGCCTACGCTACTTCGAATCGCGGCGCCTGCCACCTGCGCGCCTATACTCCTGCAGCTGAATTGGGTGTGATGCCGTTCAACTCACTCAAAGTGGACCCGCTGGAGTGGAAAGGCAAAGGCGAACTGACAGTCATCTTCCAGAACGTCCATGCCTTCTCCGACAGCCTCGATCTGTGCAAGTTCAGCGCCTTCGCCGAAGGCCCGGAGGAATACGCCGCCCAATACTCGGCGATCACGGGCATCCCCTTCACCGCCGAGGACGTGTTGAAGACCGGCGAGCGCATCTACAACCTGGAGCGCTACTACAACAACCTGGCCGGCTTCCGCGAGGGCAGCGACACTCTCCCCGAGCGCTTCCTCAAGGAACCCTCGACCATGCCCGGCTCCGAAGGGCATGTCTGCGAACTGGATAAGATGCTCGAAGAGTACTATGCCAAGCGCGGCTGGGTCAACGGCGTGGTGCCGGAAGAGAAGCTCCGAGAACTGGAGATCATTTGATCTCGATATCCCCGTCTTGCTTCTCCGCGCGCTCAGGCGGGCGCGCGGAGATTTTTTAACCACCGGCCCGCATGGTTTTCAAGGCGAATCGCTCCAGGAAATGTTGCGCAATCTCATCCCCATCAAAATCCATAATCAGACGTGTCTGACCTACCACCAGCGATCCCAACTGGAACGGCTCCATTGCTTCCAGACGCACGCTCCATCCTGGACCCTGAACGTGATCCTCCGCCACCAGGGTGCCACCCAACTCCTGCAAATATTCTTTCAACAACTGGGGCGGAATACTGCGTATCTCACGGATTATCGTGAGCATCAGCGCAATCCACCGCCAACCGGCGGGAAGATGTCAATCTTATCGTCAGGCTGGATGAGGGTGTCCATTTTCTCGTCCATCCACTCTGCCTCCCGGCCGTTGATAAAGAATTTCATATGACGCTGAAAGCGATTTTCGGCATCGAGCAGTTCGCTGGCCAGAGCCGGATAGCGTTTCACCACCTCCTGGACGACATCCATAGCGGTCATATTGGGCCAGTAATCAATCTCAATCGTCTTGGTGCCTGTAATGGCACGCAAAGTGGCATATACGTTCACTTTCATCGCACCTACTCCTGGGGTATTTTTCCGCTGGCCAGAGTATACCAAATTTGCACCAGGAAAGTCCAAATTTATTCTCGAAATGCCCGCACCAGGTCTTGCCACCAGGCATCGCGTTCGCCCGGTTGGAAGGGTGTATAGAGAGTGAGACGATCGGCCAGGCCCTGGTAGCGGGTTTTCAGGTCGGTTGCCAGGCGGTCGGGAGTGGTGCGCAGGCAGAAGGTATCGAGCATCTCATCGGTGATCAGGGCAGGCATTTCGGCCCATTCGCCACGGGCAGCGTGTGCGGAGAGACGCGCTGCCACCTCACCCCAACCGTGCAGGTCCAGCACAGCGCGATAGGAAGGGGTGGATGCATAAAAGGCGATCTGGGAGCGGACAAAGGCTTCTTCTTCGGGCGAGGTAGCCACAAATGCAGTCACGGAGAGGATCACCGATGGGCTGGGACGCCCTGCCTGTTGCTCACCCTGACGAATGGCCGGCAGGATCACTTCGTTCAGGTAACGAACGCTGTGCAAGGGATGGACGTGAAAACCCTCGCACAATTCGCCGGCCAGCCGGGCCAACCCCGTGTTGACGCCGGCGATATAGATCGGAATTGGCCCCAGACCGCCACGAGCCAGATACGAATCCGGCAAAGGCCCTGGATTGAAAAAGGGAGACATCAACGTAATTTTGTAATACTTCCCTCGCACATCCAGCCGGGTGCCATTTTGCCAGCAATCCCAAAACGCGCGAAGGGTCTGGATCTGTTCCCGCAATTTTCCAGTGACTGAATCGGGCCAGGGCATTCCGAAGCGGCGTTCGATGTGGGCTTTTACCTGGGTCCCCAGGCCGAGGATGAAACGTCCTGTGGACAGGGCGGCCAGATCCCAGGCCGTATAAGCCAGGGTGGCCGGTGAACGGGCGAACGAAACAGCGATAGCCGTGCCGATCTGCAGATGTTGAGTGTGTTCGGCGATCAGAGCACAGGGCAGGAAAGGATCATGTTGGGTTTCCTGGGTCCAGAGAGCCTCGAAGCCCATCGCTTCGGCCGCGCGAGCCACAGCCGGGACGTGGTTCAGGTGCATGGGGGGGAGAGCAGCGTCTAGTTTCATAGGTCCTCGAATCGCCGAATCGCTTCTCGCCATTCGGCAGGGATAGGAATGGATTTTCCGGCGCGATAATCGTAGGTAACCATCACCACCTCGCCGCTGGCGAACACTTCGCCTGTCTCGGCATGAACAATGTTTTGTTCCACAATGATGGACTTGTTGCCCAAGCGGATCGCGCGCACTCCCACCCGCACTGGCGTGCCCCACTCGACCGGTTTCTTGAAAGCAATATGCACATCGGCTAGGATGATGCCGATGTCAAGAAACGATTGCCCTTCGCGAAACAGACCGAGTCGCCTCAGATAGCAGATGCGCGCCTGTTCAAACAGGGTGAGGTAGGCAGCATTGTTCAAATGTCCCTGGGGGTCGAGATCCCCATAGCGGATCTCTATGGGGTGGTAGAAGTGGAAAGTGGACATATCCCAATTATAGCCTTTTCTGGCCCATCCACAAGCAGGGCTTGAGATGGCGATGACCCACAAGTCTAGAAGTTATTCACTGCCTGGCGGTGGTGCAGGCCTCAGATCGATCATTCATCCATCTCGTTCGGTTGGGTCGGGATTTGGATTGGTCTGTCAGGGCGGTAGTTCAACTGCCGTCCTGAGGGAGACCTTTGGGAAGGGGTTGCGGCGCAAGGCTGTGACTTGTGAAACAGAGCAAATCCGAGATTTGTTCTATGAGGGCACGAACGCAATGTGGGGACGAACAGGCTATGGGAACCACCAGAAAAAATTCTTGACAGATTCTCTTCCTCGTATATAATTCCAAATGCATTCCTCGCTAGCTCAATCGGCAGAGCGGGCGGCTGTTAACCGCTAGGCTGGAGGTTCGAGTCCTCCGCGAGGAGCCTGGCCCTCCTGAAAATGGAGGGCATTTTCTTTTCCTTTCCTTGCGGCGCATGAGAGAGAATGCTGATCAAATTCGTATGATGGCCTTTCGCCTTTCCCTGGTGGAGATTCTGGCGCTGGGGTCCTGGGTGTTGACCATGATCGCCCTGCCTGTCGTGGGCTGGATCTGGGGGCAATCGGCCTTGATTCAGGGGATGTCATCAGGGGTTCTCATGCAAGGGCTGGCCGTCCTCATCATCCTGTTTCGCTTCTGGGGTTGGAGACGTACCCTGCGGACATTCCTGGGGGTAGCGGTGCTCTCCTTTCTGGCCGAATGGCTAGGATCGAAAACGGGCTTTCCTTTTGGCAACTATCACTATACTGATTTGTTACAACCCCAACTGGCCGGTGTCCCCCTGCTGATCCCCGTGGCCTGGATGATGATGCTGGCACCTTCCTGGGCCATAGCGCGCCTGATCATCGGCCCTGACGAGCGAACCCAGCCACATCGTCTCTGCGCCCGCCTGGCGTTTCCCTTAATCTCAGCCCTGGCGATCACGGCCTGGGATCTATTCCTTGACCCGCAAATGGTTGATTTTGGCTTCTGGGTGTGGAACTCTCCAGGCCTTTATTTCGGCATCCCCTTGAGCAACTATCTCGGCTGGGTGCTGGTAGCCTTTGGGATCACCTGGATCGTCCGCCCAGATCATTTGCCTCTGTTCCCCCTGGCCCTGGTCTATACGATTACCTGGTTTCTTCAGACCATTGGTCTGGCGGCCTTCTGGGGGCAACCCGGACCGGCTCTGGCAGGGTTTCTTGGGTGTGGGGTATTTGTCGCTCTGGCCTGGAAAAACGCCTATCGTTCCGTTCTTGCAAGCCTTCCTCAAACCCGTTATTAGAGATTGGCCATGTCGTGGATGGAATGGTTTCTGTGGGTGTGTCTGGCTTTTCTGAGTGGTTCGTTGCCCTTCTCCGTCTGGCTTGCCCGTATCGCAGGGAAGGATCCGCGGCAGGTGGGCGATGGCAATCCTGGTGCAACCAACGCCCTAAAAGCCGCTGGAAAAGGGGTCGGTCTGGCGGCTCTGATGCTGGATGTTTCCAAAGCCGCTGCACCGGTGGGGCTGGCCTATCAGGTATATAATCTGCGCGGGTTCGGTATGGTCGTCATCGCCCTGGCACCGATGATTGGCCATGCCTACTCTCCCTTTCTCAAGTTCAAAGGTGGCAAAGCGCTGGCAGCTGCTCTGGGAGTGTGGATCGGTCTCACCTGGTGGGATGTGCCGTTGGTCATCCTGATCAATATCACTCTCTGGTTCCTGTTGCTCCGAAACTCCTTGCGTGCTATCCTGATCACTCTGCTGGCAGTGGCCCTCTATTTGATCTTCCAGCGACCCGATCCTCTCTTCTTCTGGATATTCAGCCTGCAGTCTGCCCTGGTGCTCTGGAAACATCGTCATGAGATGCTGAAACATACACAATGATTATGGGGACCAACCTGCTCCTGTTTTCCTTCACCCCTCTAATCTTGTTTGCCTGTGTGGCTATTCTCAATACATTTACCTTTCCCCGGCTGCGTTGGCAGGTGAACAAAACGAAAGCAGTCTCTACTGCGGATTGGCCATCTCTATCTGTCTTGATACCAATGCGGAATGAAGCGGAGGTGATAGCCAAAACAGTACGTTCCTTGCTCGATCAAGACTATCCTGATCTGGAGATTCTCATTCTGGATGACCAATCCGAGGACAATAGTGCCCTGCTCGCTCGTCAGGCGGCTGGTGAGGATAAGCGTCTGCGCGTATTGAGCGGCCAACCCCTGCCTCCTGGCTGGCTCGGTAAACCCTGGGCCTGTCATCAACTTTCCGAACAGGCGCGTGGTGCTTACCTGCTCTTTACCGATGCAGATGTTCACTGGCAACCGGGCGCTCTACAGGCTGTGATGGATATGGCTCTGCGTACCCGCGCCGATCTGCTTACCGTCTGGCCGACCCAAATCACCGTCACCTGGGGTGAGCGGCTGGTGGTGCCCCTGATGGCCTTCACTATCCTGGCCTATCTGCCGGTTCTGGCCGTTCACTACCTGTCCTGGCCAGTCTTTGCCGCTGCCATGGGGCAATGCCTGCTCTTCAAACGTTCTGCCTATCGGACAATTGGTGGTCATGCGGCCATTCGCGACCGGATCCTGGACGATATGGCTCTGGCCTATGCCATCAAGCGCCACAGATTGCGCCTGCGTTCTGCTGATGCCAACCGCTGGATTCAAACCCGCATGTATCGCAACTGGTCAGAAGTGCGCAATGGATTCGCGAAAAACATCCTGGCCGGGCATAGCGACAGTCTGTTTTTCCTGGGGCTTTCCACCATCTTTCACTGGTGGCAATTTGTCCTTCCCTGGTTCCTCTTGCCTGTCTGCCTTTCTGCTGATGCTTGTCCGCTGAACACTCTGTTCTCGTGGCCGTTCCTGCCGCCCTTACTGCTGATTGCTCTTGGCGTCCTGACGCGGGCGCTGACAGCAGCAGCCTCTCATCAACGTCTGGGCGATGCGCTGTTCCTGCCGGTCTCGGTGCTGCTGATGACTCGCATTGCGATACAATCCATTTATGATCGCTTCAGCGGTGGCCCTCGCTGGAAAGGCCGAACCCTGATACCGCGAGAGAAAGTATGAGACGCCCACCTGTCCTCATCCTGGGTGCTGGAATCGGTGGACTTTCCGCGGCCATTCATCTGGCCGTCAAAGGCTATCGGGTGACCATCCTGGAACAAAATCCGGCTGTGGGGGGCAAAATGGCCGAAATTCGGCAGGATGGCTTTCGCTGGGATACCGGCCCCTCCGTGATCACCATGCGAGATGTATTCGAAGACCTGTTTACCGTGGCCGGGCGCCGGCTGGAAGACTACCTGTCTTTACTGCCTGTTGAACCGATCACTCGTTACTTCTGGCCCGATGGGACGCGCCTGGAACTCTCACGCGACCTTTCCATTACTGCGAACCAGATCGCCGCCCTATCGCCGCGCGATCTGGAAGGCTATCTGGCCTTTCTGGCCCAGGCGGCTCGTCTGCATCGCATCACCGCCCCTGTTTTTACCTACGGGCCGCCGCCCTCGCTCTCCAGTTTCCGCCTGGTTTCTTTGCGCGAGGTCCTCTCGGTGGATCCCTTCCACACCTTGCAATGGAGCATCGAGCGGCATGTACGTCATCCTCATTTACGACAACTTCTGGGGCGTTTTGCTACCTACGTGGGCGCATCCCCCTATCGTGCACCCGCCATCCTCAGTGTGATTGCCCACGTGGAACTGACCGGCGGGGTCTGGTATCCCCAGGGTGGAGTATATCAGATCGCCCGTGCACTGGAACAACTGGCCCGCGAACTGGAAGTGGAGATCCGCCTGAATACCCGAGTGCGCCAGATCCGTCTGAAAGGACAGCAAGTCCTGGCAATAGTGTTGGAAGACGGAGAGACTCTGCCGGCCCCGATCGTCATCTCCAACCTGGACGTCTTCACCATCCACAGCCTGATCCAGGCGGATCCGAATCACCCCTCGCGTGCTACGCTAAAGAGCAAGGCCCTCTCCTGCTCGGGCATGATCCTGCTCCTGGGCGTGGAAGGGGAGTTCCCCCACCTGGCGCATCACAACATCTTCTTCTCCTCTGACTACCGTCGTGAATTTGAACACATCTTTGACGAGCGGCGACTCCCCGATGACCCCACTCTCTACGTGTGCATCACTTCCAGGACCGATCCCTCTCATGCTCCCCCTGGCTGCGAAAACTGGTTTGTGATGGTCAACGCCCCGCCGCTCCCAGACCAGATGACCTCTTCACCCTTTGACTCAGACCAGATCAGTCAATGGCTGATTCAGATTTTAGAACAACGAGGGCTGAATCTGCGCGGCCGAATTCGGACAAAGCACCTGATCACTCCCTTTGACCTGCAACAGCGAACAGGTGCCTATCGCGGAGCCCTGTATGGTCTATCCTATAATGACCGCCTGGCGCCGTTCAAACGCCCTCCCAATCGTTCCCCGATCCGAGGGCTTTACTACGTTGGCGGCACCACCCATCCCGGAGGCGGTGTGCCCATGGTGATCCTTTCTGGAAAACTGGTCGCCCGCATGGTCGCCGAAGACACCGCTGACACCCCTCGCGGATATGATCCGTGAGAAGACCGGCCCCCAAAAAAAACGACGCCGCATTGGCGTCGCTCCCTTCCCCGCTCTATTCGTTGCTCTCGCTCGATGATGAGTCCTTTTTCTTGCTATCTCGCGACATCTGCCCGGACGGAGAGCGGTGATCGGTGGCATAGAAGCCTGAGCCTTTGAACACGATCCCCACCGGACCAATCACCTTTTTCAGAGATTTCTTGCGGCACTCCGGACAGGTCGTGAGCGGGGCATCGCGGAACGATTGTTCACGCTCAAAGCGAACACCACACGACTCACAACGGTAGGTGTAAACGGGCATTGTCTTCCTCCTTTCTTAATAGTTTCCAAAAAACGCACTGTTCACGGCCGCCTGTTCAACGGCCCGCATTATAGTCCAGGTGAATTGGCCTGGCAAGACTTCAGAAGAGGCATGTTATAATTTTCTTACATTCAATTTGTGGTTCCTGACCATCTATCTGTTTTCTACGGAGGAACGCCATGTTATTAAGGATTTCCATCGAATACTGTGCAGTCTGACATTACACGGACCGGGCCGTGAGCCTGGTACACGATCTGCTGCGTGCGTTTGAACCGGAGATCCAGTCCCTGGAACTGATCCCCTCCGATGGAGGGCGTTTTGAGGTCACGGTGAACGGTACCCTGATCTTCTCGAAAAAGCAACTGGGGCGTCATGCCCAACCGGGCGAGGTGGTCAGCCTGGTGCAAAACTTTCTGGAGCGTGAACGCTCGAAATAACCCATCAGGTGAGGTGATATGGCTAAGAAAGGAAGAGCCTTTTCGGGAGCACGGCCCACCGGCCGTCAACATCTGGGTAACTACCTGGGTGCCATCAAAAATTACGTGGCTTTGCAGGACGAATACGAATGCATTTACTGCATCGTAGACCTGCATGCCCTGACCACCGTGGAAGATACTCACAATCTGCGGCAAAACACGTTTGAAATGGCCCTGGATTGGCTGGCTGCCGGCATTCGTCCAGAAGAGACGATTGTCTTTGTGCAATCCCACGTGCCTCAGGTGACCGAACTCCACACCATTCTCTCGATGGTAACTCCTCTGGGCAAGTTAACCGACCTTCCCACGTTCAAGGAGAAAGTGCGCCAGCAACCGGAGAATGTGAATTATGGCTTGGTGGGGTATCCGGTGTTGATGACGGCCGACATTGTGCTCTATAAAGCCCAGGTGGTGCCGGTGGGAGTGGATCAGGCTCCACATATCGAGTTTGCTCGCGAGATCGTTCGCTCCTTCAACTATCGGTTCAACACCAACGTGTTGATTGAACCGCAGATGAAAACCACCGAAGTGCCTAAAGTGCTGGGCATTGACGGTCGGGAAAAGATGAGCAAAAGCCTGAATAACCACATCGAACTGGCCGCTACCCCGGAGGAAACGCAACAACGGGTAATGCAGATGGTCACTGACCCGGCCCGTATCCGCCGTACCGATCCGGGGCACCCGGAAGTATGCAATGTGTTCTCCATGCATAAGATCTTTTCTCCGGCCGAGGAAGTAGCGACGATTGAACAGGATTGCCGGAGTGCTGCTCTGGGTTGCGTGGACTGCAAAAAACGCTTTGCAGCCAATCTGAATCGTCACCTGGAGCCGTTCCGGGCCCGTCGCGCCGAAATCGCTCGCACCCCGGATCGGGTATGGGACGTGCTACGCGATGGCGCCCGCCGGGCACGGGTGATTGCCGAGGAGACGATGGAACAGGTGCGTGAGGTGGTGCAACTCCCGCCACGTTGAACCAGGACTCTCCGAGAAATCATTGAGTCCACTGCAAAAAAGCCAAAATCGAACCCCCGAGACACCGAAATTACGAAGAAAAACTCCGTACCTCTGTGCCTGCATGGTAAAAACTCAGGGTTTTTGCAGTAGAGTCATGGTTGATTTGCGATCAGAAATAGATCGGCCACGATCGCCCTGATGTCGTCTGCTCTAAGGTATGACCGGGCTCGGCTGGCTTTTCCGGGCTGAATCTCCATCGCGAGGTAGGTCTTGAATCTGCTGAAGGATGCGTGAGGCGTAAACGTTGTCAGAGCGCTACGCGGCGGGAAGAACGAATTTATTCGCCCCAAGGGAACGCGAGCGTCTCATCCGTTGTGTGGCCGGCTACTTCGTCCCGTTCGGCTGCTGCGTCAGGTGAGGACCGTTGCCCGTTGAAGCGAAAGGATGAAAGGCCATCGCTGGTTGTCAGACTTAAAGCGCTCTTAACATTGGCGTAGCCTGTTCTTAAACATCACCAGAAACCACTCAGATACAATCGGAGGGCATCGTATGCTCGCTCGATTATTTCATCGTGAACGGGCTCGTCGCCTGAGCATGATTCAGGGTCAGGTGACACCCGATCCGGCTCGTTGTGTGCAATGTGGAATTTGCTCATTCAACTGCCCTATGGAAATTGATGTGCGTCGCCATGCCTGGTTGGGCGAACCTGTTCATCACAGTTACTGCCTCACCTGCGGAGAATGCGTGAAGCGTTGTCCGCGAGGGGTATTGAAATTTGAGCGCACTGACCTGTTTGATCGGTTCACGCGATGACTCGCTATGTATTGATCGGAATGGGTGTGGCGGCCATTGCCGCGGCTGAGGCCATTCGCTCGCTGGATCAGCAAGGCGAACTGATCCTGGTGAGCGATGATCCCTTTGGCTACTATTCGCGCCCCGGCCTGGCCTATTATTTGACCGGCGAATTGACCGAGAAGTTTCTCTTCCCCTATCGCTCAGAAGATTTTCGTCGTCTGCGAGCCTGGTTTTATCAGGATCGGGCCGTGGAACTGCGCCGGGAGCGAAAGGAAGTGGTCCTGGCTTCGAGCCGGGTGATACCCTACGACAAACTGTTGATCGCTACCGGTGCCCAGGCCATACCTTTATCAGTGCCGGGCGCCACGCTCAAAGGGGTGCACAAACTGGATCATCTCAGCGATGCCCGGGCCTTGCTGGCCAGTGTGCGCCGGGGATACCCGGCGGTGGTAACCGGGGGTGGCATCACCGCTCTGGAACTGGCGGAGGGACTGGCGGCTCGGGGGATGAAGGTCCATTACGTATTGCGTGGAGAACGATACTGGTCGAACGTCCTGGATGAAACGGAGTCGCGGCTGATCGAAAGTCTGCTCAGCCAGCATGGCATCACCCTTCATTTTCGTTCCGAGATCGCTGAAATCCTGGGCAAGAAGGATCGGGTGCAGGCGGTGCGCCTCACCAGCGGACAGGTGCTTCGCGCCCATCTGGTAGCCTATGCGATCGGGATTGCCCCGCGCATAGACCTGGCTCGCCAGGCCGGCCTGGCCTGTGAACGGGGCATTCTGGTGGATGAGACCATGCGCACCGGCGATGCAGATATCTTCGCCGCCGGCGATGTCGCTCAGGTATACGATCCCTTGAGCGGCCGGCATGTTCTGGATAGTTTATGGGCTCCAGCCCGCGAACAGGGCACAGTGGCTGGTCGCAACATGGCAGGCGATCAGCAGGTGTATCGAAGAACGATCCCTTTCAACGTCACCCGTCTGGGTGGTCTGACGGTCACCATTCTGGGACGGGTAGGAGCAGGTGCCGACCGTGACCTGGTGACTATCGCTCGGGGCGATAGCGAAGTCTGGCGTGAGACCCCAGATGCCATCATCGCCCAGGAGGGGTTCGAATACAATCGCCTGCGCCTGATGGTGGGCGAACGTCATCTGCTGGGAGCAGTCCTGATCGGTGATCAAAAACTATCGGGTATCCTGCAAACCCTGATCCGGGAACAGATAGATATTACCCCTATTCGTGCAGCCTTACTTGACCCCAACGCTGATCTTCCCCATCTGTTGCTGGAATTCGCCTCGCAGATCGGGCTTTCTGCGGCCCGGCGTCGTTTAATGCTCCAGGCATAAGTACACTCTTCCGGCAGGATAGCATGTTGCGTTCACCCATTGAACTTATCGCCGCTGCCATCGCCTGTACCCTGATCGGCCTGTTTTATGTGGCCGTGGTGATCTGGATGGGAGAGATTCCCGCCGCCGGTGAATTTTTTGGGCACACCCTGGGCATCATTGGTTTTCTGCTGATGCTGGCTACCGAGACGTTGTACAGCCTGCGCAAGCGTTCACGCCTGGCACGTTGGGGACGCCTGGTGAACTGGTTGCGGTTTCACATTTTCACCGGCATCGTTGGGCCGTTTATGGTCTTTTTGCATTCCGCCTGGAAGATGAATGGCATCGCCGGTGTCACCCTATGGATGACGGGCGTAGTGGTGCTAAGCGGGTTTATTGGTCGCTACCTGTATACCCGCATTCCCCGCACCGCCGACGGAATAGAAGATCCCGGCCTGATCGGGATGATGCAGGCCTCTGCCCTGGCCAATGCCCGTCGGTTGTTTGCCCTGTGGCATACGATCCATATTCCCCTGGGGATGGCCCTGTTTGTGATGGCCTTCACTCATATCTGCGGTGCTCTGTATTTTGCTACCCTTCTGAGGTGAGATGATGAACGCTCAACGTCCTGGCTGTCTTTCTCCCCTGGCGGTGATCAGCGCCCTGATCACCCTGCTCGTGTTGATCGGAGTAGGGGTGAACAGTGGATTTGCCATGTTCAGCCCTGGACCGTTGAATGCCACCACCGGGCCGGCTCTGGGTGGCGTGAACTCTCATGCCGAAATGGAGCAGGATTGTGGACGATGTCATGCACCCTTCTGGTCATCCACGACGATGAGTGATTTGTGCATGGAGTGTCACCAAGCGGTGCGGCAGGAGCTGAGAGACCCAACGACACTGCATGGGTCGTTCGCTCAGACACAACCAATCGTCTGCCAGGATTGCCACACCGAGCATCACGGGCCAACGGCTTCCCTGACGGTAATGGATGCTACCAGTTTCCCTCACCAGATCACCGGTTTCTCCCTGACGGCTCATGTTCGCCAGGCGAACGGAGACCCCTTTACCTGTAACGATTGCCATGGGGAACGTCTGACTTCGTTTGATCCCGGTCGCTGCCTGGGATGTCACCAGGGGCTGGATGAGGCTTACATGGCTGACCATGTGCAGGCTTTTGGCGCAGCCTGCCTGGAGTGTCATGATGGGGTGGATCGCTTCAGCGATTTCGATCATGCTCGCACTCAGTTTGATCTGCTGGGACAGCACCGCAACCTGACCTGTGAGCAATGTCATGTCAACACCCGGACATTGGTTGATTTTCAAGCGGCTCCGACCACCTGTGAAGGATGTCATCTTCAGGATGATGCACACCAGGGTCGGTTTGGAACAAATTGCGGTGTGTGCCATCACCCAGAGGGCTGGAAGCCGGCACAGTTTGACCACAACCTGGCGGCGTTCAAACTGGAAGGCAAACACGCCAGCGTGCAATGCGAGGCCTGCCATGTCAATGGCCAGTTCAAGGGCACTCCTCAGGATTGCTTCTCCTGCCATCGCCAGGATGATCCACACCAGGGGCGGTTCGGAACGGCCTGCGAGACCTGTCACACGCCCAATGGCTGGAAGCCGGCACAGTTTGACCACAACCTGGCGGCGTTCAAACTGGAAGGCAAACACGCCAGCGTGCAATGCGAGGCCTGCCATGTCAATGGCCAGTTCAAGGGCACTCCTCAGGATTGCTTCTCCTGCCATCGCCAGGATGATCCACACCAGGGGCGGTTCGGAACGGCCTGCGAGACCTGTCACACGCCCAATGGCTGGAAGCCGGCACAGTTTGACCACAACCTGGCGGCGTTCAAACTGGAAGGCAAACACGCCAGCGTGCAATGCGAGGCCTGCCATGTCAATGGCCAGTTCAAGGGCACCCCTCAGGATTGCTTCTCCTGCCATCGCAAGGATGATCGCCATAACGGACAATTTGGCACTGCCTGTGAGGCCTGTCACACTCCTGTTTCGTGGTCCAATGTCACCTTTGATCACAACAGGAGCCGTTTCCCCTTGACTGGAGCACACGCGACGGTTCAGTGCACCAGATGCCATCAAAACGGTGTGTTCCGGGGCACACCAACCGAGTGTGCTGCTTGTCATGCCGAGCCGGCTTTCCATGCCGGGTTGTTCCGCGGCCAGAGTTGTGGTAGTTGCCACTCCACGGTGGCCTGGCGCCCGGCGCAATACAACGGGCCGCATACCTTCCCCATGAATCATGGCGGCGCTCGCCTGTGCTCAGATTGCCATCGTCCCAACCTGACCACCTGGACTTGTTACACATGCCACAATCCGACTAAGATCTCTCAGAAACACTTGAAAGAAGGGATCTCGAATTTCACCAACTGTGTGGCCTGTCATCCTACAGGTCGAGAGCACGAGGGAGAAGAGCATGAGGAAGGCAAAGAGAAGAAAGGCGAAGATGATGATGATGATGATTGAGGTGAAGTGGTGCGAGCGTTGATTCAACGGGTGAGTAAGGCTCAGGTCGTGGTGGAGGGGCGTCAGGTAGCTTCGATCGGCCAAGGGCTGGTGATCTTGCTGGGAGTGGGCCATGGCGATGGGGAGGAACAGGCACGCTGGCTGGCCGAGAAGATCGCTCACCTGCGTATTTTCGAGGATGAGGATGGGAAGATGAATCGTTCGTTGTTGGATGTGCATGGAGAGACGATCGTAGTCTCCCAGTTCACGCTGTTTGCTGATGCCCGGAAGGGCCGACGGCCATCGTTTACCGCCGCGGCACCACCGGAGATCGCCGCGCCGCTGGTGGAGCGATTTGCCGATTGGTTGCGTGCCCAGGGGGTGCCCACCCAAACCGGCGTATTCGGTGCACATATGCTGGTGGAGATCCACAACGATGGGCCGGTGACCCTCTGGTTGGAGCGATAGACGATCGGGTAGATGGATGAGCAGACGCCCTGATCGCCTGCAACGTCTGATGCATCGGTGGTTGATGTGGCAACCGGTTTCAGCAGCGCTGGCGTACATTCTGGAGCCAGCGGATCGCTGGATGGATCGCCTGACTGGCGGCCGGCACACGTTCACGGGATGGGTGGGATTGCCGATCATCAAGCTAGAGACAATCGGGGCTCGCAGTGGCCTGAGACGAGTGCACTTTTTGTTGGGACTCCAGGATGGGGATCGTCTGGTGGTGATCGGGTCGAATTTTGGCCGACCCCATCATCCAGCCTGGGTACATAACTTGCGTGCTCATCCCCAGTGTCGTGTACACGTTCACGGGCGCAGCCGACTCTGTCGGGCGCGTGAACTGGAAGGGGAGGAGCGCGAACGTCTGTGGCAACTGGCACTGGAGTATTACCAGGGATATGCCGCCTATGCGCGTCGCGCCGCTCCACGTCGCATCACGGTGTGGAGCCTGGAGCCGCTGGATTGAGGCCGCCGCGCCACAGAATAGTATCTACCTTAGCTCGGGATAAGAAATTCTGACCGCAGAGCACGCGGAGAACGCAGAGAGAAAGACAAAGGAACTCTGCGATCTCAGCGATCTCTGCGGTAAAAAACGGCGAGTAACGCTTATCCCGAATTCACGTTAGTATCCAGTTGAACCGCCAGGGCACCGACAGCCAGCATGACCTGAACGTCTTTCATAGACTCTTCCGCTTCCAAAGACCGACTCACCGATAGCGGGCGGACGTCTCCCCCCTTCCAGGGTGTATGGCAGCCGGGAAGGACTATACAGGCGTCCCCTGCACCCATTTGCCCTCTAGATGAGCCATGCGCCGCGCGGCGCGGCCAGGTGGATGGCACTGGCCCTGGATCAGACGCAAGCCCAGGCGGAGAGCCTGATCCCAGGGCAGGCAGATGATCAGGGGGTCGCCACAGGCGAGTTCAATCGCCCTGATCAAGTCGTTCAGAGAGCAAGGGGACACAACCTGGTTCGATGGCGATGAGGTTGTCCATCCCTTCCAGGGCTTGTACCATACGAGCGGTTTCATCAAGGGGTGAAATCCGGCGGTCTCCCTGCAAAGTGTTGGTGAACGCACAATGCGCCAGTTTTACCGCAGAGAGCGCACAGGCCACGGAGAAAAGCCAGAAAAAGTGGGAAAACTCTGCGTGCTCGGCGGTGAAACGGAGGGACAACACTCAGGAGGGAGACTATCTGAAATCTATTCTACCCGTCCTCCTAGAGTGGTTCGCCGGCGAGTTTGCAAAGTCTTGTGGGGAGATCGTTTCACCTTACAAAAGTGTAAACCAAAAACTGTCCAACAAATTTGCAAACATCGTATAATCTTATATTAGCAATTTTGTTAACCAGGATCGATCCGCTAGGAATCACTCTGAAAACCTGACATGACTGAGAGGTCAGCGGTTATATCTCTGGTAGAGGAGGCAATGATGCGTTTTTTTTCTCGGCTTGCCTGGACCAGTGGGCTTCTCGTGACTTTCCTGTTGATGTCAGTGGCGTATCCGGTCGGGGAGACGCTGGCTGCGCCGCCTGGACGACCAGCCTCTGCCTCGGCCCCCTCGGTCACGCTCAATGTGCCGGCGGAGGCCTTCCTGGGATCGAACGTGACCTTCACCGTCACCTTCGACAATCCCGACCCCAGCGACGCCGGCTACGGCCCGCTGATCGACCTCATCATCCCCACCAGCGGCCCGGACGGGGCGCCCAACCCGGACGGTCTGACCTTCGTCAACGCCACCTATTTGAACGTGAACGTCGAGCATACCTTCATTACCGTGCCCCCCTCCGGCGTGGTCACGCACCCTTATATGAGGGATGCCAGCGGCGCGTTCGTCACGGTCAGCGGCCTAACGCCCGGCGATACCTTCGTGGCCCTGCGCCTGCCCTTTGGCTCCTTCACGCCCGACCAGCCGCCGGTGACGGTGAACGTCGAGACCACGATGAGCAACTGGGCCGATGTGGGCACGCCGCTCACTATTCGGGCGCGCGGCGGCTATCAGTTTGGCTACGATCCGCTGGATAATCCTGCCAACGATGATCCCAGCGCCACCCTGAGCGGTTGGATCAGCGATAGTGTCACTCCAGTGGTGGTGACGCTCTCCAAATCCTATAACGGCCCGGAAGACGAGACCGCCACAGGGCCGAATTTCCCGCGGCGATATACAGTCACGGCGCAGATCGCCTCTGGTCAGACTCTCAGTCCCTTCACCCTGACCGATATCCTGCCCGCCAATATGCAATTCGTCTCGCTGGTGAGCACCAGCCCCGGTGGGGCCAGTTGTACCCTGCCCTCCACCAGTACGCCCGGCGGCACGCTCTCGTGCGATTTTGGCTCGGTCAGCGGCACGGTGACGATGACCTTCGAGTATTACATCCCGCTGCGCGATTCAGGTGGCGCTTCGGTGATTGACCCCTCCACGGGTGATGACGTTCCTTCCTGCAACCAGGCCAGCGCTTCCGGTGTGTGGAATCCGCCTGACCCGCGCGACAATGCCCAGACATTTACGCTAGCTCCCACCGGCTGTGAACACACTCTCACCGATAAATCCATTGCCATTCAGAAAGGTGTCAGCGTCGTTGGCGGCGGAAATCCGGCCCCGGGCAAGTATTTGGAATACACGCTTGATTTCCAGGTCTCGGATTTCTTCGCCTTCCAGAATGTAGTGGTCACCGATGTCATCTCCGACGGCCAGCGCTTCGACCCAACGTTCACGCCGACGCTGCAAATCAACGGCAATACGTACACGCTAAACGCAGCGGGGTTCAATGCCGCCAACTACGATGTGGCCTGCCACTACACCGGCGGCGGGTCGGAATGCGAAACCAATACCGTTCCCTTCGACGGTACCACTACGCTTGTTTTCCGCGTCTCGGATGAAATCATCGCCCGCGGACAGCCGGATGGCCGCCTGATCGGCGGCTGTGTGCCGCCCGGCGGCACCGGCGGCGGCGACCCAGACTGTGGCACCTACAACGACGGCCCCACCACCGGCCGCATCGTCTTCCGCACCGTGGTTCAGGAAAACTTCAGCGATACCTATCCTTCTGGCGACCCCAGTGTGGACCAGGGCGATGTGCTGAATAACACGATCACGATCGGCGGTGATTTACTGAGCACCAGCGACGCCTCCACCCCAACGGGAAACAGCGAACAGGACAACTCCGCCGCCAGTGTTTCTATCTCGCAAGGTGCGTTATCCAAAGACATCTATGCCGTCAACGGAAGCACTTCGCTTCCTAATCCGCTGCGCGTCTCGCCGGGCGATACCGTCACCTTCCTCCTGACCTACACTCTGCCCACCAGCGATTTCGAAGACCTGGCGATTAGCGATTACCTGCCTCTGCCGGTCTTCAGTGCTACGGAAGTGACTACACACAACAACGCCGTTTGTGGCATACCGCCAGCAGGAACTTCCTGTCTGGGTCCTGGCGATACTTACCATACCCTGTCGGGCGCGGTAACGCCATCTCTGAGCACCGATGCCACCAACAACCGGGTGCGCTGGACCTATGGCGATTATGACTCCACGTATAACCAGCCTTCGAAAATTGAGTTGCTCTTTACCGTCACCGTTCGCAACGATCCCTTTGCCGACGACCTGCTTTTGACCAACCAGGGCTTTGCCCAGGAAGGTTCCACCAACTCTTCCGGCACAGACAGCACCGGCATCATCCAGATCAGACTCAACGAGCCAGTGCTGCGCATCTCCAAAGGGGTGGTGTGGACGAACAACCCCAACGGCATCTTCTCCCCCTCCACCGTCGGCCCGGTGACCTTCAACGGTAATGCTGCGACCTGCTCTGGCCGCCTGGGTGGGACGATCACTTCCTCTGGCCTGGCCGCCAACCCGGTGAACAGCAACCTCTCCAACGTGGACGCTGGGGATACGATCATGATGGCCCTTGTCATCGAGAACACCGGCCATGGCAGCGCTTTTGACGTAACCGTGAGCGATAGTCTGCCGCCTGGGATGAGCCTGGTGCCGGGTTCGCTGTGCGTCACCGATGGCACGGGCGCTTCCTTCACGTACACGGGCAGTCTGTTCGGCAGCGGCATCACCCTGGACGACCCCGGCCCGACGGCAACCCCACCTGGTGCGCTTGACCCGGGTCGGCAGAATGGGGATCAGGTCAACACCGGCCGCAATATCGCGGTGATCACCTACCTGGTCACCCTGGATTCCACCGTTCAGAGCGGGGTGTCGCTGGTCAATACGGCCACGCTTTCCAGATATGCTGGCACCGAAGGCGGAGCCAATCACATCCCCGCTGGGATGAGCGATAGCGCCACCGTGCAAGTGCGCTATGTGGGGCTGGGCAAGATCTTCACCACTGAGATCATCGACTCCTATAATTCTCAGACTCAGGCTGTCATTGGCGAACTGGTCACCTATACTCTTATCGTCACCGTCCCCGAAGGCGTGACTCCCCAGGTGACCGTTGAGGACAACCTGCCGACCGGCATGGCCTTTGTGGATTGTGTGAGCATTACGCCCCTTTCTGGCGGCAACCCGACCAACGACCTGACCACCGACCTGTCTGGTGGTTTCAGCGCGGCCTGCAACGACCCGAGCAATCCGACTGTGAATCCTGGTGGGCAGTCCTTCACCTTCAACCTGGGTACGCTCACCAACACCAACACCGACAACAGCGTGGATGAAACGTTGCAGATTCAGTTCCAGGCGGTGGTCCTGAACGTGCTGGCCAACCAGGCCGGGGCGACGCGCGTCAACCAGGCCACCCTGCGCATCCAGGGCGGCGCCGGCGGCGTGACCAACGTCTCCAGCGCTCCCCTGACCATTATCGAGCCGACGGTCAACACCACCAAAACCGCCTCGCCCTCTTCGGGTGACGCCGGCGATACCGTCACCTTCACCGTCACCCTCTCCAACCCGGCCACCGGCTCCACCACCGCCCACGACGTGACCTGGAGTGATACCCTTCCCAGCGGGCTGACTTACGTCTCCGGCACGCTGGCGTTGGGCGCGTGCAGCGCGGCAACGCCGCTCACTCTGAGCGATGCCGGCGCGCCCACCCTGACCGGCTCCGGCGGCCTGTTCCAGCCCGGCCAATCCTGCACCATCACCTTCCAGGCGACCATAGATTACGGCGTCGCGCCTGGTCAGCAGATCACCAACACCGCCGAGACGCGCTGGACCAGCCTCTCCGGAAATGTCACCGACCGCTCACCCTACAACGCCGATTCCGACGAGCGCACCGGCGTAGATGGTTTACTGGGTAGCGGCGCGCTCAACGATTATCGCACCCAGGGGCAGGCCACCGTGACCATCAACAACGTTGCTCCGCTCAAGTCCCTGTTGACCACTTCCGAGATGCATACCGGCGTTGTCAGCGGCGTGGAACGCGTTGCCATCGGTGAGATCGTGCGTTATCGCCTGGTGGTGCAACTGCCCGAAGGCACCAGCGTCAACTTCCAGATTCAAGACTATCTGCCTGGCGGCCTGACCTATCTGGACGACGGCACGGCGACCCTGGCGCTGCTCTCCAACCAACAACCGATCGCATCTACCGAACCAGCAGGTAGCACGCTGGGCCTGGCATTGGGTAACGGTCCCTTTGGCACAGGTCCCTGGGTCAATGGCAATGACCCAACCCTGGTCACACCTACCTTCGTCTTGCCTGACCCGAACGTGGGTTCGTCGAATTCACTTACGAACGACCCGGATGTCTACAATACCGGCACCGACCCCTACTTCAAACTCGGCACCCTGACCAACAACGACAGCGATGCCGACGCTGAGTATGTGATCGTGGAGTTCAACGCCCTGGTGGACAACACCTCGACAGGCAGCAACGATGCCGGCGATAGTCGTTACAACTCCTTCCGCGTCCTTATCAATGGCACGCAAAATGGCCCAAACTCTAACTCGATTCGGGTGGTCATTGCTGAACCTTTGCTGAACCTGATGAAGACCATCGTAACTGCCCCCGCCGATGCGGGCGACCCGATCACCTACACCCTGACCATCAGCGCCGCTTCGGGAACGAACCGCGCCACTGCCTTCGACCTGACCCTGACCGACGCCTTCGACTCCTACCTGACCGGTCTTTCGGTGGCCAATGTCACCACCACCCAGGGCGCGACCTGCATTGGCAACGGCGGCGGGACGACCGCGTTTAGCCACAATGGCGGAAGTTTTGCGGGCAACACTCTGACCTTCACTGCCACCTGTCTCGACCCTGGTCGGAGTATCACCATCACCGTCACCGGCACGGTGGCGGCCAATGCGCCGGCGGGCTACACCCTTCCCAACACAGCCAATCTGACGTATACCTCCCTGCCCGGCACAGGCACCTCGCCCAACCCGACTGGCTCCACTACCCCCGGTGGCTCTGGCGCTTCAAACGGCGAGCGGGATGGCAGCGGCGGCATTAACGACTACCTTGCCTCCTCCAGCGCCTCCCTGAACCTGAACACGCCGCAAATCGTCAAGCAGGCGCCCACGCCGGCCGGCTACCCCATCGGGGCTACGGTGACCTATCCCATCCTCATCACCCTGCCCGAAGGTGTGACCCGCAATGTGCGCGTCACCGACCTGGTGCCGGCCGGGATGCAGTACCTCTCCTACAGCCTGGATACCGCCGCCTTTAACGGCTCTTTTGCGAATAACCCACCGAATATCTCCGGCGGCACAACCAATGGCGATGATGTCATCTTCGACTTTGGCGACATCACCACCACCGATGACAACAACGCTGCCAACAACGCCTTCACGCTCTACGTTACCCTGCGCGTCCTGGATGTGCCGGGCAACGCTATCGGCACGGTGCTGACCAACGGTGCGGCGCTGACCTACACTCCCGGCACCGGCATGACTGACGCTACCGTGGATGGCGGCACGCAGGACATCACCGTTCTGGAACCAATTATCACTACCACCAAGTCAGTGTCTCCCACCAGCAACGTGCAGGCGGGTGATACCATCACCTACACCGTGCGCTTCACCAACACCGGCACGGCCACCGCCTATGACGTCACCGCCGAAGACCTCCTCGCCCAGGGTGTGACCTACAACAACGACGCCTCCTGCGTGTACTTCAATGGCAGCACGACCACCTCTATTCCTGTCACCGTCACGGTGGTCAGCGGCACGCTCACCTTCGACGGCAACCCGTCCGGCGCATGGGATATTCCTGCCACCGATCCAGACTCGTATATTGAATGCACCTACACCGCCACTGCCCAGAGCAGCCTGCACCTGGACGGCAACCACATCAACACGGTGGACGCTGACTGGTCGAGCCTGGACGGGGTGGACTCGAACGAGCGCGTCTATGACGATAGCGTGAACCGCCCCGGCGTGGACGGCACGCAGGACACCGCCTCAGCCACCTTCACCAGCCCGGCGCCCACCTTCAATAAGAGCAACAGCGTTTCAGAAGCCGTCATCGGGCAGACCTACACCGTCACGCTGACCCTCACCTCCCCGCTTGGCACGCTGCGGGACCTGACGATTACTGACACCCTCCCGGCTGGTCTGGTATACGTCACCGGCAGCCAGAGCGTGAGCGGCGGCATCAGCCCGGTGCCCACCTTTAGCGTTTCGGCTCCCAACGACGGCAGCGTGCCGGTCACTCTCACCTGGAACTTCGGCGACGCCGTCGTTTCCTCCAGCCCGGTGACCATCACCTACACCGTGCGCGTCGCCAACGTGGCCAGCAACCAGAACGGCACTGACCTGACCAACACCGCCACTCTGACTTACACCGACGCCCAGGGCAATAGCCAATCTCAAACCGACACCGCCACCCTGACCGTCCGCGAACCCGAACTGGACATCCAGAAGACGGTGGACAGCACCACTCCTGCTTACGGCCAGACCCTTACCTACACCCTGACCGTCTCGCACCTGGCCTCCAGCACCGCCACGGCTTATGACCTGATCATCACCGACACCATCCCCTCTGGGTTGACCTACGTCTCCGGCTCCATCACCGTCCCGGCGGGCTGCACGGCAGACGACAGCGCGGCCCCCACCCTGACCTGGACCTGCGCCTCCCTGCCGGTGGGGAATACCCTCACCCTGACCTACCAGGCCACGGTGAACAGCCCGCCGCCGCCCCCATCCCCCGGCGACACTCTGACCAACAACGCCTCCCTGACCTGGACCTCCCTGGCCGGCTCCGACCCGAACGAGCGCGACGGATCCGGCGGAATCAACGACTACAGCGATTCCACCTCGCAGGATGTCACCCTCTACAACCCCGACCTGACTATCACCAAGACGGATGGTCAGACCTCCTACGTCCCCGGCACGAGCGTGACCTATACCATCGTGGTCAGCAACGTGGGCAATGGCGACGCCATCGGCGCCACCGTGAGCGATACTAGGCCATCTGAGGTTACCTCCTGGACGTGGGTTTGCACAGACCAGAGCGGTGGTGCTTCGGGGTGCGATCCATACAGTGGCAGTGGTGATTTCACCGATGTAGTGAATCTGCCCACTGGTGCTTCTATCACCTACACCGTCACCGCCAACATTGCCTCCTCGGCCACCGGTGACCTGGTCAATGCCGTCACCGTTACCCCACCCGCAGGCGTCACTGACCCGACGCCTGGCAATAACACCGCCACCGATACTGACACGGCCAACCCGCAATCGGCGCTGAGCGTGACCAAAGACGACGGGGTAACCCAGTACGTGCCGGGTTCCACGGTGACCTACACCATCACCGTGACCAACAGCGGCCCGAGCGATGCCCTGGGCGTCTCGGTGAGCGACCCGAAGCCCTCGCAGGTCACCTCCTGGACGTGGACGTGTAGCCCGACCGGTGGGGCGACCTGCAACGGCTCGGGCGGCCTGATTTCAACCGACTTTACCGACACGGTGAACATGCCAGCCGGCTCAACCATCACCTATACTGTCACCGCCAACATTGCCTCCTCGGCCAGCGGGGACCTGGTCAACACCGTCACCATCTCCCATCCTCAAGACTCCACCCCCGGCGACAACACCGCCACCGATACCGACACGGTCAACGCCCAATCGGCGCTGAACGTGACCAAAGACGACGGGGTACCCCAGTACGTGCCGGGTTCCACGGTGACCTACACCATCACCGTGACCAACAGCGGCCCGAGCGATGCCCTGGGCGTCTCGGTGAGCGACCCGAAGCCCTCGCAGGTCACCTCCTGGACGTGGACGTGTAGCCCGACCGGTGGGGCGACCTGCAACGGCTCGGGCGGCCTGATTTCAACCGACTTTACCGACACGGTGAACATGCCAGCCGGCTCAACCATCACCTATACTGTCACCGCCAACATTGCCTCCTCGGCCAGCGGGGACCTGGTCAACACCGTCACCATCTCGCACCCACAGGATTCCACGCCGGACGACAACTCGGCCACCGATACTGACACCCAGGATGTGCAGGCCAATCTGTATGTGACCAAGACCGATGGACAGACCACTTATACACCCGGCGTTGGACTGACGTACACCATCGTCGTAGGCAATGCCGGGCCAAGTGATGTGACCGGCGCTGTGATCAGTGACTCCCGACCGAGCCAGGTCTCCTCCTGGACTTGGACCTGCGCCGGGACCACCGGTGGTGCCTCAGGTTGTGACGGCGACTCGACCAACCCGGCTACTTTCACCGACACCGTGGACCTGCCAGCCGATTCGACCATCACCTATCAGGTCACGGTGGTGATCCCCTCTTCTGCCTCTGGCACGCTGACGAATACAGTGACCGTAACTCATCTCGAAGACACCGATTCCTCGGACAACCAGGCTACCGATACCGATACCCAGAATTCGCAGGTCAATCTGAGCGTGAGCAAAGACGATGGTGTGACCCAGTATGTGCCGGGTTCAACCGTGACCTACACCATCATCGTGACCAACGCCGGGCCGAGCGATGCCCTGGGTGTCTCGGTGAGCGACCCCAAGCCCTCCCCGATTACTTCCTGGGAGTGGACCTGCAGCACGACTGGCGGTGCCACCTGCAACGGTTCGGGCGGCCCGATTTCAACCGACTTTACCGACACGGTGGACATGCCGGCCGGCTCGACCATCACCTACACCGTCACCGCTAACATCGCCTCTTCGGCCACCGGTGACCTGGGCAACACCGTCACCGTCACCCCGCCGGCCGGCGTCACCGAAACCGACGATACCGATAACCAGGATACCGATACCGATTCGTCGAATCCACAGGCGAACCTTTCGATTGTCAAAGACGACGGTGTGACCGTGGTGGCGCCTGGTTCGGTCATCACCTACACGATTACCGTCTCGAACGCTGGCCCCAGCGATGCGGTGGGCGCGCAGGTGAGCGATACCCGGCCGCCGCAGATTGCCTCCTGGACGTGGGTCTGTGCCGGTTCCAGCGGTGGCGCTAGCGGCTGTGATGGAGATAACACCAACCCTGCCGTCTTCACCGACACGGTGAACCTGCCGGCTGGTTCCTCGATCACTTATCAGGTCACGGCGACGGTCGCGGACGATGCCAGCGGCACGCTGACCAACACGGTCTCCGTCCAACCGCCGAGCGGGGTCACCGATCCCGACCCGACCGACAACGACGATGACGATGTGGATAGCATCATCACCACTCCCACTGGCGACTTCACCAAGTCTCTAGTGGAGACCAATCAGGGCTTCACACCGGGCACTTCAGTAGCGATCGGTGAGATGGTGACCTACCAACTGACTTTCACCGTCCCGGCCGGCGGCACGATGCCGAACCTGACCCTGACCGACATTTTGGATCGAGGCCTGGCCTTCGTGCGCTGCGAGAGTATCAGTGCCTCAAGCCACCTGACCACAACGCTGCCTGGCGGATTCTCAGATGCCTGCGATGATCCCACCAATCCAACCGTGGCCAAACACCCCCTGGCTTCGACTAACCCTGCTGATGAGGGTCGCAAGGTAACCTTCTCCTTGGGCGAGGTGGTTAATACCGATGCCTCTCAGGCAGGCACGGTTACCCTGCGCTACCAGGCGGTGGTGCTGGATAGCAAAGAGAATCAGGATGGCGTGCGCTTGAATAACCAGGCCACCCTGGACTGGGCAAGTGGCTCGTTGCAGTCGGCTGCAGTGGAGGTGGAGATCGTCGAATCCGACTTCTACCTGCGCAAGGAAGTAGATCAGACGGTGGCCTTGCCAGGCACGACGTTGACCTTCACGCTGACCCTGGGCCACAGCGATCTGAGCCGGGTGGATGCGTTTGATGTGGTGCTGAGTGAGGTGTTGCCACCCGAATTGACCTATGTGCCGGGTTCGCTGCGGATTGTGAGTGGGCCGCCTGGTGGCATCGTGGACGACAGTGCTGCGCCAACCCTGCGGGTGACCTGGCCGTCCTTCCCGTTGATCCATGCAGGCCAGCGAGCAAAGGCTGTGGTGCAGTACCAGGCCACGCTGGGCAACCTGCGGCCGGGTCAGAAGGTGAAAAACAACGCCGCCCTGGAGTGGACCTCCCTGCCCGGAGATGTGCGTTCGCCTCAATCAACCTATAATGCGCTCTCCACCGAACGTTTCTACGATCCGGGCAGCGATGTGAACGTGTACGCTGTGTTTGCCAGTGTGGAGATCACTGTGCCCTTGTTGCCGCGTACTGGCTTTGCTCCCGGTGTCACGACCTGGTTGCCACCCCAACCGGCCGAAAAGGCCTACCAGAACCTGGGCGATCTGTGGATCGAAATTCCACGCCTGGGAGTGCGGGCCCCCATTGTGGGCATTCCTGCGGCGGGCGATTCATGGGACCTGACCTGGCTCTTCCAGCAGGTGGGCTGGTTGCAGGGCACGGCTTTCCCCACCCATAACGGGAATGCCGCCCTGACCGCCCACGTCTATCTGCCGGATGGCACGCCAGGACCGTTCCTGAACCTGGGCGAGTTGCGCTGGGGCGATCAGGTCATCGTGCATCTGGGCGGGCAACGCTATGTGTATGAGGTGCGCGAAGTGCGCCAGGTCTCGCCTTATGCGCTCTCCCCGCTGCGCAGTGAGAGACTGCCCTGGCTGACGCTCATCACCTGCCGCGAGTATGATCCACGGCTTGGGGACTATCGCTGGCGCGTAGTGGTTCGGGCGGTGTTGATAGGGGTGGAAGCTGACCGTTGAGACCGGCTACAGCACCATCAGGCAGGGTGGACCGTCTGGGTCCACCCTGTTTGTGTGTATCCCAGGCTCTGCCTGGCCAATGCCGAGCGCAGGTCAGCGATACGTCGCTCAAGTGCGGCACTACCTTCCAAATAAATTGTCACCGCGGAGGGTCACTTGTGTTGAGCCATGGCGTAGCGATTCCACTGCCGCAAGTGTGGCCCGGGTGACACCGATCAGATGATCATATGGAATCGGAGGCAGCCCGGCCTGACGAATGGCTTGCAGAAAGGCCTTCCATTCATCTACCCAACCCTTGTCAAGAGCAGTGCGCCGGCGAGTTTTGTGCCCATCACGAATCAATTCGAGAGCGCGAAAATCATCCAAAACCGCCACAGCACCGCCGCAGAACACCTCGACCCGTTCTTTGGGGAAGGATTTGTCTCCATTGGCTAGGTAGGTCACCACTCCCAGGGAGCCATCGGGGAAGGTGAAGGTCATGGTGACGTTGTCCTGGCGATATTTGCCTCCATCGGGCAGGGCATGCGCAACAACCGAAGAAGGTGGAGAGCCAACCAGAAAGGTGAGAAAATCCACAAAATGACAGGCTTCACCTAGGATGCGTCCGCCACCGATGTGTTCGTCCTGGGTCCAGTGGGTGAGGGGGAGGAACCCGGCGTTCACGCGGTAGTGGATGAAGAGCGGTTCGGTGCGAGGGGTGAAGAAGGCCTTGAGCGAGTGAGCCAGGGGAGCAAAGCGACGGTTGAAGCCCACCATGAGCAGGCCGTTGCCCTCTTTTTGGAGTTGCTCGATCACGGCTTGAAGTTGTTCCGCAGTAATGGCCAGCGGTTTTTCTACGAACACGTGTTTGCCGGCCTGCAAAGCCGCAATGGTCAGATCGGCATGGTCATGGTGGCGTGTTGCGATGGCTACCAGGTTGATGGTTTCGTCGCGCAGGAGGTCTTCTGCCGAAGAAGTGGCATAGCGGAAGCCGAAGCGTCGGGCGGCATGGTGGGCGTGCAGGCCGGTCAGAGAGGCCACTCCCACCAGGTCCACGCCACCGGCTTTGCGTAGGGCCGGCAAGAGCACACCGGTGGCAAACGTGCCGGCGCCGATCAGTCCCAGGCGCGGCCGGTCGAGGGGGAGGGTGCGGGTCGGCCGGGGAGCAGAGAGGGTGACACGCGAGGAGGGGAGGGCTTCGTCTGCGCCGGGATAGGTCAGGATCACCCCCAGGAAGGGTTCTTTGCGCCTGCCGGTGATCACCTGGTAGGCCGTGGTGGCCTGTTCGATGGGGAAGCGATGGGTGATCAGGGGGGCAACGTTCAGCCTGCCCTGGGCCATCAGGTCCAGAACTGCCTGCATGTTGCGGTTTTCGGTCCAGCGCACGTAGCCGATGGGGTAGTCTATGCCGCGCTCTTCATAGATGGGATCGTAGCGGCCAGGGCCATAGGAGCGCGAGTTGATGAAGGAGAGTTCTTTTTCGTAGTAGACCTTGCGGGGTAACGTCAGGCCGACAGCGCCCAGGGCCACGACGCGCGCCCGGTCGCGGGCGATGGCTCCGGCCAGTTCGACGGGATCGTTGGAACGGGTGGCGGCACAGATCAGGATGACATCGAAGCCGCGTCCGGCGGTGAATGTCTGGGCGGCGGGTTCGGCCTCTCGGCGGGCAACCACGCGCAGGTCCAGGGAGGAAGCGAGGCGGAGCCGCTCCGGGTCCGGGTCAATGCCCAGGACGTGGCATCCGGCTGCGGTGGCGATCTGGGCTGTCAGGAGTCCCAATAATCCCATTCCAATCACGGCTACGGATTCGCCGATCTGGGGTTCGGCCAGGCGAAAGCCGTGCAATGCGATGGCCCCCAGGGTGGTGAAGGCCGCTGACTCGAAGTCCACGCCTTCTGGGATGGGGGCCAGTAGGTTGCGGGGGACCAGGTTGTATTCGGCATGGACGGCATGGTTCAGCCCGGCACAGGCTACCCGTTGACCCACCTGGAAGCCGATCATCCCCTCACCCAGGGCGACGATCGTGCCAGCCGAGGAGTAGCCCAGAGGCATGGGTTGATCCAGACGGTGAAGCGCGGCCTGTAGACTGGAGAGCACCCCCTCCCGCCGCGCCCGATCCAGCACCTGGCGCACCAGATCGGGGCGGGTACGGGCTTTGCCCAGCAGGGTCTTTTCGGCAAATTCCACCAACATGCGCTCGGTGCCGGCCGAGACCAGGCTGGCGGCTACCCGTACCAGGGCGGTGCCCGGTTGCAAGGCCGGGATGGGAACCTCTTCAACGCGGAGTTCTCCGCTTCGCAGGTTTTGCAGAAGTTGTTTCATGGGGGTTTCTCATCAGCAGGTTTTGGGGAAAGTATACTCGCATTTGGAGCGGGAGAGGGGGCGGAGGAGGAAACCACGGAGATACGGAGAGCACGGAGAAGGGCGGAGGAGGAAACCACCGAGATACGGAGAGCACGGAGAAGGGAGAGACGTACCGCCGACTTTAGTTGGTGAACGTACCGCCAACTTTAGTTGGTGAACGTACCGCCGACTTTAGTTGGTGAACGTATTGCCGACAGTGGGTGAACGCCTGGTTTATGGTCTCCAGTCGCTGAAATGTTCTGTAATTTGTTTGAGCCGCTCGCGTAATATCACTGCCAGGATGCCCAGTGTGAGCAATAACAAGCCGGTGCAGCCAATCAAGAGCACCGTCCAGATGCCCTGCATCAGACCACGCATGACCAGGATGACCGCCAGCACGGTGAACAGGATCGGGGTGATGACCAGGCTGCGGGAGCGGATGACAATGCCGTAGATCAACACGGCCAGCGCCTGGAAGAACAGGAGGGTAAAGAAGACCAGCCTCTCGGCCAGGAGAAACTGAATGAAGGTGGTGCCCAGCAAGATCAGTTGTGACGTTGTTCCGGTCACGAAGGCGCCGGTTTTGCTGCCGGCGCGCGTCAGCAGGTAGTGCATCAGCAGACCCAACCCGGCAGTGGCCGTAGAATAGTATTGTGGTTCGTTCACTTGTAGTTCGATGAGGACAATGAAGTAGGCCAGCAGGTAGAGGGCATTGGCCGGGAAGCCCAGCCATACGTTGCGCCGCGCAAAGGCTTCGGCAGCGATTAGCGTGGCGGTCAGGGCCGGCGGGATGGTGACTATCAGCCCGTTGGAGTATAGTCTGGTATGGAAAGGCGCCAGGCCAGAGGCGATCAGGCCGATGCCAATGCCGCTGCTCCACAAGATAAGTGGCCAGCCCTGATCATCTCCCCGCCTGCGCAGGAAGAATCCTGCACCATAATACAGGCCACTCAAGACGGCTAACGGCAACAGCCAGTGCTCGCGGCCCAGGGTGCGGAAGGCAAAAATCAGCGCCAGCATCGAGAACAGGGTTGTGCCGTATCCCAACCAGGGCCGGCGATGCAGTATGGCCAGGATCAGGAAGGTGAACGTATAAGCAGCAAAAACCATCAACGCCACCTCTGACTTGCCGCTTGCCGTGAGCAGGTATAGCGTGTTTGTCAGAGTCGCCAGTGCCGCCAGTATCCGCACCGGCCAGCGCCACGGGCGATGATCACGCCGGCTGTGGGTGAACACCAGATCGAGTGCCAGCCAGGTCGAACCCACGCTCAGCAGGTACCAGGCTGTTTCGCTTACCTGATAACGATAGAGCAGCAAGGCCAGCCCGGCGGGGAAGAAGAAGTGCGGCCCGGCCTCCAGCCAGTTTGCTCGTTGTTGAAATAATTCGACGGTGAATAGAACACCAATCAGTAAGACGTACCCGCTGCCGCTCTCTTTCCCCCAGACCAGGGCGAACAGGGCTACCAGCCCGCCCAGGGTCAGGCCACTGATGCGCAGCACGACCGACCAGGGGGCTGCTTCCCTCCCAAAGAGAGAACGCCCATGCAGGAGCGCCCACCCTCCCAGACAATACAGCGTGGCCAGGCCGGTCAGCATAGGCAGCCAGGCATCTTCTTCCAGAGGGGCCGGCAGGTCAAAATGCAACAGGGCAAAGGTCACACTCAGGGCGATGGAAGCAGTGGCAACATATCCCAAGGGGGCTTTTCCCAGTTGCAGGGCATAGACGAGGAAGAAGACGGCATAGATACCATAGGCTACCGCCACATTTCCAGCCTGATCGCGGGCCGCCGGTAGCAACAGGCCTAGATTCACGAACGCCAGGTAACCGCCAATGGCGCGCAAGGGCCAGCGCCAGTTGCCTGCAGCAGGGAATCGCTTTCCCATCACCAGATCAGGCAACAGGTAAAGCAGGCTGGGGATCAGGAACTGGTAGCCGATGAATATCTTCCTGCCCTCCATGAAGGGTAAAAAGTAGAAACTGAAATAGGCGCCCAGGCCGAGTAACAGGGAAATGCTCCAGACGTACACCCGTGGCTGGAGCAAGTGAACTGCCGCATAGAGCAGCGCACCTGCCAGCAGACAGCCGAAGCCGTAGGTGACTTTCTCGGCAAAGCCAAAGCCGGCTGCAGTCAGAATGACCGGCAGGGATACGATCAGCAGCGGCAGGGCCGGCAGACGGGCAAATTTAACCGGCTTGCTGGCGCAAAGCAATCGCAAGCCTTCGGCAAGCAAGGTGAGTGCCGATCCCCATCCCCCGATCAGCAGGACGCGCGGCAGGCCCGCCAGGGATAATCCCTGTGCCAGCATCAAGGGGAAGGGAAACAGGACGACCGCCGCTAGCCAGGGGAAAAGAAAGAAAGGTACGACCAGATCGCTGACCAGGTAGAAGCCGGCTGCCGTGAGCCAGTAGAAGGCGGTCAGCAGATGCCAGGCGGCAGGAGGGGTTGACAGGCGAGTCGAAAAGGCGATCAGCGCCAGCAGAGATAAGAGAAACTGCCCGATTTGTGCGGAGAGGAAGAGCGGCCGGCCAAAGGCGCGTCCCTGCCAGCGTTGCAACACCCAGGCTGCGCCCACCCCGGTCAGAGTGACCAGGCTGAGCAGGAACACAGCCATTTCGATTTCGTTGTTCAACGCTTCTGCCAGGCGGCTAAACGAGAGGGTCAGGGCCACAAAGGCCGCCAGGCTGAACAGGCGGGAGCGGTAAAACCAGGTGGCAAAGCCCCACAGCAAGGCCATGCCTCCCAGCATTCCAGACCAGTAGAACGCATTGGCCCGGGCGGAAAGGTTCAACTGGTCGGCCAGCACCCTGGCATCGGTAGGCAGGAGGAAGGAGAAGACAATGAAAAGCACGAAGCCCGGTTGGGGCAACCGCGGACGAATGACCAGGGAGGCGATTCCGAAGAGCAGAGTGGCTATCAACAGAATGGGCAGACGGGCCGATTCGACCACTGCGGCCAGGATGGCCGCCGCCGCAATGACAAAGAAGGCACCCAGGTAGAGAGCGATTTTGATGCTGGTTTCGCTCAACAGCGTTTGGGTGAGGGTGAGGGGTGCCTTTGCTGGCAGGGGAGCAGGAGTGACTGAGGACGCCTCAACCACCGGGGAAACGGGAGCAGGCTCCGGCGCAGAAGGAGGCGCAGCCGGGTGCAGGTCGAAGTTGTAGCGCAGGCGCAGCAGGTCCGCCTGTTCAGCGCTCAGCAGCCCCTGTTCCTGCCAGGTTTCGATTTCCCTCAGGATGGCTTGCCGCGTAGGACGGTCGAGCCGGGCGATTTGTGCCTGGAGGGAACGGTGAGCAGGTGTTTCCAATGCCCGACGAGCGGCCTGACGCACCGCCGGGCTGGGATCGTGCAGGGCCATCCATTCCAGGGTGTGCAACAGGGCCGGGGTGCTGTGGGGTTGAGCCGTCAGTTCCTGGATGGCTGCCAGGCGAATCTCTGCTTCGGAGTCCTGCAACCGGGCCTGGAGGCGAGCCAGGGTCTCTTCGGGGCCAGGGGTGGGGTCTTCAGCTGGCATCATCAGACGTCCCCGAGGGCAGGAGGATGTCTCCAGGAGGGGCTGGAGAGGCGGGCAAGGACAACTCGTTCTTTGTTGAATACAACCCCATAGGGAATAATTTGTTGCGCCAGCGGAATTGAGGGGGAGAGCGGGGGTGCAAACGTACCGCTGACCCTGGGTCGGTGTGCCAGGCAGAGCTTGGCGATACGTGTGGTTGGTAACACCAGACAGGGCCTGGCGGTACAGATGCCCCAAGGTGTTGGGAAATCGCCGGGTTGGGACGGCAGTTCAACGGCCGTCCTAACACCCTAACTCGGACGAGCCGAAACCAAAAAGGAAAAGCCGCCTAAGGGGTGACTCAGCTCAGCCAGGCGGCTTGCGCTTTAGCCGTGTAGAGAGCGCCTTCCACCAGCCATTGTGCGCCGGGCCGTTTGAGCCGCTGGGTGACGATTGGTTTGCAGCCACTTTCGATGACGCCGCTGCCAATCATCAGGCCTTGTTGTCGGAAGCGGTCATAGCGCATGCGTTCGGCGTGTTCGGAGAAATAGGCTGCCTCCTTAGCCGCTTGCTCGCAGTGTGCTGCCAGGGCCTGGCAAGACTGGATGACCTCTTCGACACAGCCATCCCAAAGTGCCTGCCGGGCGTTCTCCAGCCAGGTTTGGCGTTGCTGGAGGTCAGAAGGAATGCCTGGCGAGCGACTTTTTCCAGGTGTTCTTCGGCGTGACACCGATCCACAATCTGGACGGCATGGGGGAAGCAGGTCTGCACCAGGTTCCAAATCCAGGGTGCGCCGTCACCGAGAAAGACCAGACGCGGGACGCGGTCGGCTTGTGCCTGACAGCCCGTTGCCCAGAGGAGTTTGCCAAAGGTCTCGGCGTCCGTAATGTCGCAGGCATAGCGCTTTTTGACTGCTCGCAAGGGGATTTCTTTTTGTTCCGCCTTGCGTTGTTGGCGGGTATTTCGTTGCGCCGGCGGCACAGGTTCCGTCTCAAACCAGACCAAAGCCTTGACATCGCGCCAGTCTTCATGGGGTGGTTTGGGCTGTCCCTCGCGGCTGCAGGGTTCGGTGCGGGCTTTGGCGGCGTCTATGGCGCAGTAGAGCAGGTCAGGCGCAGGGACGGACTGACGCTGGCGCTCCTGCAGCCAGGTTTCCGATTGGCTTTGGGCAACCCATTCCTGTTCGATTTCCGCCTGCAATCGCCCCATGCGCTCGGTCTCCTGACGGATCGTGTTCTCCGACACTTCAAACAGCGGAAATTCTCGCAGCCATTCCTGGGCTTTTTCATACGAAAATTGGATACCCGCCCATGCCAACAACCGCGCCAGTCCAATAGTGACCGCGCCGGGGTTCAATCTCAAGTGTTCATCCAGCGGCGCATGTCCCTTTCCACACTTACATCCGCTGTAATACGCTCGCTTGTATGTCACCCGTCCAAACACTGTGATGACCGTCGCTTCTCTTTGCCGCTGGTACTTGAGCGTCCCGCCGCACGCGCAAGGGATTTCTTTCTCTCGGGCTGCCCTTGTTCATTCAACATCATTTCCAGGATTTGCTGGTTCACCTCCTGGGACAACTGGCGGATTTTTTGCTCGACCTCGCCAATGTGCGCAGGGTCAGACAGCTCCGTAGATACTACCTTTGCTATCATCCTGGCAATTTCTTGAATCGTTTCTGCGTTATACTTGGACATGGAAGAACCTCGCTGGTGGTTTTTGGTCAACCCTAATAATTACCACAGGTTCTTCCTTTTGCTACTGACAACTTTTGAGTGTACACGTCTATCTCTCCAGGGCTTTCTTAAAGTCCTGTCCAGACAATATTGGCCGAAAGAGATGGGTAATTTTCTGACTGCAAAGGCCGGAAGAAGGAAAAACTTCCTGCTCTTTGCCCCCGGCAAGCACCCGCCAATCCCCTGACACTATCCGCCAGTAGCAGGATGCCTGGCGCCACCCCGCATCTTGCCCCACAGACCATCTGTCCCCAGTTTCTCGTTTTAGGCAATGTCCTGCCATGGCCCCAGCACACTGGGTTGCGCCTTCATATGCCGTTGTACCCGCATCCTTTGTTGCCCGTTGAAAAACCAGGGCCGCCGGCCTATAGCCGCCGTTCTTGATCGTCAGGGTGCTGCCGCAATGCGAATAACGCTTCCCGGTCTCAGATAGTACGATTGACCAGAGGCTACAGCGAAGCTGTAAATGCCTTGCCTGGTTCGCTCACTTTCATGGCTTGACGCCTTCAAAGGAAAGTGTACTCTCTATCTCATGCTTGCTCGACCTATCCTGGTCAATCCCAATATTGCTGCTCGACCAACCCCAATCGTGTTCCTCCAGGATGGACGATGACCACTTGATCTCCCCCTGGCGGTTGGGCAACACCGACATGAGCCAGGAGAACGTCACCGCACATAAACCTGCCGAGTCCCTATGAGGCAGGCAGAGATGGGACGCCTCAAATGCCCAGATAGGCCCGACGAATGTGATCGTCTTGCCGTAATTGCGCGGACGGTCCCTGAATCTCTATCCGACCGTTTGCCAACACATAGGCATAATCACTGACGGCAAGGGCCATCTGTACGTTTTGTTCCACCACGAGCATACTCAGCCCTTCTGACCGTAACTTCTGCAAGACCTCAAACAGATTCAACACCAGAAGCGGCGCCAGGCCGAGGGAAAGTTCATCGAACATCAGGACCCTGGGCTGGGTCATCAGGCCTCGTGCCACCGCCAGCATCTGTTGCTCGCCCCCCGAAAGAGTACCAGCCCGTTGCCGACTTCTTTTCTTGAGGATCGGAAAAAGCTCATATACCCACTCCAGATTACGCTGGAAGCGTGCTCGGGCTGCTTTTGTGAAAGCGCCCATCTCCAGATTCTCATACACAGTCATTTCGGTGAATAGCTGGCGGCCCTCGGGTACCAACACCAATCCCTGGGCTACCCGGGCATGAGGAGATAGACGCGTTACCTCGCGACCTTCAAAGAACACGCTTCCCTGCCATGGCCTTAGCAATCCCATCGTTGCGCGCAACAGAGTGGTCTTGCCAACCCCGTTGGACCCGATCAGAGCTGTGAGCTTTCCAGGCTCAATCTGAAGCGAGACATCCCACAGAATCTGAATCTTGCCGTAGCCCGCTGAGATATTTCGGATCTCCAATAGGGCCATGGTGGTTTCTCCTTTTCATTTGTCAGAGCTATGCGAGGCCAGGAACTTCTCGGCCAGACGAGGATCGCCCAGGTAAGCTTCGATCACTCTGGGGTGGCTGGCGATCTCGCTGGGGGTTCCCTCTGCAATTTGCTCTCCATAATTCAGGACAATCACACGGTCGGAGAGGTTCATCAAGGCCTGCATGACATGCTCGATGATCAGGATGGTGATCCCCTGGGCCCGGATCTGGCGCACGATTTCGATCATCTCCGCCACCTCGGTGGGGTTTAGTCCGGCCAGGACCTCATCCAGCAGCAGCAAATAGGGACGGGCTGCCAGAGCGCGAGCCAGTTCCAGGCGTTTCTGCTGGGCCACATTCAGGTTGGCGGCCAGATCGTGACAGCGTTCCTCCAGCCTGACGAACACCAGCACTTCTTCGGCCACCTTGCGCGCCTGGCGCAGTGAACAGGACTCCCGCCCAAAGCAGGCACCTACCATCACGTTTTCCAGCACCGTTAACCCCCTTAAAGGCCGGGTGATCTGGTGAGTGCGAGCCAATCCGGTACGGGCTACTTCATATGGCTTCCAGCCGGTAATATTCTGACCACGAAACAGGATGCGCCCCTCTTCGGGCGTGTATACCCCACTGATGACATTGAAAAGAGTAGTCTTTCCGGCCCCATTGGGACCGATCAATCCCAGGATTTGTCCCTCCGGCAGGTCAAAGGTGATCTTGGAAAGGGCCTGCAGACCGCCAAACCATTTCGTAACCCCCTGAACTCGCAGAAGGGGCGGGGTGTTCTCAGAAGCATTCATTCCAGCACCCTCCGCAGTGACGCAAACCGTGTCCATAGCCAGCCCACCACTCCTGCCGGGACGAAGAGCACGATGAGCAGAAGGGCCAGACCGGCGAACGTCAGGTGAAGGCTCTTGAAGAGCGGACTGATGAGCAAATATCCCCGCAGACGGTCATACAAGATGGCTCCCAGCACCGGCCCCAGCACGGTTCCTTGCCCGCCCAGCATAATCATCACCAGCGTCTCAATGGACATATGCAGGCGGAAGGCATCGCCCGGCTCCACGTTGCCGTTCTTGAAAAAGAAGAGCGTACCAATGATCCCCGGAAAGAAGGCAGAGATCACGAAGGCGATGGTCTTGGCCGTAGGGGCTTTCACCCCCATCACCATGGCAGCGTCTTCGTCTTCCCGGATGGCCATCAGCCCCAGGCCGAAGCGGGAACGTTTGACCAGGAAACTGACCAGCAGGACGACCATCGTGGTGCCCCACAGCAGAGTGAAGGTGGTCCACAGGGCCTGGGCTGCGCCCCCGTAGCGATTATAGACGGCGAAGTTGACGAAGAGACCGGTAGGACCTCCGAAGGGTTGAAAGTTGTTGACAAAAGCACGGGCTGCTTCGTTAATGCCGATGGTCGCCAGGGCAAAGTAGGCTCCACGCAGGCGCAGGATAGCCAGGCCCAGCAATCCAGCCAGAAAAGCGGAGACCAGCCCTCCCATCAGGGCCGCCGGATACAGCGACCAGCCGTGCTGGCTGATCAGATAGAAGCCGGTATACCCTCCCAGGCCGAAGAATACGATGTGACCAAAACTGACATAACCGGTGTATCCCAGCAGGATATTTAGGCTAGAGGCCAGCGCCACGAACATCAGCGTGGTGAACATGGTCTCTCGCAGCGTGTCCTTCCGGGTGATCAGGGCCACCAGCCCACCCGCCAGGACAATCAACAGGGGAAGCCAGAAGCCAGGTAGTCGCCATGTTCTCGGGTTCATCTGCGCTCTCCTAGCAAGCCGCTGGGGCGAATAAGGAGGATCGCCACGAAGAGGGAGAATTCCACGACGGGCACCCAACTCACGGGCATGAAGGCGGGGATCAATCCTTCCAGCGTTCCCAGGATCAGGCCTCCGATCAGGGCTCCCAGGGGGTTCCCCAGCCCACCCAGAACACAAATGACAAAGGATTTCGTCTCATAGACGCCTCCGCTCAGGATGGTGAAGGGAAAGAAGGTGGAGATAAGCCCGCCCGCTGTGGCTGCCAGCATCGTCCCCAGGCCGAAGGCGAGGGCCAGCACCAGCGACGAGGGGATGCCCATCAGCTCAGCCGCGGCCCGGTGGTTGGCCACGGCGCGGATCGCTTTGCCGGGGGTCGTGCGGTATAAGAAGAGATAGAGAGCGGCGGTGAAGAGAAAGGTTGCCAGAGCCGCAACCAATCGCGTGGCAGGGATGGTGAACGGACCGGCCTGCAGCGATCCCAGAGAGAAATCTATGTTGCGCGGAGAAGTGGTAAAGATCGCTGTACCCGCCCCGATCATCATCATGTTCACCGAAAAGGTTGCCAGCAGGCTGGAGAGATGAGGGGCATCTATAACCCGCCGCACCGCTATCCCGTAGATCAGGAAGCCCACCAGCAGGCCGAGAAGAGCTACCAGCAGAATAGCCAGGTAAGGGTTCATCCCTGCCTGATAGAAAAGCAGGTAGGTAGCAAACATTCCCAGAGCGATGACCGGGCCGTGACTCAGGTTAATCACATGCATCACTCCCCAGATCAGAGAGAGCCCCATGGCGGCCAGGCCATAGACGAACCCCAGGAGCAGGCCGTCAATCAGAGAAGCCAGGAAGGAGACAGGCATGGACCAGACCTCCTGAAGAATGTGTGACCAGGGCGACTGGCTCCTGGTCACACATTCCATTCAGCAACCTAGCGGATCGGATAGATGGCCTCAGCCGATTTCGCCTCTTCAGGCCACACAACCTGCTTTACCAGATTGCCCTGGTCATCTTTTTGCCACTGGATGTACACCATTTCGTGGCCAATTTGCAAGCCGTGGGCTTCCGGGCGAGTCTCAAACTTAATGTGGCCATAGAAAGTCAGGATATCCATGCTCTCCAGGGCGGCTTTGACCTTCTCAGTATCAGTGGAACCGGCCAGTTCAATCGCCTTCTGCAAGATCAAGCCGGCCGCATACCCCCCAGCACTGTGGTAGGAAGGCTCCTCGTTGAATTTCGCTTTATAGGCTGAGATAAACTCCTCCATGGAGGGGCCATACCACTCCAGCCCAGCCGCTTTGGCCGATTCGGGGGAGTATTTGGCCAGCGGCTCCCACTGGCTGGGGCCGATCACACCGAAGGCCGCATCGCCCAGTTCGGCGAACTTGGGTTCAGGCGGCGCAACCAGCAGAGCAATAAATTTCGCCTTGATCCCCTTCTCATACAATTGTCGGGCGAAGGTGGAGGTATCGGCAAAGTGCCCCCCTCCCATGATGGCATCTACCTCGGGCGGAATCTTGTTGATGAAGGAGGCAAAATCCGTTGTTCCGCTATCGTAACCTTCCACGAGCACGATTTCATACCCCTTGCTCTCCCCATAGGCTTTGGCGGCGTTCACAACGTCGGTGGAGAACTTATCGGTCTCGTGGATGAAAGCCACCTTTTTGGCTGCCGGGTCCAGCCGCCCCAGCAGGTCAAAGGCTCCGGCGAGGTAGCGACTGGCTGGCGTATAGGTCTGGAAGACCAATTGATACCCTTTTTGATAGGTGGTATCCGAGGCTGCACCGGTGGTGATCATGATCTTGCCGTACTGTTCTGCGATCACCGCCGCAGCATCGGCCAGACCACTGCTATAAGGGCTGATCAGGAATTCGGCTCCATCATCGCTGATCAGTTTGGTATAGAGTTCCTGGACGCGATCCTTGTTGCTCTCGTCGTCGTAGAAGCGGGTCTCAAATTGGACCACAGAACCATCGGCAAGCGGAATCCCTCCCGCTGCGTTGACCTGCTCGACCCACAGAGTCAGACCGTTGATCTGCCGGGTGGCTTCCACGTTGAGTTTGCCGGTCTGAGAGGCGGTGAAGCCGAGGATCACTTTTCTGACCACCGGCGTGGGCACCAGCGTTGCCGTGGGAGCTTCCGCCGGCGCTGTGGGCCCTCCCCCACCACCTCCGGCAGGGGCAGTTGTCGGTGTGGGAGGCAGAGGTGTGGGAGTGGGTTGGCAGGCTGCCAGCCACACCAGAGAAGCGATTAGCAACAGGCAGAACTTTTTCTTGATCATGTTGTCCTCCTCCAAATGCAAAAAACTAGCCTTACACAGCTTGATACAACCTTGAACGGTTGTGGTGGGATAATAATTATAGCAGTAATTGTTGCCTCTGTAAATGAATGTAGGCCTGGTAACAGGTCTTTTTAATATCCGACACAACGGTAGGGAAAGCCATTGTGTTTGCCATGGAAAGGCACCTTCCATGGCCAGTCGTTCCCATAAACGTTTTTGTGCCGAGGATAGGACTGAGGTTGGGACGGCAGTTCAACGGCCGTCCCCACGCGGTTCAACTCAACTGCTGTCCTAACACAGTTCAACTGCCGTCCTAACCCAGCCAAAT